>Ga0255761_10005988_pt1 | contig 10536 bp, 13 predicted proteins | sample 071ome_29_FD_179961 | JGI IMG/M metagenome (GOLD analysis project Ga0255761, IMG submission 179961) | Coastal salt marsh microbial communities from the Groves Creek Marsh, Skidaway Island, Georgia - 071407BT metaG (version 2) | ecosystem: Environmental > Aquatic > Marine > Intertidal zone >... | reverse complement strand
GAAGAGTACTTCAAGTATTTATGCCATATTTTGATTTACGAAAATAATTTAATTTAATATTTAGTTATCCAGACATAAGATTATTGTGGTATTAGGTAATAAGCCTGTTACCTCAAAAAAAGAGTTCGGGAAACTGGACTCTTTTTTGTATTTACAGTAATTTGAGCTTAACGATGTTGAACAAATTTTTACTCTTTTTTGGTTTTTACTACAAGTATGACCGTCTCTGGGTCACAAAAAGATTAGAAAAAGTATTCTGGTTATTGATAATTTATCTGTCATTAAGGAATTTTGTTCTCAACCAAATGTAAAATTAAATAATGGAACCAAAGAAAATACTTCTTTTAAGTTTTGCTCTTCTAATGCCATTATTTTTTGGACTGTTATATTTGATATATTAATTATGGATAATAAATCAAATAACATAGTACCTCGAATTGGTTTAGGTACATACAATATGAACTCTCAAGAAGCTGAAGAAATGACGTATGCTGCTATTGATTATGGATACAGACATATTGATACAGCAGCAGTTTACAGAAATGAAGATGGTGTAGGTAGAGCGTTAAATAGAATTTTTACTGACACAGAACTTAACCGAAGTGATATAACTATAACTACAAAACTTTGGCCGGGTGGCTTGGTAAAAGTTGATAGGGTGAAAAATAAACAAGGTACTATCAAGTCATTAGAAAAAAGTCTAAGAAATCTTGAGCTAGAATATGTAGATTTATATTTAATTCACTCTCCACATGCTAAAGGTAAAAGGATAGAGCAATGGGAAACATTATTATCTCAACAAGAGATGGGGAAAATAAAACATATTGGTGTATCTAACTGGGGTATTGATCATCTTGAGGAATTAAATGATAAAGGCTACCCACTTCCAGCCGCAAACCAGATAGAACTACACCCATGGTCCCAAAAGCCAGAACTTGTTGCTTATCTAAAAAAAAACAACATTGATATTATTGCATACAGCAGTCTTGTACCATTATCTACTTGGCGTCATAAGAATGGTGAGAATAGTTTAAAAACTGACCAAATGTATCAAGATAGTGAAGATACAGATTCTCCATTTAAAAAATTAGCAAGTAAATACAATGTCTCAGAAGCACAAATACTTTTAAAATGGGCATTGCAATTAAACTATGCGATACTCCCTAAAAGTATAAAAATCGATCGTATGCGGAATAATTTTGATCTCAACTTCACTATTGGTCAAGAAGATATGAATTTAATTCAAAAATTAGATCGTGGTGGAAGTGTAACGTGGGAATATGGAGACCCTTTAGAGGTAGAATAATCGATATAAATTAATGAAGTTAATTATTTAGTCTCCTAGGGAAACTCCTATTCCTTGTGAAGCAAGTCTATCGAATGTATAACTCATCTCTCCTCTATTTGAGACTTCAAAAATATAAACATCTTCACCTTCAACTACATCATAAAATGTAAAGTAAAAAGTACATTGCGATCTTAATGTTCTAGACACTTTTGTTACAACAGCTCTATAAAGAGTTATACCTTGTGTATTTTTTAAAATGATATTCATTGACCTTTTAATGTCACTGTAACCACCTGTTCCGTAGCAGTTAGTATCAGGTCCACCAATACTATAGCCGGAATAACTTGAATAATCGGAATTTAATTCAAATGTGCCAGACACATCTACAACTCTTAATATGGCAAATGAATCTTTATACTCAGGACAAAATATTTCTACAGCAATTTTTTCAGCTAAATTACCCTTTGGCTCACCACCATTGTCTATTGCATTGCATTTTTCATAAGCTAAATTAATTGCTTGCCTTGGGGCAGCAAATTCATTAAGTAGATTATTATCTTCAAGTCGTTCAATAAATAAATCTTCATTAGAAAATACTTTAAAATCATTTAAATACTCTGGGCATAACACTTCTACACTAACTTTATATTCTTCAGGACCTCTTATTAAATTAATAGGTTTACCTTTAAGCGATTTACAAAATTCTTTAGATGATGATATTGCAATACTTTCACTTTTAAATTTAGAAATTAAATTTTTCTCTTTTAATTGCTCGATTAATATTTGGTCAGTAGTTAGAATTCTAAATTCATCATAATATTCATTACAAAAGTTTTTAATAGCTAATCCTTCAACTTTTGATCCATATGATATTTCACCTAATTCAACTTGAAGACATGTTTTATTAGCAAATTTTTCAGCCTCTTCGTCGGTAGAAAATTCATTTAAACCAAGAGCATTTAACTCTTCAACATAATCTGCTGCACCGCTGGTACAGGCTGTAAAAATTAAAGCAAATAGTAATATTTTTTTCATAACTTTTTTTCGCTATTTAAGATTATATCAAAAAAAAATAATTATTAAATATTATTAAGTCACTATAAAATTTTAAAATATTTCAAAACTCTAAGAGCAAACACTACGATAAGTAGAAAAACAATAAAAGCTGAACCAACTTGCATAACAGTTATGTTTGGTGGCAAGTGTACAAATGCATAAGGAATTGCAAATACACTTATTAGAATAAATTGAATAAAAATAGAAGATGATTTCTTCTCGCTTGAACCACCAGATCTACTAAATAAACCCTGAATATATTTTGTTAAAACGTTTATCAAGTGTCCCCTCTAATATTCCCTTTTAATATCCCAAAATTGCATAGTTGATTAAATTTTATTACACAAAACTTAAAAATTGGAGATTTTTAATAAATAAGAAAAAACTATAAAGTTAAATTATGAACTTTAAATTTTCACAATGATTTACGTACTTATAATTACAGCGTCAATAATTGTTTACTTTACAAACGGTATATCAAAAATACAAAACAAAGAACATATAAGCAACTTTGAATATTTTATATTAAACAATTACAAAACGGTTTTTCTGATTTTTTTTATTGCGTTTTGGAGATACAGTTGTTTCTTTATTAATTTTAATTGCTAAAAATACATTTATACTTATACAAATGAAACGTATCTACACCTTTGGTCATGAACAAGTTGAAAGAAATATAACTGTTGGTGACATATTAGAGAACAAGCAAAATAATAAAAAAATGACTCAAGTTACCGCAGCAAATAAAGAAGAGGCTGAAATAATTGCAAGCCAAGACGTAGATATGATTATTACAGGAAGTGACTGGTATCAGGATGTGAGAAATGGTGCACCAAACACATTTATCACAGCAGCTCTTTTTGCTGGAAGATTTATTACAAATGAAGAAATACTTCGAGGCGCTTTTGATGTAATGATGGCAGGAGCTGATTCAGTACTGACTCCAAGAAGTTTTGATGTTGTAGAGATGTTAGCTAAAGAAGGTATGCAAGTACAAGGTCACGTAGGAATGGTTCCTTCAATGGCAACAAAATATGGTGGTATTAGAACTGTCGGTAAAACTGCAGATGAAGCTATAGAGATACTTAAAGATATGAAACGACTGGAAGATGCAGGAGCATTTGGTGCAGAAGTAGAGTGTGTTGCTGAAGATGCATTAAATGAAATTAAAAAACACACATCCCTAGTTATAAACTCACTTGGCTCTGGTTCAGGTGGAGATGTTATGTTTTTATTCTTTGAGGATATTTGTGGCGAAACTGCTGGAATTAAAATGCCTCGACATGCAAAATCATGGGGAGATACTCAAAAAATAAAAGATAAATTAAATGAAGAAAGATCAAAAGCCATAAAAGGTTTTAAAGATGATGTGGATTCAGGAAATTATCCAAATAGCAATCATACAGTCGACATGCTGCCTGGAGAAAAAGATACTTTACTTGAAAAATTAGATAGTTTTTAAATGAAAAATTGGCAGAAACTTGCAGTAAGTGTAGGAATCATCGGTATAGGATATAACTTTCTAATCAGATATGATTCACTACCTTATTATCAATTAATTGCTATTGGAATTGGTTTATATTTTATCTTTAGAAAGTTTAGGAACTAGTACAGGAGTATTCCTTTTATAGAGTTGATACTCTTCTAAATGTCCGTACCTCTCATCAGCGATACGTTCAAGTAAATTAACACCACTCATGCGTGTTAATAATATATAAACAAATACTGGTGATATAAGGGTTATGTATTCAATACCATTTAATGTATTTAAAGCTATAACTGCAATACCAGTCCAAAGAGTTATCTCGCCAAAATAATTTGGATGCCTTGATCTTGCCCATAGGCCAGTATGGATAAAGGCTTCACTTGGATTATTTTCTTTTCTAAATACTCGTTTTTGGTAATCAGATAAAGATTCAATTGTAAATCCAGTAAGCCATAGAGCCATGCCAACCATTGCTAAAACAGGAAGAGTATCATCTTCAGGTGACAAGATAGCAATAATTGCTGCGCATGCAGTTAGTGACACCCAGAGTGCTTGTCCCATCCAGTACTGTAGAAACCAAAAAAAATGTCTTTTTGCCTTTTCAAACCGTACGTCTTTTCCATCGTTTCTAACTCTTCTAAATAAATAAATTCCAAGTCTTGAGGCCCAAACCATTACATAAAAATATATTATTGAATCAATCATTGTTTTATTTACTACAGCAAAATATGCGAGCGATACTGTTGTGATATAAGTTAAGCTGCCAACTAAGTCATAATATTTTTCTGTTTTCAAAAGAAAAGAAGGGATAAAAAAGATTACCTGTAATAGAACAGCAATAATCAAAATAAATGTAAAGGCATTCACCCCTCTTATTTCAATTTCAATATTTTGACCTGCAATATTTATTAAGCCGATACTGATTAGGAAAGCTGTAATTGCAATAATGTTTTTAATCTGTCTATTCACATCCAAAGTATATACGTATATTTGTACTTACTTCTTAAACTAGTTACGACTTAGCAATATTAATATATACGATATGGAAGATAATTACTATGCTTCAGTTCACAACCAAAAAATGTACATTAATTACTTTGATGCTCTTTATTTATTAAACATTGTGTTTAAAGATAATAAGAAGTACGAATTTATAGATAATTCACATGTACAGACCATCTGGAATTCGATTGAATACAAGTATCATAAATTTTGCGTCATAAAAGCATATAAATATGAACTGGGTGGATATGAAGTTCAAATAGGAGACGAATATAAAGGTGTGTGTGATGAATTGATTCCAAAAGATAATTCAAATATTACATACAATCCCCTTTTCTATGAAGGGAATCCAGATTTTAAAAAGTCATATTGGAAAAGAAGGGATAATGCTCTAACCGCTTTTACAGAAGGTAATGAAAATTTAAATGAACATTATTACATTGCAGGCTTCGCTGAGAAGTTTGATTATGAACAACAAAAAATTCTTGGATTAAACACACCATATGTTAACTTTGTCATTAATAAAGACAAAGTTTAAATGTAATTATTAAAATTAATTTGTGAAATACGCAAATCCAGTTATTCCCTATTTGCTTGGTATTATTATTCTATTTACACAGTCAGATTTTGATCGTCTGCTTTCTATTAATTTAATACTCCAATCAATACTTTTTGTTTTAGTGGTTTGTATCCCAATTTATAAGACACAGAGAATGAGTTATGTAGATATTGCATGGCCATGGGGATTGGTTGTCATTGGTATTGTTAATTATCTTTACAACGACGGTACTGGAGTCATAATTATTATTTCATCAATACTTGTTTGTGTCATTGGATTAAGAATGGGTATTGGTGCCATTGGTTTGTGGAAAAAAGGATATTTAAATAAAGAACTGTCAAGATACGAATATCAGCGAATTTTATGGAATAAAGAAGGGAAATCAAATGTTCAATTAGCACTACAAGTAGATGCTATAGCACAAGGTTTAGCTAATTCCTCTTTTTTGGCTATTCCAATCTTTTTAGCAGGAGCTAGTAGTTCAGAAACTTAAAATACTGTTGAATATCTCGGCCTATCAGTATGGTTGATCTCAATTATTTTAGAATCAGTTGCGGATTGGCAGAAATTAAACTTCTTGAAAGAAATGAAAAATCAAGGTTTAAATAATCAAGTCTGCAATATTGGTTTATGGAAATATACAAGGCATCCAAACTATTTCTTCGAATGGATGGTTTGGAATGGTGTAATTATATTCTCTCTACCATCACTTTTAGACTCAAATAGTTTGTCACAAATAAATAAAGTCTTTATTGGAATATGTATCTTTTATGCTTCAAAGCTAATGTATGATACTTTAGTTTATAAAACTGGAGCTGTGCCTTCAGAATATTTTTCACTTAAAAAAAGACCTGCGTATAAAGATTACCAAAAAACAACAAGCCAATTTTTTCCGCGAAGTAAGTAGTAAAAATTTATTACTTATTATTACCTATTAATAGTTAATGTTATTGGTGCTTTAATATTTACCTCGAGATAACACACATCAGAATCCATAATTTCCTGACCATTGTAAGGACCAGTGCCTGAATTAAGATTGTCAGCTATTCTGCCTGAACAGCTGTAACCAGTAATATAGAAAAATGTATCATCCGTATAATTTGCACCTAATATACCGCCACTTTGAGAAAGTTTTAACACCCCTGTTTCGTTTATTGTAATAGAGTTGTTGAAAGTCGTTATGTAACTTAAGGGTTTAAATATCATCTTCCAATTTCCTCGCATATTTATTTGCATTAAAGAGGTATCGGTATTTCCATATGTATTATAAAAAGTAGTAGTTTCGAAAGGACCACTACCAGCTTGATAATTTTCGACAACCTTACTACCAGCGTACCCAGTAACGTAACCAAAACTATTGCTGTAGTTAATAAATGTCATGAGCATAAAGTTTTTAGGAATTGAAGAAACATCCACAACTTGTGTGCCATATCCTTCAAAAACAGTCCAGTCAGAAGGTTCTGATGGGACTGTAGTAGTAGTAGTAGTTGTTGTAGTTGTTGGTTGAGTAGTAGTTGTTGTAGGTTGAGTAGTGGTTGTTGTAGTTGGTTGAGTTGTAGTTGTTGTAGGTTGAGTAGTAGTTGTTGTAGGTTGAGTTGTAGTTGTTGTAGGTTGAGCAGTAGTCGTTGTAGTAGAAGATGTTGTAGCTTCTAGTGCAGCTTCTACTGCAGCGTCAATTTGAGACTGAACATCTTCTTGGCTTGGACCACAAAAAGACAAAAACAATAAGAAGATTATAAAGTATCTTTTCATAAAAATATTATTACACATAGTTGCTGTACTTGAGATCTCTTTTATTATTTATTATATTTTTAAATTCTGAAAAAATCTAGTTGCAGCAATATGATTTAAACTATTATTTCTCATTTAAACAGAAATATATTTTAATTATTTGAAAATACATTGAATTGACTATTGAAAAATATGTTAAGAATTAAAGATAATACTTTATGGTTTAAATATTAACTTAACAGTATCATCACATGCAAGAGTTACACCCTCTGTACTTAGAAAAACTTTTGATTCTTTACCTATATTTTCTCTTGTAAAACCGGCACGCGAAGTAGATTTTACAATACCTACAATGTTTTCATGAGTATTGCTGTCTTTTAAATAAAGTACGCACACCCCTGTACCTTCCATACCAACACGAAAATCTGCAGGAAGAGTAAAATCATCAGAATCTCCGTATATATCGTAAACAAAATAATAACCGTTTGAATCAGTTGTAAGACCTTGTTGTGGTTGGTAATCATAAGATACTTCAATTTTTGCATTAGAACAACCACTTGAAAAACCACCTAAATATATTGTGTTAACATTAGGTAAGTAAATTCTTCTAACAAAATAATTATCTATGAAAGTTAAAACTTCTTCTGTAGAGCTATCTGAGTTATAAACATAAAATAAGCATGATACAAATGGACCCATGTTACCCCCAACTTCTTTTATTTTGATTCTTGGGCTTGATAGTGATATATCAGGAGAATCATCACTACCGTTGTGCACATAATAAACAACTGGACCTAATGTAGTAGTCGTCGTCGTAGTAGTGGTTGTAGTAGTACTTGTAGTCGTAGTAGTACTTGTAGTAGTTGTTGTAGGTTGAGTAGTAGTCGTAGTAGTACTTGTAGTAGTTGTTGTAGGTTGAGTAGTAGTTGTTGTAGGTTGAGTAGTAGTTGTTGTAGGTTGAGTAGTAGTTGTTGTAGGTTGAGTAGTGGTTGTTGTAGTAGAAGATGTTGTAGCTTCTAGTGCAGCTTCTACTGCAGCATCAACCCTTGCTTCAATTTCTTCATCACTTGGTGCGCTTGAACAAGCTATGAATATAAAAATAAATAAAATAATTTTAAATTTCATGTTAATCACAACTGTTTCTCAATCCATATATAGTGCCTTCCGGCAATAATTCAATAGCTTCTTCTAACGTTTCACTAGCTACAACAACTAATGAGGTTCCTCTTTGTAATAAGTCCGCATCAAGCTCATCAAGTGCTTGAACTGATATAGTATTAGACTCAATTATATAATCAAATGACTGCAACAATTTCGTATGAAATTTTGTACTTGTTGGATTAGGAGTCATCAATTTTACTTCTTCAACATACTTTTTATATCTAATATTTATTTCAAATAATTCATTAGCGCCTTCAGAATAAGAAATAGTTCCGTTGCCCAAGTCACTATAAACTTCAAAAATATTAACTAATTCTGTCTGTAAATTATCCCAAATATTTATTAATCCATTTGCATAATCTATGCATGTTGAATCATAAATTGTTGTAGAAGTTGTAGTAGTTGAAGAAGTAGTAGTTGTAGTAGATGAAGGGGAATTAGATTCAATAGCTTCGTTTACAGCATCATCAATTTTAGCTTGAATTTCACCATCGTTATTTGTTGTATTGCATGAAATAATGAAAATAGAAAAGATTATAAAGTATTTTTTTAACATAACATAATATTAGAGAATTCTTGTGGGAGATACAAGATTTGAACTTGTGACCCCTTGCTTGTCGAGCAAGTGCTCTGCCGAACTGAGCTAATCTCCCGTATTTAGAAATATAGCATCATTTGGAAATTTTATAAATTGATTATTTCTCTACAGTAATTATTCTTTTTCCAAATCTCAGAAAAAGTCTTTCAACAATTTCGATAAGTAAATTAAGTAACCAAAGACCAATGTAAATTGCTAAAAATATTTGTATGAATTGCCACAGAACAAAAACAATGATTCCATAAACAAATATCCAAGTTATTGTAAATTTTAGAGAGTATATAGGTGACTGACTATTCACTAAAACGGTACCTCTTCGTATTTTTGTATAAGAGAATTATTGTTATTTTTTGGATTGTTCACTGCTCTATCAACTTTATGAAATTCTATATCATCATATGTATAATCTAAAATCTCCATATAAATTTCTTCACTCGATAAATGAGATACCCATAACTCTCTTAATTCTTTGGTTAGCAATAAAGGAGATCTGTTGTGAATAGGTTGTAGTGAGCTTACAGCTTCCCTTGTGATGATAGAGGTTTCAATATCACCACTACTTCTATTCCAATAAAGACCTGCGGCGAACAATAACTTATCTGAAGTATTAAAAAAATAATATGGTTGTTTTATTCCATCTTCTTCTTTCCACTCATACCATCCAGAGATTGGAATTAAACATCTTGAGTTTTTGAATGCTGAAGTAAATGTTTTTTTCTCAAGCAATGACTCATACCTTGTGTTAAATAAAGGCCTCGGATTAGATTGACTCTTTAACCATTCAGGAAAATATCCCCAGTTAGCAATAACTAAATTGTTATCAATTATGCACGGTGCCTGATTCTGTGGTGCTACATTGAAATTTTGTTCGTATTCTGTTTCAGATAAGTTATTTACAAAGGAAAGTTCATCTTTTGCAAAGTCAATATAGTATCTTCCACACATGTGTTTATTGTAATAATGATACGTCTATTGTGTCACCATCAGAGAATGTGTGGTGATCTTTCTTGTAGATAATATGAACATTTTGTTTGCCTAAAACACTTAGTTGATCACCATTTTTTATAAAGTACGTATCTTTTTCTAAACAAAGTAATTTGTACTTCCCTCTGTTTAAAACCTTTACAGTATTGGAGATCCATGAATAAAATTTCTCACCATAGTGTGGGATAACAATTGTGTTTGGTAAATAATTTAAACCAACCCCCTTAATCATCTGCTCTCCCATAATCATCGCACCAGCGCTGCATCCAGCAATAATCCCTCTCTTTTCTAAATGATGTAGCTCAGTAGAGAAGTCTGAATCATGAATAGAATCATATAAGTGATTTGGTGAACCCCCAGAAAAAAATACAAAATTTGAATTTTTCATTTCATCAATGACGTAATCTTGATTTAAATCTTCTCTATCCCTTGCATCTATATGCGTATGCCTAACATTTAAATTTTTGAAATGCTCTATTGCAAGATTTTGCCAGTAAGAAAGTCTTACATCAGATTCTTTACCAGCAGCTGTAGAAAATGTAAGTACATATGGAATATCATCTAAGTAATTTAATAGTTTTCTATCAACATCAAGAATAGATGGTAAAAACTCTCCTGAACCTGTAATAGCAATCATTGTTATTGGAGGCGACGACCGGAATCGAACCGGT
>Ga0255761_10005985_pt1 | contig 10539 bp, 8 predicted proteins | sample 071ome_29_FD_179961 | JGI IMG/M metagenome (GOLD analysis project Ga0255761, IMG submission 179961) | Coastal salt marsh microbial communities from the Groves Creek Marsh, Skidaway Island, Georgia - 071407BT metaG (version 2) | ecosystem: Environmental > Aquatic > Marine > Intertidal zone > Salt... | reverse complement strand
TAGTTGGTGATGGGTCGCTGAAACAAAGTATGTTGGAGTATTCATCAAAACTGGGTGTTGATCTGAAAATAATTGATCCTATGAAGAATGAAGATTTATTAGTTATGTATACAAAATACAAATATTTTGTATTATCAAGCCATTACGAAGGTAATCCAAAAGTTGCACTAGAAGCTATGGCTTCTGGTTGTGTAACATTATTAAGTAATATAGAAAATCATAGAGAATTATTAGAACATGGTGTAAATGGGTATTTATTCAGTAGCATTAAAGATTTAAGCAATATTTTTAATACATTGAATATTTTAATTGACCATAAAAAAATTGTACAAAATAGTATTGAAAGAATTAGAAACAATAATTCCCTTAAACTTCTTGTAAGACTAAATCTCGATGATTTTAATACACTACTTGGAACTAATTATTAAAAATTTTCTCTTTTCATTTTCAATAACGATTTTTAAATGTTCATCATAATGTAGGAATTCTTCAGGATCATGGGTGGCATTTATTATTGTCAGTTTTCTAGAAGATAGATTATTAAAAATTAATTTTTTAGAGGGGACATCTAAGTTTGAAGTTGACTCATCTAAAAGCAAAATATCAGCTTTAGACAAAATAGCACGAATAAATGAAATTTTTTGCATTTGTCCAGTCGAGAGTTTTTTGTTTGAAACTAATTGATCTAATGTTTGTTTGTCAACTTTCTCCCCGAATAAATTAAACTCGGTTATTAACTCTAATAACTGATCGTCTGTAGCTTTTTCGCTTATGCCATATACTAGATTATCTCTTAAAGTACTATTTAATACCATAGGGGTTGCACTAACATAGCTGAAGCTTTTAGTAAAAACTTCTGCTGTTCCAGTATGGGGATAAACAATTCCTGAAGTTAAAGCAAGAAGAGTGCTTTTTCCAGACCCATTTGGCCCGGTTAATATTGTGTGTTTATCTCTTTTGATTACTAAATCAATATTTTCAAATAAGCTTTTATCTTGATTGAAGTATCTGAAACTCATATTTGTAAACTTAACAGCTATGTTTTTATCTATATTTTCGTTGTAAGAATAATTTCCTTTTGAAATTTTGACTTTGTTTGACTCAATCTGAAAAAGCTTTTCAGTATAAATATGATAAGCATTTAGTAGATGGAAGTTGCTATTAAATACCCCTAAAGCCTGAAATAGTCTTAGTAAAATTCCAATGAAGTCCAATGTAAGTTTTGATGCAAAATTAAAAAAAACAACGAGTATGGATATTATAAATATGGTTAAAAAATTAGGTATTATTGCATTTATTGTTCCAAATCTCAGATTGTTCAATGAAGAAGAGTAAAAATTTTCTAGACTTTTCTTAAATTTTTTCATTTCTACGTCTACATAATTGATAATCTTTATTAGATATAAATTATCTAATGCTTTTTCAATCTCTAAACTTATATCTTGACCGTAAAGATAGGTTTTATGAGAGTATTTTCTTCCTAGTTTTGTTAAATACAAAGTGGGGAGTAAAAGTATTATTATTCCAATAAGAAAAACAAATACAGTTTCTGTATTTGTCAATAATAAATAAATTGAATAAGCAAATATTTGTAGAGCACTCCCGAGGAATGTAGCAAAAGTACCGTAAAAACTGGCAACCTGATTACTAATAGTGTTTACATAAAAATATGCATCTGCTGGTGAATAATTTCCTTTATCAAATATTTCAGTCATTAAGTGACCTCTTAAATTTTCTTCAATATCAATTTTTAATTTAATTACGTTCATCTTTTCAAAATAAATTGAAGAAAATCGCAAAAGAACAACAATTGGTAAATAGATTAAATTCTCTACAAAAATATCTACGAAGAAATTATCTATATAATTATCATCTGAAAAAATCGAAGTCAATGTTGTGATGACAATTATGTCACAAAGGACTATAAAATTTGAAAGTAGAGCTGTCATAATAATTCTTATTTTTTTATTTTTTGTTTTAGTAAGTCTTGATAATTCAATTAGGTCTTTTAAGGACTTAAAAAATTTTTTCATAAGCAGCACTTCATGTTTTAATAATAATTTAAATTCATTGTTTTGAAGCAATAAAAACTATTATGATATTTTTGTGGGATATAAAAAAATTACAAAATATATACTAAGATTTCTTTTTCTACAAATATTATTAAGTTTTTTAACAATTTATTATTATGATAATTTTCTAATAAAAGAATATCCCGATGCCAACTTGTTAATCATAAATAATCTTTTAGAGGATAAAACAAGGTTTTATCCATTTGTGAGCAATGACCTGTTAAAGATTGATATTTTTATAGCATTATTTGTTTTTATCTTTTTAATAATTCTTTATTCAACTAATTTTTACACTTACGTTAACGAGTTATCGTTTACATTTGAAAAAAAATATATCGAAAACTTTACAAACATATATCTACTTTGGAGTGCTAGCTTGATGACATTTATTGTACTTTTTAGATTTTCAGTTCTCTCTAGAGGGTATTTGTTACTGTACACATTTATTATTCCAATTATTTTAGTCATATTTAGAAACAGCGAATTAATTTCAGGGATATTAGGTAGACCCGTAACTAGAGAATCTTATGTTTCATTTAATCTGAATTCGCAATCTGCTATTAATAATTTGAGAATTATCACCTACAGAAAATTAATTGAAAACATTGACCTTAAAGTATTCAGTGAAGAAAAAATTACTGCAAAGATTGATTCTTTAAATAAAGCTGGTGAGCTTAATTTAGTAATAATAAACCTAGGAAATAATAAAATTTCTAAGCTATTTGAAGAATATCTTATCAACTTAAATAAAAAAATACTATTAATTTCCGAACAAGAAATTGAATTTTCAAATATTTTCTTAAGAAGAACTGAATTTATAAATGAGACTTACCTTACATACTTTAACAACGATATTCAATATGGATCAAAATATATAATTAAAAGAAGTATTGATATATTAGTTTCGGCAATTCTTCTGATAGTTTTATTGCCAATTCTTTTAATTGTGTATATTTTCATAATCTCAACCGAATCTAGACCTGCAATAATTCAACAAGATCGTGTTGGATTACACGGTAAAGTTTTTAAAATGTACAAATTCAGAACAATGAAAAAAAATTCTCACGAGCTTAGAGAATATTATCATGAACTAAATAAAAATTCAGGACCATTATTTAAAATTGAAAATGATCCAAGAATTTACAAAGGAGGATTATTTTTAAGAAAATATAGTCTAGATGAATTACCTCAACTTATTAATGTTATAAAAGGCAATATGTCATTGGTAGGTCCTAGGCCTTTATTTAATGAGGATACGAAACATTTTGATAAAAACTATATGAGGAGACTTAATGTCTTGCCTGGAATTACAGGACTTCTTCAGATCAACGAGCGAAATACTTCTAACTTTGAAACTTGGTATAAGTACGATATAGAATATATAAATAATTGGTCTGTTTATTTAGATCTAAAAATTATCTTCAAAACGCCATTTTCTATTTTTTCAAACAAAATATCAGGATTGTAGAGTAGTGGGTCGGGTGGGAATCGAACCCACGACCTTGAGCTTAAAAGGCTCCTGCTCTGCCGATTGAGCTACCGACCCTGCTAATTTATAAAAAGAATTATAAACATTCTAATTAATTATCAAGAGTTATAATTTACTCTTCTTCTGAGGTCTCCATATTTATTTTGTCTGAAAATTTACTTTTATTATCTCTAATCAGTTTTGCCAGCTCAGCGTTTATTTTTTGAACAAACTCTTTTGTCTCATGTTTGATTTCTTCAAGTTGTATATTTGATTCAACTGAGTTTAAAACATTACTTATTAGTTTTGATGTGTTTTCAATAGTGCTTTTTAACGACTCTTTTAAATCATCTACCAAATCCTCATCATCTGTTTTTTTCATTAATTTATTTGAAACTTCTGAAATGTTTTTAGAAATATCTTGCCAATTATTATTTTCTTCCATAAGACATTATATCTTTTTTAATATTTTGATTTGTCGCTAAAACTTAGGGTGGGATTTCTTGTTATCCTTTGTTTAGCCCACCTAGCTGGTGCAATAATCCTGAAAAAAGGAGGTAGAAATGGTCTAATTAATTTCAATAAAAGTAAGTTAAAGTTGACCAAATATTTTTTAAACGTTGTATCTTTGACTCCATAAATTTTTTTAAATTCTGTTGGTAGAGTATTAAAAGCAGTGAAAGAAATAAATGGCCAAATTGGCTTAATATGTCTAGGAACTGGCCCCCCTCTAATGATACTAAACACATCTTCTGCCACATCTGTTTTTAGTAGATAGTTATTTTCTCTTGATTTCTCAATGATCCATTGTTTTAGTCCTTCATGTGTTTTAGGCATTAGATCTTTATCAACTAAGACCATTTCAGCAGCAAGAGAATTTTCTTTGTGATATTGGTTTTTTTGGTCTTCGCTCAACTTTTTTACAGTTTTTTCATAAAAAAAGATTGAAGATAACTGTAAACATGCATGGACCCAAAGGAGTTGTTCATGATCTAGTGCGTCATAATAACCACCTGTGACTTTATCTTCTCCCTTGATTACTTCATGTAGTTTATTTATCCTGTGCGCACTTTCATCTGCTTCAGCTTTAGTTCCAAATGTTACTGAATTTTGTAATGAAAGCGTTCGGATAAGTCTTTTCCATGGATCTCTTTGATAAAAAGATGTTTGTCTTGCACCTGCAGCAATCAGAGGGTGTGCTGCATGCATTAAAAGAGCTCTTGCACCACCAAACAGGACTGTAATCTCTTTATTGACTTCCCACATCATAGAGTTAGGACCAAAATAACCAGGATCAGCTTTCATAAAGATTATTGTAGGTAAAATTATCTTTTTTAATAAATAACTAATCTTTAATATTGGAAATAATTATAAGTTTATAATCTATAGATATTGATAGTTAAGCTATAAATAATGGAACAAATAATAAAAAATATATGCGGAAATCAAGGAAGTGTCTCCGAACTTGAAAAGATTGGGAATGATCCAAACTTTGTATTTGAAAATGATCCTAATTTTGAAACTATTATTCTATTTGATAAGAACAATAATATAATAAATGTTAATTCTTGGCTAGAGTGTGCAAACTATGTTAATGGTGGTTGGATAAATAATTCAGTAGAAACTTTCAATGGTGAACAATTTATCATTTTTGTAACACTCTCAATTTTTGTTATTTATTTTTCAATTAAAAAGTTAGTAAAAAGAAAGGTATAAAAATCTTAAAGAATAAAAAAATTTTTCTATACTTAGCAACTATTATATTGTTGCTTTTTCCTTGGAGCATTAGAAATAATGATTCAATTATTCCAGCAATTTTTATAGAAGAAAGTAGTATTGGGTATTACCAAACTAATACTTGTGATTTTTCATTACAAGAAATATTATCAGACAACTTTTTTAATAATAAAATTGAAATAATTCCTGACAAAAATTCCAGTGTTAAATGTTTTGGAAAAATAAACGGTGTTGATTATATTTCAGACTCGATAAAAGTTTATGTTGGAACAAATATAAATGTTGATTTTTTGCTACAATCACTTTTTTTACTACTTTTAATTGCAACAATACCCAAAACAGAAAATTCAAAAAAAAATAATCTGTCCTTGATTAGTATTTTGTTCTTCTGTGGTCTTTTGTATTTACATCTCAGGGGTGAGCGAATTTTTTATGAATACTTCTCTAAAAATTTTAATCTTAAAGTTAGTTTAGAAAATTACTTCCTTTTAAGTTTATTTTTAATATGTTTATTAACCTTAACAATATTTAATGACCTCATAAAAGATAGATTGTCAAATCTTTTAAACTATATTCCTTTTATGTTTTTATATGTCGGAACTTTTAACACACTTAATATAAATATTTTTGTTTTATTTCTCGCTTTAATAGGCTTTAACTATTTTGTCGAAAATAAATTTAACAAAAAATTTTTTTTTGTTTATTTTGTAATTTCAATAATTCAGGTTTTTAACTTCAAAAAATCTGAATCACTTTTTGATGTTGATAAGTTAAAAGGTTTTATTAACTCTGCTCAAACAATTGAATCACTTATTTACTGGATAATAGTTTTTTATTTTTTAATATGCGGTATTCAATATTTGATTGATGAGAGTAAAGAATTTTTTAATTTTAGTCTATTTACTAGAAATTTTTTAATTTCTGGATCTTTTATAACGGCAATTAGTTTTCTTTCATCTCTTAATCCATTTTTAAATTTCATAACTTATTACTACTTAGGGCTTAACAAAGCTGGTATTAAAAGTCTTAATAGCGTTGCAGGAAATACGTGGAGAGGAATTGGATCAAGTGCAGAAGCTTTGGGAGAATTTTATGGATTTGTAATTTTAATTACTACATTAGGACTTCTAGCAAAAAAAATTAAACTTAACAATGTCACACTGCTTTTATTAGTAATAAACTTTTATGGTCTTTACAAAACAAATAATTTTGCAGCATTTTTATCTCTTTTTTTATTAATTTCTTTTTATGTATTAATTACCCTAAAACTACTAAATAGATTTTCAATAATAATAGTTACTTTAATCATTACTATTTTTCTAAGTTTATTTGCTTCCACAATATCGTACGATCTTTATAGTAAAGCCTTGTTAAATGAAGGTTATATTGCGACTGATTTTAATATTGAACTTCCTAAAGATCAATACAATAACACTGCTGTTGAAAATTATAATTTTGGAGAAATCTTGCTGTACCCTAAAGATCAAACTAATATTTCAAATTCTCTCTACTTATTTACTGAAAGATACACAAATGTAAAAAATATTAATTATATCCCAAACGAGATAGCTGTGGTCAGCTTTGTTGCAAAAACTATAAATAGATCAGAGAAATGGGGAGTTTTTCTTGCTAAATACAATCCGAATTTTGGAAATTTTTTATTTGGTCATGGCCCAAACCAGCTATCTGAGTATTATCTAGGTCATAAAACAAAAGTAAATACTGGTCTTGTACTTCCACATTCTTCATATTTAGATTTTCTTATATTTTATGGACTATTTGGGTTACTTTTAACTACTTTTATTATTTTAAGAATTTTATATATAAATAGAAAAAATTATTTTCATTCAATATTATTAATATATTTATTAATTAATTTTATAAAAAGTGATTCAATTCTTTATGTTGCCTCATTTACACTTTTTATTTTTATAATTTATTTATACAAAATTGATAATGAGTCGATAAAAAATAATGATTAACTTAACTTATGTAACATACCAAACATTTCCTGCCAACACTGCAAATTCTATGCAGAGTATTGCTATGATAAAAAATTTTGTAAGAAATGGTTGTGACGTGAAGTTGGTGTTTCCTAATAGGTCAAAAAATAGTAATAAAAATCTAAAAAAACTCCAAAATTATTATTCCTTTAAAGAAACATTTAATATTGAAGTATTAGAACATAATTTACCATTTAAAGATTATGAAGGTAATGTTTACTTCAAAAAAGCAAGATACAACATCAGCCACTTCTTGTGGGCTAGAAATGCCACTAAATTTGTTATAAGAAATGCTCGTGAGGATGAAAAATACTTTACAAGATCAGACTGGATATTTTATTTCCTTGCTAAAAAAGGTAAAAACGTAATTTTTGAATGCCATCAATTATCAAACATTAGAAAATGGGTATTCAAGCGTATACAAACTAAAACCAATGCAAAAATTATTTTTACTAACAATCTTCTTTTTCAAGATGCAAGAATCTCTGAAAGCTTTTTAAATAATATTAAAGTTTTAGAAAACGGATACGATGATGATTTTTTTAAGCAAGATGTTGCAGAGAAAAAAGATTCAGCAATATTTGTAGGTAATCTTTTAAGGTTCAACAAAGATAGAAATATAAATTTTCTAATCCAAGCTTTTAAAGATCCAAGATTGAATGAATATGAACTTTTAATTATTGGTGGCCCTGAATTTAGAAAAGTAGAATTAGAAAATGAAATTAAATCTGAGAATATTACAAATATAAAAATATTGGGGGAACTTGATAGATTCAGTAGTATAAAATATATTTTGAACTCTAAAGTTGGTATCTTGATAAACTCGGAAGATAATGTTCATTCAACAAGACATACTTCGCCTCTTAAATATTATGAGTATTTAAAGGGAAAACTAAAAGTAGTTGCATCTGATTTTCCCTCTCATAGAAGTCTAGCATTTTCAGAAAATATACATTTTTTTAATAATTTAGACCTTGAAAGCTTAATACTTTCTATTGAAGAAGCTTTTAATGATAAAACAGAATATGAATTTGAACTTGGAGAGTTTTCTTTCTATTCAAGAGCAAAGAAAACTCTTGCCTTCTTTGCACGCCTGGAGGGATTCGAACCCCCAACCCTCTGATCCGAAGTCAGATGCTCTATCCAGTTGAGCTACAGGCGCAAAATTTTCTTTATTGTAAACCTTATACTTATATAATAGTTTCAATGATAAAAACTACTGCTGTTCTTAAAACTGATATTTCAGAAACTACTGTAGAGGAGGTAACAACTTCTTTAATTAGCAATAAAGGATTAACTGTAGCAATTTGTAACGCAAATTCACTCGTCCAATCCATGAAACAACCTCAACTTCGAGAAGCTATTAATTCATTTGACATTAAAACGCCTGATGGTTTTCCAGTTGCAAAAAGCTTGTCGTACTTGACTAAAAAAAAATTTGTTAGAGTAGATGGTTTTAAAGTATTTCACAATACTCTACAAAAAAGTTCAAGTAAAAAATTAACACATTATTTTTTTGGTAATACAGAGAAGGTTGTTAATAAAATGATTTTAAACATTACTAAACAATACCCCGATTTATCAGTTGCTGGTTATACTTGTCCTCCAATATTATCAGTTGATAAACTCGTTGAACAATATTGTGATTTATTTCAAAATATTGATGCTGATATTGTTTGGATATCTCTTGGGTTGCCTAAACAGGAACTATTTATGTATAAACTTTCTCAAACGATAAAACCAAAAGCTAATTTAGTAGGAGTTGGTGGAGTGTTTGACTGGACAGCTGGAACTAAGAAAAAAGCACCAGAGTGGGTAGCAAATTTAGGTCTTGAATGGATGCTTCGTTTAGTTCAAGAACCTAAACGCTTAGCAAGAAGATACTTTGTGGATAATTTTTTATTCATTTATTATTTTTCAAAACAAGTGTTATCAAAATCTAAATCAATATAGCTAAGAGCATTTAAAAACTGATAGTATTTTAAGTAATGAATTTAATTTTCAAACAAATAAGTTCTGATATTGAGAGTGTCTTAAAAACATTTGAAATTAAAGAGAAAGTAATTATCTCTATATCAAAACAACCAGAAGTTGATTACCAGGTAAATACATTAGTCAAACACCAAAAAAATGAAAATTTTGAACAAATTTCTTGTGCAGTTATAAACAAATTAAAAAAAAATAAATATATAAAAAAGTGTGAGATTACAACCAATTGTTTCGTAAATATTAACGTTGACTCATTTGAAATTTGTCAACAAGTAACTAATGATTCAAAAGAGTTCGAATCTGAACACATTGAAAAAATTATTATTGATTACGGTGGTCCAAATATTGGTAAACCACTTCATGTAGGACATATTAGAACTCTCAATCTTGGTCGGAGTTTATATAACATCCACACCCTTGCAGGCAATGAAATTCTAAGTGATATTCATCTTGGAGATTGGGGAATGCCTGTAGCTCAAATTATTGCTTATATAATTGAAGAGTCTTTAGACATAGATAATATTACAGCTCAAGACCTTCAAGAAATTTATCCATTAGCTAGTAAAAAATATCTTGAAAACAAAGATTTTAAACAATCAGCTCAACAAATTAATAAAGAACTAAATAACAATAATCTAGAGTTCGTTGATAAGTGGGAAAAAATAAAAAACATATCCGTAAACAATCTCTCTGAAATATTTGAGGTTTTAAAACATAAATTTGACTTTTGGTATGGAGAGAGTGATGTCAATAATTTGATTGAACCAATGTTAGAAAAATTGAAGATCGAAGAAAAAATTGTACTTGATGATGGTGCGTATATAAGTGTTGAAAATTCTGAGCCAAAAATACTAATTACTAAATCTGATGGTTCATATCTTTATATTACAACTGACTTAGCAACAGTACTATTTCGACAAGAACAAATTGGTTATACAAAAGCACTCTATGTTGTTGATAACAGACAGTCACTTCATTTTAATCAACTTTTTAGCTCAATAAAATTTTTCCAATTAAATGAACTTGAACATATACATGTAGCTTACGGTACTGTAAACGATGCTTCGGGAAATCCATTCAAAACTAGAGATGGAAAAACAAAACCACTGCTAGAACTTTATAATGAAACACTCACCCACATAAAAAACATTAATCCTGAATTAGATGAAATTAATCTTTCAATTTTAACTAACTCAGTATTAACTTTTAGTGACTTACTTTCGAATCGAAAAACAGATTACAAGTTTGACTTAAATAAATTTACAAATAT
>Ga0255761_10005981_pt1 | contig 10542 bp, 7 predicted proteins | sample 071ome_29_FD_179961 | JGI IMG/M metagenome (GOLD analysis project Ga0255761, IMG submission 179961) | Coastal salt marsh microbial communities from the Groves Creek Marsh, Skidaway Island, Georgia - 071407BT metaG (version 2) | ecosystem: Environmental > Aquatic > Marine > Intertidal zone > Salt... | reverse complement strand
ATTGAGAGGAACCAGATGCGTTCATTGCGCTCGTCCGGATCTGCGGGGGGCCTCGTCTGACTCCTATGAGTCAGGCGGGCCTATCCCGGACCTCCAATATCTCAACGAACGGAGGGTCGGGTTCCACCCCGATCCCATACTTTGTGCTAATATCCTCCTTAAGCAAGAAACGTGGAGCGTGGGGAAACAAGTGCCTTCGAGTAACCACGGCGTTCCCATTGCAGCTTGAAATCAATTTGGGACGTTCCTAGGTCTGAAGTGGGAACAAGACGGAGCTTGTCCCTCCGGTTATGGGTTTCTAATTTTTGAACTACACCTGCGATCCTGTATTACTACACCAAAATCTTGACTTTCTTTACTGCTTGGAACAAGTATTGGGTATTCACATGATTAACAGATGCTTTGGCTCTGATTGTGTACTCTGTCCAGTTGCAACCTGGAAAAACTGTAATCTCTGCCAAGAGAAAAATATGTATCAATCCTTATGATGACATTTCAAGATCCAATCACGAAGCGGAGCCGAAGTTTGGCGTCCGGATTCACTCTCATTGAACTTCTAGTAGTCATTGCGATCATTGCAATTCTTGCGGGAATGCTGCTCCCGGCTCTTAGCAAGGCGAAAAGCAAAGCGAAAGGCATCCACTGCATCTCAAACCTGAAGCAGTGGGGATTGGTATGGACGTTTTATACCGATGAACATGATGGAAAATTCAGCACTGGAGATGGGGGCTGGGCACGCGGTGAATGGGTGAGAGCTCTTGCAAAAGCGTATCAGGAAAAGCCGTTTCTTTTGTTGTGTCCCGACGCAAAAATGCGACGCGGTAGTGGAAGCACCGGGACCGAGATCAAGAAACCGCTGGAATCCACATCTGGCGTCGAAACCTATGGCGGTCCTCACACGGTTTACGACTTTCCAACTTTTGCCGATGACTTCAACGATGGCAGAATCTTGAGCAGCTACGGCGGAAACAACTGGGTTTACGATGCGAAGAACGATATTCAGGGGAGAGCGCAGGAAGATCACTGGGGCTCATTCGATGTGAATCATTCGCCAACGGAAATCCCCCTCCACCTGGATTCCATGTGGCGTGGAGGCGGCCCGGATCATCGAAACGCTACGAAAGATGCTGCCCCCACTTACAACGGCGAATGGTCTGGTGCCGGAGCCGAGTCAAAACATTTTGCTTTTGCGCGACACGGAAAGGGCATCAATATTGTTTTCTTCGATCAGTCTGCACGATCCACGCGATCTCCGAAAGATATTTGGACGTTTAAGTGGCACAGAAAATACGCACAAGTTGGAAGAGATCGCACGTTCCGATACCCTGCGTGGATGCAGTGATTGCCAGACAACGCTCCAACAGCAACACACGATCGGGTTCCGAACCGTGACCAATTAATGCCATAGCCACTGCCAACAAATAAAGATCTCACGTAGAAATTGAGACCCGTGAGGCAGGATTGGTTATTTATTCAACGCGAAAAGGTATATTCGTAAGCAATGCTGCCGTCCACGTGATGGTGCCGGATCGTCAATTGACGACCGTCGACTCCGGGATTGATTTCACCACTAAGGAATCCTCCGATGATGGCGAGGTACTGGTGTTCTTCAGTTCTCAATTCCAAATTGAATCCTCCCGCGTGAGCTTCAGAAGTGGCTCCCGAGGAAAATTCATGCACGCCTGTTTCCTTGTCGATACTATGATACTGCCAGTGTCGGTCTCCGCTAATAACGATGACATTGTTTGCTGAGCAAAACTTTCGAATCTCATCCCCTTCGAAGCTCCAATTGCGATTCGAATGGTTGTCGCGCTTGTTTGCCCTGTCCGGTCCCACGATTGGCGTTGGTGAAAACAATATCTTGAACGGCGCATCCGAAGCGAGAACCTCCTTCTTGAACCAGGCCTTTTGTTCGACTCCCCAAATGCTCTTGCTCTCGCTGTCTGGCATGTTGTTGGGACTGCGGTAGTCGCGGCCTTCCACAATCCAGAACTGCAGATCCTGACTCCACCGACGACTGCGATAGGTCAGCTCCCCCATGGGCGCTTGCTCACGGAAAATAGAGAGTCCTTTGTCCCATGTGAGGTTGCCCACCCGCATGCCTGGCGCGCTGTCATTCGTCACTGTGTCGTGATCGTCTTTGATGAAGAAACTGGGCACCTGACGGTGAAACTTCACGACATCCGAGCATCCATACCATCGGTTCCAGTGAAAACGGGCCAACTCCGGAGTACGAGCATCGACGTCTCCTCCCGCGCTTCGCTTGTCATAATAAACGATATCGCCAAGGTGAACAAAAAAAGCCGGATCAAGGTTCCGCATATGATCGTAAATCTGCAGCCCTGCCGTCCCCTTGTCCCGCGTCTTCCAGCTTTGGCAGGTCGAAACAACAAAACGCAAGGGCTCGCTCCCGGTGTCACCAGGGGCGGTCCGAAAAGATCCATCAAACCTTTGACCTGCCTCACCACCACTCGATTGGCTTTCGATTTTCAGGACATAAGTTTGCCCCGGTTTTAAATGTTCAAGGGAAACCTGCCTTGTAAAATCTCGATTTGAATCAACTGGCAGCCACTCAGTTTGATTCATGTTAGTGGGCTTACCCTCAGGCCACCAACTGAGCCGGACGCTACCCTCCATCCCCAACAAACTTCCCTCCATGTCGACCATTTTTGCGCCGTGTGGGAATTGCTTTTCCCCGAGCTCCCCGACATCGAAATCTCGATCTTCCACACCGAGCCATTTCAACCCCTTCCATTGGGGCTCGATACGCTCCGTCAGGCGCAACCAAACGATCGTTGAATCGCTTGTCGTTTCACCGATCTTGATGCCATTACCAAAGTAAGGCTGGGCAATGGCGTATGTCGATGTCATGAGTGAGAAAATTAAGAATGTCAGGCGCATCATCATCAGGCAAAGGTTGTTTGCAACGAGTAAAAGGGATACCAAAGCGACTGGCAATTCTAACCTTGCAAAGTGAAAGTGCCACTTTCAATTTGCAAGGTATGTTTTCAAATTGCTTGAGTTGTTAAAACGAATCTTCCAACTACAGGATCTACTGCTTTCCTGCGGCATCATGACGCTAGAGCTGTTGGAAAGGAATCCAGACGCAGTTCATTGTTTAGACCATTCCGGGATAGGCCCACTGACTCACAGGGGGCAGACGAGGCCCCCAAACTTCCCCCTTGAAAATGTTTCTGAGCAAAAGAAATGGAAAGTTGGAAGACTGTCGTTCACCGAACGCCTGTGACGTTTCCATTGCACCTTGAATAGATTTCCAAATCACTGAGGTTTGAAGTGGGAACAAGGCGAAGCTTGTCCCTCCAAAATTGGCAATTAAAAGGATACCACGAAGCAAATTGAGGGTTAAATGATTGCCAACGAATATTAAGAAGATTTAAATATGAACATGAACAGGCTCATTGCATACATAATGCTCGCCTGTGTCTGCGGGCAATTGTTGAAGGTGACTGCTGCTGACACGGAGACTGAGAACCGTCCCAATATTCTGTTTTGCTTCGCCGACGACTGGGGCTGGCCACATGCCGGAGCCTATGGCGATCCCGTTGTCAAAACACCCGCGTTTGATCGTCTGGCAAAAGAAGGCGTGCTGTTCGAACATGCCTTTATCTCGTCACCTTCCTGTACGCCTTCCCGCAATGCGATTCTCACCGGACAGCAGTTCTTTCGTCTGGAAACGGGCGCCAATTTGTATGGGGCTCTCGACGTCAAGCATCCGACCTTTGTTCGACTACTCGAGCAGGTGGGTTACCAAACCGGCCATTGGCGGAAGGCGTGGGGACCGGGCAATTATACCCAGGGAGGATATCAGTCACATCCCTGTGGCGAACCTCAAAGCTTCAAGGAGTTCATGAAAAAACGTGACCCGAACAAGCCGTTTTGCTTCTGGTTCGGCACATCTGATCCACATCGCGGCTATAAGAAAGGCACCGGGCGACAGAGCGGATTGGACATCGACAATGTTCCCGTGCCCGCATTTTATCCGAATACTGAGGAAATCCGCAGCGATATCGCCGACTACTACTTCGAAGCCGAACGATGGGATTCCGATGTGCTCATGGCGCTTCAACTACTCGAAGAAGCGGGTGAACTCGAAAACACAGTGATCGCAATGTCCGGCGACCACGGAATGCCCTTTCCGCGATGCAAAGGCAACCTGTATGACTGGGGAAGCCGCGTACCGCTCGCGATTCGCTGGGGTAGCGGTGTGACCAAACCTGGGAGACAAGTCACCGACTTCGTTTCCACCACCGACCTGGCACCGACTTTCCTGGAAGTTGCCGGTGTTGACATACCTGAGCAGATGACTGGCAGATCGCTCATGGCTATCCTTAAAAACGAAAAAAATGGTCGCATCGAACCCAACCGAGACGCGATTATTTACGGACGCGAGCGGCACACGGATTGCCAACAGGACAACGACGACGGATATCCCTCAAGAGCGATCCGTACCGACGAGTATCTTTATATCCGCAACTACGCCCCGGACCGCTGGCCAGCAGGCACACCCCATTACCAAACCGCCTACAAGAAGAATGCCTGGCTCGGGGACTGCGATAACGGACCGACGAAGTATTTCCTATGGATCAATCGCAATGCCGACCCGACGATGAAAAACTTCTACAACCTCAACTTTGGCAAACGCCCGTCAGAAGAGCTTTACATAGTGGAGAAAGATCCGGATCAAATAAACAACGTGGCGAACAACCCAGAATACGCTAAAATCAAACAGGAACTATCGGACCGCCTGACTGCAGCACTGGTCGATTTGGAAGATCCTCGGGCAACATCGGCCGAGGTGAAGTTCGACGATTACCCATATATCGGCGGCGTGCCAAAATACCCGGGTGACCAGACGGTGGAACAATACCGAAATGACCAAAAAACCGAATCAAACTGACAGTTTATAACGACCGCCCCCCTAACAGCTAACAGCTAACAGCTAACAGCTAACAGCTAACAGCTAACAGCTAAAAACTTACCACACTACTGAAACAACTGCTTAATGATCACCTCAGCCTTGGGAATCAACTCTTCCGGCCCCTCAAACCGGTAACTCAACTTTTCAGCCCGGTACGAAGCAATTCGAACAGTCAAACCTTCCACCCCGTTTTTCTGAAGTTCTTTCATCATCATTTTCTCAAGGCTCCGGAGGGCAGCTTGCTGTAATACTTCAGGCTTCGATTCTGATTCCATATCGATCACTCAATCCATTTTCAATTATATGGCTCCAACGCCATGAAGTCCTAATAAGACCACAAATCAGTTGAAAGAACAATCCTTCGAATTTCCTTGAGAGAGTTGAAGCCGCCAGATGAAATAGCATCATTCGCTAACATAAAATGAAACACCTCAATTTCATCTTCCTGCTGGCTCTGATCCTGGGCGCCACGATGCCCCAAAGTGCGGAAACCGCACCGCGTCCCAACATTCTTTACTTCTATGTCGACGACATGGGCTGGGGTTCGATCGGGCCCAACGGACAAGCTGTTCGCAAAGCCAAGGGACTTCCCTACGTGCGCACGCCGAACATCGACCGTCTCGCCGCGCAGGGTGTCAATTTTACGCGCGGCTACGGATGCCATGTCTGCTCTCCCGCACGCTCTTCTCAGCAGTCCGGATTTCACCAGGGCCATACTTTCGCAGACAACAATGATCCCAACAATGCCCGAAAAGCCATGCGCTCCGATGACCGACTCATGGGGGATTTACTCTCCGACGCTGGTTACACGACCGGTTATTGGGGCAAATGGGGATATGGGGCTTCCAAGGATCAGGTCAATCCTGTCATCCAAAACATCCAAACCCTCCCCACCTCGCACGGCTACACACACGTGCTGGCCGAGCTGCACCACGTCCGCGCTCATACCTTCTTTCAACCTACCTTGTGGAGCGCCCCCGCTGATAGCGGTGCAATTGGAGGCATCCAACTTATTCCAAACTCCATGGCCAAATATATCAACAACCCAGCTTACCCTGACTTGCCCGCAAATCAGAATCATCCCGACTACCCAAGCACCGGATATTGCGATGACGCCTATGCATTCGCAGCGCTCGATTTCGTCCGCACAAATGCGAAACTCAACCACTCAACCGGCAAGCCCTTTTTCGGGTTGCTGGCAGTTCAGATTCCCCATGCACCATTCCAGGAAATCAGTCAACTCCCCGAGTGGGATCAAGCCTACAAAGACGATCCCAACTTCCCGCAACTTCCAGCCCAAGCTCAACAGTGGGCAGCGATGGTGACACGCATTGACGCACACTTTGGCAACATTCTGGACGCTCTCGATGATCCCAACCAGGACGGTGACACGTCCGATTCGGTTGCCGACAACACACTCGTAATCTTTCAATCCGACAACGGCGGCCCAGGTGGCGCGAGTCATACAACATTCAATTCCAATGGCGGTTTGAGTGGAACCAAGGGAAAAATCCAGGAAGGCGGCATTCGCGTGCCCCTCGTCATGCGCTGGCCCAGGATGATCAACGCCGCATCAAAAATGAAAGCTGGCTCTCAAATAGATAAAGTAGTCGATGTCACGGATCTTTTACCGACCTTCTGCGAACTCGCAGGAGTCCCCTCCCCGCTCAGCATTGACGGTGTTTCGATCGCTCCCACCCTGACCGGTTCGGGCCACCAACGCCATCGTGAATTCATCATCCATGAAGCCAGCAATGGTCAGTCCATCATTCGCGGAAAACACAAACTGGTTCGCACGCGTATCAAGGGAAACAAAACCACGCCACTCGAATTGTATGATCTCCAGATCGACCCGTCCGAACAAAACAATATCGCAGCCGCCCACCCCGACGTGGTCAATAAGCTCCACGAACTTCTACTGGGCGAACGCGTGACCGAGGCCAAGGGATTTGCCAACACTTATCACCAATGGACCGGCACTAATGGCGGGCAAACATCTGATCCTGACAACTGGTCCGATTATGCATACTCTAACGCAGGCATTACCTACATGAGTGACAATGGCGCCCCACTCCTGTCATGGACGGCGCTGATGGAGAACAAAGGCAACACACCCCTTGCTGCCCGAGTCGATGCTGACCTTGAGTTCCTCGGGCTTGAGATTCGTGGCGCTTCAAGCACAGCAACTCAGTCCCTCGAAATAGGCAATCATCTTCAACTCCAAGGCCGAAACGAGATCCGCATTTCCGAAAATGGAAAAGTTGCAATCGATGGAGGCACCCTTGCCTCTCTTCGTTGGGTCGACATTAATCCAGGGGGCGAACTGCATGGAAATGGAACGGTCGATTCCATTCTCTATAATAACGGAACCGTCTCCGTATCCGATCGAGCCCCCCTCACGGTAAGCATGGACTATCACGAATCGAAAAATGCCAAGCTAACCATTCCGCTCACGGATAAAACCAACATCGGATTACAGGTCAAAGGTAAAGCGATCCTGGCAGGCACTCTTTCGATAGCCAAAGGAAGTTTCGACCTTAAAGAAAAGGCATCACAAACAATCCTGATCGCTGAACAAATCACAGGCACATTCCGAAATGCCAACCAGGAAGTTTACGACGGCAATAAAAACCGTTACTCAATCAGCTATACAGACACCCAGGTCCTACTGACCCATGTAAAATAATTTCAAAACCTCAAAATCCATCCTGTCCGGGTTTCATCCAAGGGTGCATCTCATTTAATTCTATGAATGTAAGAATGAGGCGAGAACCATATGGAATGCGCGCGACTTGGCGCCGCTTTGGATACCTCAAGTCAACTCCTCAGCATACTTATCTCTCAGAAACTACCCTTTTTCGCAGCCCTCAACTGCAAATTCATGACGCGGTGGGGAATCGACTGGTTGTTTTTAAATGAAGCATATTTTTTTGTAGGCGGCCCTTATCCAAAGCGGAGCCTAGTCGCACGCACTCCACAGAAATCCTTGGGTTTCTTGTCCTCCATTGTTTGATAAATGAACTGCCGCCCTGACGACTTATTGGATCAAAAAAGGAACTTGCTCAACCTATTAGCCATTTGATAAGTAAAGGTCAGACTATCACCATGAAGCAGAATCATTTATCACGCCGTTCATTCATCAAAAGCTCCGCTTTGGCAGCAAGCGCTGTCACCTTTCCTTTCGTCTCCACCAGAAACGTGCTGGGTGCAAACGAACGTCTGAATCTTGCCGGCATTGGGTGTGGAGGCAAGGGCAAGGCAGATCTCACCTTCTGTGAATCACAAAATATTGTGGCGCTTGTGGACATTGACCACCAACACGCAGCCGAGATGTTCGATAAATTCCCCCAGGCCAGACGCTACAAGGACTACCGCGTGATGTTCGATGAGATGACAGACAAGATCGACGCCGTGACCATCTCGACACCGGACCATATGCATTTCCACCCGGCCATGCGGGCCGTTCGATCCAGGAAACATGTGTTTTGTCAGAAGCCGCTCACTCACACCGTATGGGAAGCGCGAACACTCACACAAGCAGCCAGGGAAGCAGGGATTGCTACCCAAATGGGCAACCAAGGAATCTCAAGCTCAAAAATGAGACGAGATGCGGAAGTCGTCAAATCAGGCGCTCTCGGGGAGATTAAAGAAATGCACTGCTGGACGAATCGACCTGGTCGATACTGGAAACAGGGACTTGAACGCCCAACAGGCGCACACGCCGTTCCGGACCATATCGACTGGGATCTATGGATCGGTTGTGCACCGTGGCGTCCCTACCATCCCGCCTATCATCCATTCACCTGGCGCGCCTATTGGGATTTCGGAACGGGAGCGATCGGAGACATGGGGTGTCATCTCCTGAACCTGGCAACCTTGTCGATGGATATGGGTGCTCCGGAGAAAATCGTCGCGGACGCAATCGGTCAAACGAATGAAACCGGACCGACCGAGTCCCATATCGTTTGGGATTTCCCAAAACGACCTGGGAAACCAGCCTTCAAGTTTCATTGGTATGATGGCGGAAGAAAACCCTCACAAGACCTATTCCCCGGTTCTGAATACGATACAAACGGCATCCTGATGGTCGGGACAGAAGATACGATGCTGACGCATTACAGCGGAGGTGGAAAACTGAAAAGCGGACGCAAGTATCAGGAAATAAACACCCCCAGAATCTTCGGAGAATGCGAGGACTGGCATCAGTGCCACTACGACGACTGGTTCGCCGCTTGCAGAGGAGGTTCTCCGGCTCTATCCAATTTCGATAAAGCAGGCCCAGTCACGGAAGTGGTTCTACTCGGTCAAGTCGCTCTGCGCGCCGGAACGGAAATCAAATGGGATGCCAAGAATTTAAAAGTGACCAACAACAAAGCCGCCAATCAATACATTTCCACCGAATACCGGAAGGGATGGGAGATCTGAATCTCAAGGGAAAAACAACTGGACTTAACTTTTGGGTGGCCAGCCGAGTCAATCACAAAGGCAATCCCGATTCCAAAATCTCCCCTTACGGATACTATTAAAACCAGGCGAACAACCTAGGCAAGGATGCCGGACAGCACATTCCCATGCACATTGGTCAATCTCCGTTCGATGCCATTATGATAAAATGTCAATCGTTCGTGATCGACGCCCAATAGGTGTAGCACAGTGGCATGAAAGTCGTGCCAGTGAACCAATTTTTCCGATGCCTTCCACCCTATTTCATCCGTCTGACCGTAGGCGAAGCCCGGCTTCAATCCACCGCCGGCCATCCACACTGAAAATCCATACATGTTATGGTCCCGTCCGGTTCCAAGTTTGTCTTCGTCTGTTTGGGTATATGGAGTCCTGCCAAACTCACTGGTGAACAAGACAAGTGTATCATCCAGCATGCCCCGTTGGCGAAGGTCACGTAACAGGGCCGCGATGGGTTGATCGATCCGGGCGGCTTCCCGAGAGTGATTTTTCCGCATGTCTTCGTGACCGTCCCAGTTGATACGAGGAGAACCGAATGATCCGCCGGAAATCAGTTGAACGAAGCGCACACCGCGCTCCAGGAGTCGTCGTGAAAGCAAGCAATTGCGTCCGAAATCCCGCGTCTCTTCCCGATGAAGCCCATACATGTCGCGGGTGGATTCGGATTCGCCATCGATGGCTGTTACTTCGGGAATGGCCAACTGCATGCGTGCGGCAAGTTCGTGGCTGCGAATGCGGGCCAACATGGCATCTTCCAATCCATGCCGTTCGAGATCATTCGCATTCAACTCTGCCAGCAGTTCCCTGGATGCCGCATCGGTTTTTTTAGATATTCCTTCAGGTGGGAACAAATCGGGAATCGGCACCCCACTGCTGTTAAAGGCTACTCCTTGGTGTCGCGACGGAAGAAATCCATTCGACCAGTTGATGGTGCCTCCAGCAGGGTAACCTCGGGCGTCAGGAAGCACCACATAGGCAGGAAGATTCTCGGTTTCAACACCCAATCCGTAAGAAACCCATGAACCCATGACTGGAAATCCGTTCAATTGAAACCCTGTATTTTGTTGGAAGGTGGCTGGCGTATGATTGGCGGAATCAGCGACCATGGATCGGATCACGGTCAGTTCATCCGCCACCCCGCC
>Ga0255761_10005980_pt1 | contig 10545 bp, 4 predicted proteins | sample 071ome_29_FD_179961 | JGI IMG/M metagenome (GOLD analysis project Ga0255761, IMG submission 179961) | Coastal salt marsh microbial communities from the Groves Creek Marsh, Skidaway Island, Georgia - 071407BT metaG (version 2) | ecosystem: Environmental > Aquatic > Marine > Intertidal zone > Salt... | reverse complement strand
ATGACGATTCGCGCGCGAGTCGCCGCGGTCTGTGGAACCAACAAAGTCATCCAGCTGATGAAAAAATCGAGTGTCGTTCCAACACATCACACTGTTTATACATACATACAAAACACCCGGAAAAACAATGTTTTTAAAACATTTACTGTGAACGCAACACGATTCGGCCGTTCGTTTCGTCAACCAGACGACGACGCGCGCGACGACGCGCGCGACGACGCGCGCGCGCCCTTCGTGACGTTTTCGTCGAGGATATTTTTGTGTGTTCGAGAGTAATCATGGCGACGCTGCGTGGTGTGGGAACGATGCGGGCGTCGTGTGTGCGACGGTTCGAGGCTGGTCATACGCGTGAGAACGCGCGCGCGACCAGTGCCGGTTGCGCCGCGCGCGCGCGTCCGAGTGGGGCGTCGGAGCGGCGAAGGCGCCGCGCGCGCCGATTGAGTGTTCGCGCGACGGATGCGGGGCGAACACGCGCTGATGTTGTTGATGATCGATCATCGACCCGAATGCGTTCGCGAGCGGTTGGCGCTGACGCTGGCGCCGTCGCGGAAAAGTCAAATGGGAAAGTGTACGCGGACGCGCGATGGATGTCTGAAGTGCGACAAGGAGGGATGTTTGGAATGGTTTTGATGTTTGCGATGGGGTTCGGGGCGCAGTATGCGCCGTGGAAACCTTGGAAGACGATGCGCGGGGCGGCGGCGGTGCAGACGAGCGCCGTGGCGAGCGTCGAGGACGCTCAGACGGCGGCGACGCTCGCGGCGTTCGAACTCGGGTTGGAGATTGGGGATCGTGACGGAAAAAAGTATTCCGAAGGGGTTGTTGAGAGTGATGCGATGTCGGAGGAGGCGCTCGAGGTGGAAAACGCAAGCGGGCGCGAGAAGAGTGGTGGAACGTTGACGACGGCTTTCGTCGGCGGGTCCGTCATCGCGGCGGCTATTTTCGCGTATTACGAGCGATATGCAATCGTCGCCTCGGTTTACAAGGCTCTCAGCATGCTCACAGAAGTGGATCCAAAGTTTGTATCGCCGTTCGATGAGTTGAAACGCGCCAATCTCGAGCACGACTCGAAGACGGATGCGCTCTCGGCAGAGTGGGCGGAGCGTTTGCAAGCGGAAAAGACCAAGAGTCGAGCGAGCGCCTCAGAGTTTGAGCGGCGCATCGAATCGGACCGGGCCGAGTTTGAAGAACTCGAGAGAGCATTGCGCGAATTAATCAGCGCCAAGGATACCGAGATTTCGAACCTCGTCGGTCAACTTGCGGATTTAAAGCGTGCCTACGAGGAAGAGCGACTTGTGTCTGAAAACGCATCGGCGGCTTCAAAGGATGCCAATGAACAGCTCGCGCGCTCGCGCCAGGCACTCGAAGAAGCGGAGGAAAACAAACGCGAGCTCTCTAACGAAATGGAGTCCATCAAGCGAGAAATCGTCAACGCTCGCGACGAATGCGCGTCGCTTCAATCGGCTCTCGAAGCATCCAGAGGCGAGCACTCAGATGCGTCTGGCGTGGTTGCCGAACTCGAAGAAAAGCTCGAGACGGCTTTGAGCTCGGAAGAGTCTCTTAAGCGTGAGTTGACGGCTGTCAGCGAGGAGCGCGATTCGGTGCGTTCTGCTCTCGAAATGTCCAAGAGCGAGCACTCGGATGCGTCCGACTTGGTTGCCGAACTCAACGAAAGAGTCGCAGCTCTTCAAATCGAGATTGATGAGAAAGTCGCGCTGATTGAAGACTCCAAGAGATCGTACGCCGGCGAACTCGCCGAAGCGAAATCGAAGAATGACGAACTCTCGTCCGAGCTCACAAAAGTAAAGTCGCAAGCAGCCGACGCGATGGCAAACTTTGTGCATTTGGACTCGGTAGTGACGGACATCGTGTCGACTGTGAACGAATTACGCCGTCTCAGCCACATGGTGACTGAAGAGAGCCCGATATTCGAGCACGAGTTTGTCGTCCAGGATGTTCCCGCTCTTGGAGACGGCGAGTTCGTCGTCATTGTGGGATCCTGGAACAGCTGGGATGCGCAACAAGGGGATGTGATGACTTATGACGCCGAAAACGACGTACACAAGGGATTCGTACAGCTTCAAACGGATGTCGTGTACGAGTATAAATATTGTGTGTGTACCAGCGACGGGGACGTGCGCCACGAGCGACTCTGGCAGACTGGGGCGAACTCTGCGTTTTGCGTCGCTTCTTCGCTCATGGAGGATCACGACTTGGTTCAAAAGGCGACTCTCCAAAGCAAATGGCAACCAGATCCGGCGAATGCGCCCATCAGCTTGTACAGGAGTAACGGCGAGTGTTTAACCATGGGGGCGACGAAACTTATGACAGATTTACCGACGAGTTTGATTGCTGACGCTATCGATCAGCTGTCGAACATCATCACGAAAACTGAGGCGGTGGTGGAAAACAAAAACGTGGGCTCGCCCCGTTAAGACTGTCCGACTCAGACGAAATGTTATAAATTACAGTGAAACTATCAATGCGACGCTACCACGAACCTCATTTACAACCCGATCCAATAAGAACGCCCATTAGGATTGTGTATCATGTTGCACTGTCTCGGCGACGACACGACCCACTCGTACCACATTTTATATCCGTCAACTTTGCGCCAAATCGTAAAATCCACGACGTCGTCCTTGTTCACTACGATGGGTGCTCGAATTGGGAAATATATCGGAAACCAAGAGAACATGAGCTCGCCGCTCGGTCCCAAGGTGTGGTTTTCTGGATGTATGCTGCAACGAACGTGGCCAGAAGAGCCGTCGTACAGGAGCGCGTCAAAGTACCCCGCGAAGCCGTGAATCGTCGCCGGACCAACGGCTTCCTCTTCACGCCACAAAATTCGCGTGCAGCGTTCATTGTTGATCACCTTCGCATTATTCGGATGCACAAACTCCCACACCCGTCGCGGTTTCCCTACTCTATAGAATCTATGCATCTTCACCACGTAGGGTGTTTCCAGAGATTTGAGATCGTTTTGAGCCTTGGCGGCGTTGTACAACTTGGCCGCCGTAATGGGCGCTACAAAGGATTCGTACGAACGAGGAACGCTCACTCCCGTCGGTTTCAGAAACCTTTGCGCGCCATCCAAGCACTCTGGACTCAGCTCGTTGTCACCAAAGCTCCCGAGGAGCTCACTCACGAGGATGTCAACATTTAAGTCGAGGGCGCACGTTCTCATGTCGCCTGGAAAAATCTGCACCTTGTCCTGCAAGCCTTCCCGCACAACCAAATGTTGCAACGTTACGACTGCGTTTGGATTCTTCTCCACCGCGTACACCTTGATGCGTCTCTGCGCCCGCTCCGCGGCGCGCAGAGATGCTCGAACAAGCGGCCCTCTACCCGCACCGACAACCATGACAGAGCCTTCTTCGTCTTCGTTGACTAAATCCAACAACGCACATCGAACCGCTTCCTCGTACTGGATGTATTTGCTCGCATCTTTTTCGAAAGTCTCGTAAGTCACGCTCTCCAGGTTATCCATCAACGGTTGAAGCGGTGCCTGCAAGTAATCTCTGTACGGCATCTCCAACAACTCCTGCTCTGTCGCTTCCTCGACGCCTCGAAACAGGTGCACGATGTATTCCCAGTACAGTCGAAGAGGGTGCGCGGCGTCGACGTCCATTCGATCTTCATCACCTTCGATATCTCCCGGTTTAATCGCGTCAATGCGGTTGCCTCGCTCGTCTCTATCGCTAATCACAATCTGAATGTTGTGCTTGAACAGCTCTCGAACAACCCTTTGCAAATTTTTCGGCAAAACTGGAAATCCTCTGGCGTTACGACTGAAAGCGTCGATGCGAAGCGCGCATGCCCCGACTCGTTCTCCCAACCATTTCCTCCATCGATCACCCTCGAGAGGGCTACCCAGATGATTCTTCGCGCTCGCAGACACATCTATGAGCGCGTACACGTTCGAGTGATGCCCGAGCGCAGCGCACACCGACGTCCACGTTGCGTAGTCTGACTCATCCTCCGCTCGAACGCGAAGCCACGTCTTGGTGTGCGTCAACCCGGGAAGATTTTCCGACAACACCTGCGACAGCAACACCGCGTCGTAACCCTGACACCCGATCGCGGTCAACGACAACGTGTACGCATGCGCGCCGACGTGCGCCGCCCATCGCAACTCTCTGGCCAACGCCGCCGTCCACTTCGCTCGCGCCGCCTCGCCATCCGCGCCGTTCTCTTCCGCCGCCGCTGCTTCCTCCACCGCGCGCGCCTCACCCTCGATCGTCGTCGACGCACGAAGAACCACGCGCGTTGACCACTCCTCCGAGCTCAACACCGTATCGCTGTGCGCGAACGGCGTCGTCGGGTACGCGTCGCCATCCAGCGCTGCGCACTCATCCCTTGCGCACGGTACGACGACGAAATCAAACCCACCGGCGTGCGCGCGCGCGAGTGCCTCAGCGGGATCGTCGCGCACGCCAGCCACAGCGCTCTCACATCCGGCGTACGCGGCGTCGCCGAGGTCTTGGCGTTTACCTAGCGGCATGAACGGTTCGCAAAGTGACGACGAGACAGTTCGTCACTTTTCGTTGCTCGGAAATGCGCGACGCATCGCATCCCGTCCTCGCCTCCCGCGCGCGCGTCGCGACGGGTCCGACGGTGCACGCGCGACCGGCGACGTCTCGGACGCGTCGCGCGACGATTCACGCGTCGACATCGTCGTCGTCGTCGTCGTCGTCGTCGAACGACGTGACTTCGATTGTTCAGCTCAAATCGGCGCTTCAAAAGATTGCTGACGAACGTCGCAAAAACGATAAAAGACCGACGTGGATGGACGTCGAGGGCGCGCGCGCGCGATTGCCGCGAGATAAACGCCCGTGGGGCTTCGTACACTTCATCGGTGGGGCGGTGTTGGGGTCGTATCCGGAGATTGCGTACGATTCGTTTCTAGGAAGAGTCGCGGACGAAGTCGGCGTGTGCGTGGTGTGCACGCCGTTCGAGCTCGGAGTCGATCACGACGCCGTGTCCAAGGCGTGCGCGAGGATGTATTCGAAAGCGAGAGCGCGGTTGTGTGAAAACGAGGGGTTATCGGTGGAGATGGCGCCGACTTTTCGGGTTGGTCATTCGCTCGGGTGTAAACTGCACGCGTTGGCGGCGTGCGAGGACGACGCGTCGAACGAAGAGGTGTTGGATGTCGACGCGGAGAGCGGTACGGTGACGGTGTCGCGTTCGAGTGCAAGCGATGCGACGGCGGGACACTTTTTGATTGCGTTCAATAACGCGGACGCGACAGATTCGGTGAGGTTGATTGAAAAGTTTGCGCGCGCGTTGCTAAAGAAGCGCGCCGAAGAGGGCGGCGGCGCGAATGCCGATTTTTTGAAAAGTTTACCGTCTCTCGCCGCGTTCGCGGAGCGCGCGGCCAAAGCGGCGGGGCTAGATTTCAAACCCTCACCAGAGGAGACCCTGGACCGCGTTCGCCACAGGTTTGCGTCGAGACGGACGCGATTGGTGAAATTCAAAGATGACGATTTGGATCAAAATGCCGAACTCGTCGACGCTCTGAACGAACGCTTCCAAGTGTATCCCGGGAGCGTCGACAAGCGCGATCTTCCCTTTGGCAATCACCTCACGCCTGTGTACTTTAGTACGGAAGGTCTGAACCTTTCCCCGGCGTTCGAACGATTGGTCGGGGACTTTGCGCTCGGCGATGAAGCCGGCGTCGAGCGTCTTTCAGAGGAAGTTTCGTCTTGGATTCGAGGCGTCTAATAATCGACGCGACGTTACATCACTCAATCAAATTCATTTCTACAGTAGTTAGTATCTACAGCATTTTGTACAAGTATCAATCAATCAATCAATCAATCAATCATTCATTCATTCATTCATTCATTCATTCATTTATTCGCTTTCGCTTTCTTCACGTTTTGCGCTCGGAAGTTGACAGACAAAAGTGATGAGTTCGTCCTCGACGGCGCTCGAAAGCAACGCATCGCTCGTCGTCTTCGCGGCATTATTCTGCCAGTGCTCGCGTGGAATATCTTCGCCGCTCATGGCGAGTATGCGATCGGCTGTATCGCATCGAGTACCCTTCACATAGGAAAACAAATCGCGAAGTTCGGCTTGTGTAAACGACGAACTACCCATCTTGCTCCCTCCGCTCGCGTTGCTCGTGGATTTAAACCCGAGCGTGCGCGCAAGCGATCCCTTGAGCTCTTGGCGCTGAAACATGCGCTCTTCAATCGTACCCGTGGAGAGAAACCGATAGATGGAGACTGGCTTCGTCTGTCCATCTCGCCAAATTCTCGCCATGGCTTGCGCGTCGTCCGCCGGGTTCCACGAAGAGTCTAACAAAACCAAACGACAAGCGCCGACGAGGTTTAACCCCGTACCGCCCGCCTTGGTAGATAAAAGGAGGACTTTTCCTGATTTGTTAAAGACGCGCACGATGTCCGACCGGGCGTTCGGAGGGGTTGACCCCTGTAATCGCGCGAAATCCATGCCCATTTCTGAGCACAATTCTGCTACGAAATCAAGCGTCGTGGTGAAACAAGAAACGATCACGATGCGTTCACCCTTGGGCAGCGCGCGCAACATTTGACTGAGCACTTTAAACTTGCTCGAAGACTCAACCAACGGGGCAGTGTCGTCTCGCGCGGCGGTGCCGAGGCGCGTCGTGTTGCACAGCTTTTGCAAATTCTGAATCGCGGCGAGCGTCGACGTCGCGTCTGAATCGCAACGACCGAGAATGGACTGCGTAATCTTCTGTCTGAGCTCCGCCGTGTACGCCTTTTCTTGCTCTTCATTCAAGCGAATAAAGACGACGTACTCGGTCTTAGGCGGTAGAAGCGCCGTGTTGATCTCGTCCGCTTTCCGAGAGTGAATGAATGGTTCGGTGAGCCGCGCAATTTCTTCGCGGCGAGCGTTGCCGATGCGTTTCGTATCTTCGCTCGCACTTCGCTCGCTCGCGCGCTCAATCGGTGCGGCATAAATGTGTCGAAACGATGCCAAATCACCCATCAATCCCGGACACGCAAAGTCTAGCAAGGCGAAAAATTCATTGAGATCATTTTGAATTGGCGTTCCGGTGAGCAGCACGCGTCGACGGCACTTGAGCGCTCCAAGCGCTTGCGCCCCCTTGGTCGTGGACGTCGCGTTCTTCAACCTGTGCGCCTCGTCACACACCAACAAATCAATGTTTGCATTCACCAAGACATCGGCTTGCGCTCGAAGCGTCTCGTACGAGGTGATGAGCACGTTGTAGCGCTGCTGCGCCGCCCGTCCAAATTCTTCAAAGCTTGTTCGCGCAAGCTTGTCTCCGCCTTCAACTATTTTCGGTTCCACTCGCACATCGCCGAGCCATTTCTTAAACTCTCCCGCCCAGTTACCCACGAGTGACGCCGGGACGCACACGATGACGCGCTTCACCGTCGGCATGCCGCGTTTGAATGGGCTTTGTTTCAACAGCGTCCAGATGAGCGCGATGACTTGCAGCGTCTTGCCCAATCCCATTTCGTGCGCCAGCAAACACCCGGTGTGCGCCTTGTTCGTGTGCACCGACGCGCGAAGACCCATGACGCACTCGTACATGAACTTGACCCCATCGCGTTGGTGCGGACGAAGAAACTTGGCGATGAATGGGTCGACGACGACGGCGCAGCTTGTCTTGACGTCTCGACGATGAAAATCAGTGTCTAGCGTGGACAAAACCAAAGCTCCTTCGGCGGCATCGCTATGTAAAGGCGTCTCGGGGACGGATACTTTTGGTACCGCGTTCGACGCGGAAACTGGAACCATCGGACGCGCAACGTTGGCGGCGAGAACGGGGTGCATCGTCCCCCCGCGAGGCGTCTCGTCGACGTCGACTCGCGGCGGCGCCACGCATCCACCTCGAGAAAACACGGCGCCTGATTCAACATCCGCCTCGCTCACCGGTTCCATGATTTCCACTTCGTAATTACTGATGCTCGTCGTCGTCCCTTCGATAATCGTCCCGGCGTTCGCCTTCGCCACGCGTTTACCTTGCATGTCCAACAACGTCGAGACGTTCGTCGACGCATCGACGCAAACGACGCCATCCATAAACGTCTTGGCGCTTCGTTGTTTACCGCCACCGCCCGCCTTGCGTTTGGCGTACAACGCCACAAAACACCGACGCGAAGAATGCGTCCCGGTGGAGTCTTTCGCCGTCGCCGCGCCACCAGTATCTGCGATACCAGACGCCTTGACCCGCTTGCGCGCCGGCGCCGACGCGCCCGTCGAGACGTTCGTCGTCGCCCCACTCTTCCCGACGAACGGCGATACGAACGGCCGTCGCACCGCCGCCGCGCCGCCCGCGAGCATCGGCGACACGAACGGCCGTCGAACCCCGGCGCACGACGTCGTCGGTCCCCGCGCCGCCGAACCGTCGTCACCGTCGTCGCCCCGTGTCCCTTTCGGTTGATTTTCATTCATCCTCTCGTCGTCGTCCTATCCGTGAGTTCAACACTCGGACGCGCTCTCGGACGCGCGAGACGCAACGACGCACGGCAATCGCCACGCGCACACGCACTCGCGCGCGTCGAACGCGCCGAACGTCCGACGGCGTCGCGCGCTGACGAACTCGAACGAACGCGAAAACCAACGCGCAGACAGCTCGATTCAAAGTCAAAAAATCACAACCACAACCCTAGGTATACTAAATACACATATGGAATTTGCACTCATAAACTCGACACACATCAACTTTACATATATTAGAATTTTATACACCATGAACATGTTAAAATGTTACGCTTTTCACAGGTGACTCGTTTTTGAAAAGTCTCAAGCACGCGGCGTGGATCGCGCAACACCCTGATGCGCTTCAGACGAGGTCGACGAGGTCGACGAGGTCGACGAGCGACGAGCGACGAGCGACGCGGAGCGGCGGATTCAGTGTCTCTAGATACCGCCAGTACTTCGTGTCCGTTCGTGTGTGTGGCGTCGGTGACGTCAGTGACGTAAAGGCGTCGGCATCCTCGCAACCGCTCGTTCAACACCCAACCATCGTAAGGATGGTTCGAACGATCGGCGGGGACGTCGAACGCGGGGAATCCGCGGCGCTGTTGGGACGGGACGCGTCGACGAGCGGTGGATACGACGACGATGGTGGTGATACTGGCGCGGGATGGATGACGAACGCGGTTTCGGGAGTCGCGGGATCGTTATCATCATCAACGTCGACGCGGGAAGACCGAAAAACGCGAGAGCGCTCGCGCGCGACTCGAAGGAGCTTGGCGGTGGCTGCGGCGGCGTGTGGTGTGGTGTGCGCGGCTACCGTTGGGGTTTGGACGCAAAAGAGTGAGACCCTGCAAGAGAAATGGCGTCCGGTTCCCGGGGCGGAGATGATGACGACGACGGGGCATAACGCCGGAATCGCGAGGTGGGCGGCGAGGCGCGGGCGAGGCGGCGACACCGGTTCGGGCGTCGCGAGCTTGGGCGAGGCGAATCCGAGCGCGCTCACGGGCGTGACGCCGACGGCGAATCAGATGATGGCGTTGCGAGCGTTGAGGTTGCAGATTCGTAACGCGATGTTTGATCCGAATACATCGTCGCAGACGGTGGCGAAGTTGTCCAAGCAATTGTTAAACGTCGTGCCCGAGGCGCGCGAGGCGTTGCCGACGGGGGCAGCGAGCACGGTGGACGAGCTCGATGGCGTCGTTAAGGCGCTCATGGCGAACGGAGCGAGCGCTGGGGTGTCCGCGCCCGCGGTTGAGGGTGAATTTAGAGAGCTCACTTCGCCGGATGGTCGAAGAACGTCGGTGCCAGTGGATGATCCAAATCCGCTGACGCATATGACGCAGGACCCGCCGCCGCGCAAGCCGTTGACTTCGTATGAATCCGCGTTGTTTGAAACGCGCGCGGCGGCACGGCAGACGGCGGCAATTGGTAAGGAGAAGAAGCACTCCGGTGGGCAGTCGTCTGAGCTTCAGACAGTGCGAGCAGAGGATAAACTTGAACAGATGATCAACTCGTTGGACGCATCAGGGGAGCCGCGAGCAAACGTGGATTTCAATACTCGACAATCTCCGCGCGCCATGGCGAGAGATTACGACATGATGCAGCAACAGGAGGCAAGGTATGCCGATCCGGAGCAGACGGAGCCGATGCCGGAAGAGTTCCAACCGCAAAGAGTGCAACCAGAAGAGCCGACGCGTTTTGACGGCCGCGACGGCGGCGATGCCTTCGCGCCGCAACCAAACTTCGGACCACAGGCGTTCGAGCCGACGGTACAAGAAGAACCAGAGCAGCCGAGCGCGTTCGAGGTTCCGAATGAACAAGCGGCGCCGTGGGAGCCGGCGGAGGAATCGACGCCGCTCGAGGCGATGCAACCGGCGACCGTCGAGGAGAAGCCAGAGGAGCATGAAGACATTTCGTGGACGGAATTCAGCGGAGCATCTGACAGCCGTAACGATGACAGCGAAGGAGACGACGACATCGAACCGACGCCGAGTCCTGAACCAGATCCCATGCCCGAGCCGGCGGAACCAGATGATCCTTTGGATGTCGATTCCCTTTTTGCGAACACCGGTGAGGCTAAATCCTCCGTCGTGGACGACGAAGTCGACGACA
>Ga0255761_10005979_pt1 | contig 10549 bp, 8 predicted proteins | sample 071ome_29_FD_179961 | JGI IMG/M metagenome (GOLD analysis project Ga0255761, IMG submission 179961) | Coastal salt marsh microbial communities from the Groves Creek Marsh, Skidaway Island, Georgia - 071407BT metaG (version 2) | ecosystem: Environmental > Aquatic > Marine > Intertidal zone > Salt... | reverse complement strand
CCCAACATAGGTCCTCCGCGTCTGGCGCATTTACAACTTCAAGAATACCTTGATAACCTATATGTGAGCGATGAGCTCTATGGAGATTACTTCAAGTTTGGGTTCGTGCGCAATCCATGGTCTCGGGCGGTATCCTTCTACAAGTTTCATGGCCACCATCATTTGATGAGTTTCGAGAAATTCGTGAATAAAGCCTTACCAAAGCTTATCAAAACAGAAGGTTGGTTTTACGGCCCACAGTACGATTTCTTTTACCGCGAGGGAAAGAATGAGGCGGACTTCATTGGCCGATTCGAAACAATCCAAAAGGACTTCGAATACGTATGTGGTAAATTGGACATTCCGTTCACCGGGCTCCCACATCGCAACAAAAGTGTGGAGAAAGGTGGAGTAGCTGGATTAAAAAGATTTGGCAATAGATTCTTACACCGTCCCCAAACCTTGCCAGCACTGTTGTTTAAAAAAGGGGATACCATAAAGAGCAAAAATTTTCGGGACTATTATACTCCGGAATTGATTGAAAAAGTCCGCGTGCTTTATCCAAAAGATGTTGAAGCATTCAATTATTCGTTCGAATAAAGGTCCTCAGAAATTTGCTTATGAAGCGCTTGCTCGTCCATGCCTTCTAAACTGATGAGTACTGGAATACCTTTTTTAGGATATAAGGTTAAGATTTGACCTACTGGCTTATCTATAAGCAAATGGTACCGTGCGTTCTCCGGTCCCTTGTATTTCCCCTTAGCCACTTTTCCTGTGGAAATCCCGTGTGATCTTAGCGTGATTTCAGGCAATTCTTCTCGCAACGCTACAGAGTCTAAATCGCTCACATTCAGAGTTATACTGTACGGACCTTCTATGGATAGTTGTCTTTCTTCATACGACCATGTACTCTCTTTATCTGACCAAATAAATAAGCCAATTACAAAAGCCAATGTGAGACTGAGTACGACGAGTCCGAGGGTAGTATTGTTTTTTGTGGCATCACTGAGCCCTTCGTTGAACCTTCTCGAAGTCCAAAAAAACCATCCATATGCAACGATGGGGGTGATCCCTAGATGGTAGCCAACCCAATCGGAATCTATTAAATGAAATACAAACGATAAGGCCGTATAAATAATTCCAAACCAGATATGAAATGTCTTAAATGCCTTCAAGTACTCGACGATTGGAAATTTCTCCTGGTCTTCGCGGTTCATGGTATTATAACCACTGAGGATGTATTTCGCATTATTGGGCGTGATGATAAAACCCATGCTAAAAAACAATAATCCAAGACCTAGGGAGACGTAAATCATCAGTGTGATAAATGTTATGATTAACTGATTTGAAAAGTAGCAATTTTGCGCTTATTACTCCGCCATGAAGCACTACTTTTCATTCATGTTCGCTGTGGTTCTGGGATTGAACGCACAGGCACAACACCACGCACATGATGTGGAACCAGATCCACACCATCACCGTCATCCACTGCGCTTGGCCTTACTTATAGGTCATGGAATGGTACCCGAAGTAGGGGGGGAAGGTGTGTTCTTTGTTCCCACTTGGGGAATGGATGTAGATTACCATATCAATGATCATTGGTCGCTTGGATGGCACAGTGATGTGGAATTGGAAAATTATTTGATCGAGAATGCGGATGGCGAAACAATTGAGCTAATTACTCCAATGGTTTCTACGCTCGACTTGTTCTACCGATTATCGCATAATGTCTTGCTGGGTGTAGGTCCCGGTATCACAGTGGAAAATGGTGAAATGAAAACCCTATTGCGGGTGGGTATTGAAGGCGAGGTTCCTATGAACGACCGATGGGAGTGGACGCCGACGTTGTATCTGGATCAGCGCATTGACGGCCACCAGGTATGGACCTTTGCTGTAGGAGTAGCACACTACTTGTAGTTATCGCTTCTCGCGTTTACTCTCAAATTCTAACAAAAGATCTCGGAGTCGAGCAGCCTCAATGAAATCCATCGATTTCGCAGCGATTTCCATGGCTTTTCGAGTTTCTCGAATACGTTTTTCAAGGTCTTCCGGGCTTGAATAGTTCACCGCTTCTTCAGAGGCTTTGACGGCTGCCATACCCTCGTTGTACTTGGCACCCTTATTTACGGCACTCGATTTAGCAATAATCTCGGCACGAGAAGTGCGCAGAGCGGTGGGCACAAGTCCGTTCGCTTTATTGAATTCATCTTGCTTTTCTCTCCTTCGCGAGGTTTCATCTATCGTGCGCTTCATGCTGTCGGTCATCTTATCTGCATATAAAATGGCCATGCCGTTAACGTTCCGAGCTGCACGACCGATGGTCTGAACTAAAGAACGAGTGCTTCGAAGGAATCCTTCTTTGTCGGCATCCATAATGGCAACAAGGCTTACTTCTGGAAAGTCAAGACCTTCTCGCAAAAGGTTGACACCAATGAGTACGTCAAATGTTCCTAAACGAAGATCACGCATGATTTCAACACGCTCTAACGTATCTACATCGCTATGAATGTATCTACATCGAATGTCGTAGCGCGTGAAATATTTAGCCAGTTCCTCTGCCATCCTTTTAGTCAAGGTTGTTACCAACACCCGTTCATCTCTTTCAACGCGCAATCGGATTTGATCCATTAAGTCATCCACCTGGTTTTCGCATGGTCGTACCTCCACAATAGGGTCTAAAAGCCCGGTAGGACGGATCACTTGCTCGGCAAATACGCCACCGGTAAGTTCCAATTCAAATTCAGCAGGTGTCGCACTGACAAATAAGGCCTGACCTCTGATTTGCTCGAACTCTTCGAATTTTAATGGACGGTTATCCATTGCAGCCGGTAGGCGAAAACCGTATTCAACGAGATTTTCTTTGCGTGAACGGTCTCCTCCGTACATGGCGCGTACCTGTGGAATAGTCACGTGGCTTTCGTCGACCACGAGTAAAAAGTCATCAGGGAAATAATCGAGCAAACAGAAAGGCCGCACCCCAGGTGCCCGACCATCGAGGTATCGACTGTAGTTTTCAATCCCTGAGCAATAGCCCAATTCACGTATCATTTCTAAGTCGAAGTTGGTTCGTTCTTCCAAACGTTTGGCCTCTAGTGGGCGACTTACACTTTTGAAATGATCCACTTGAGTCATCAAATCATCCTGGATTTGGTGGATGGCATTTTGTAATTGGTCCTTCTCTGTAACGAAGAGGTTCGCGGGAAATAATCGCATTTCATCCATCATTTCAATCCGCTGATTACTTACAGGATCGATGTGTTCTATGCTTTCAATATCATCTTCCCAGCCAAAGTTGATACGGTAATAGGTTTCAGCATACGCAGGGAAAACATCCACAGTATCTCCTTTAACCCTGAAGCTTCCGCGTTTGAACTCTGCAGCGGTTCTTGCGTATAATGCATTTACAAAAGCATGGAGTAGGGCTTGGCGTGAAATCTTCTGACCAACATTAATATGCACCACAGAGCTATTAAAAGCCTCCGGATTTCCCATCCCGTACAAACAACTTACAGAGGCAACGACTACAACATCTCTGCGACCGCTTAATAAGGAAGAAGTGGTGCTTAGGCGTAGTTTTTCAATTTCATCATTGATACTCAGATCCTTTTCTATGTATAATCCTGAGGATGGTACGTAGGCTTCAGGTTGGTAGTAGTCGTAGTAACTGACGAAATATTCCACAGCGTTTTCAGGGAAAAATTCTTTCATCTCCCCATAGAGCTGTGCGGCAAGGGTTTTGTTATGGCACAGAATCAGGGTAGGGCGCTGTGTCTCCTTGATGACATTAGCGACGGTAAATGTCTTACCGGATCCGGTCACCCCGAGCAGCACTTGATCACGTTCACCATTATCTAAACCTTCTACCAAATCTTTGATGGCAGTAGGCTGATCGCCCATTGGTTCGAATGGAGCGACTAGGTTGAATTTCATACCTAATTATTTCAAAAGCGAATTGAAGACTTTTCGCAAGGTGGTATAATGCGCAACTTTTGCTTTTTGTGATTCAATTTTTTCCATGGCCGCATCCAAAAGAGGGTTTCCTTTCGATGAGGAGAAGAAGGCAATGTTATTTTCAAGTTGATGCAATTCCTTTTTAGCAGAATCTGCTTGCTCTCTAAGCCAATTGCGTTGACGGTAGAGCCCGTCTTGATCGTCGGCCTCGACGAGTGCTTTAACTTTCGTTTCAAACAGAGCGGCCTCAACAGCCTCCGCGCTTAAACCTAAAGGTGCTAATTTGTCATTTAAGGCCTGATCAAAACTTTGATCCAAACCTTTCTTGCCTCCCATGCCAATTGCTCCCCATTCCTGACTTAATGCAATCGCATCTTCCAGACTTGAAACCTTTGCTTTTTTCACTTTGGCAATGAGATCTTCTTTGGCTTGTTGTACTGCATTGCTTTGTTTCTCTTGCGCTTTGCGTTGACCGTGCATGCGGTCAAAGAAATGGTTACACGCTGCTCGGAATGCTTCCCACAATTTGTCGCCTTCTTTTTTCGGGACATAGCCTGATTTTTTCCAATCGGCTTGAGCTTTTTTAAGTGCTTTAGAAGCTTCGCCAAAATCTTCACTGTCTTTCAAACTTTCCGCCAGGTCTACAAGCGCTTGTTTCTTCTCAAGATTTACTTTGTGTGCCTGCTTTTCTTCTTTGTAGAATGCGTTTTTTAAACGATTGAAGTTGCGTTGCGCCTCCTTGTAATCTTCCCATACTGCCGCATTTTCCTCACTTTTTACAAAGCCGATCTTTTTAAATTCGGCACGAAGGGTTTCTAATTCCTTACTGGCTTTTTGCCATCCGCTGTGCTTCGTTGGTAATTCCGTTGTTAGGGACTTAATCTTATCAACTACCGTTTGTTTTGCAGCTATTTTTTCTTCATTGATGGCTTTGATTTCTTCATTGAAGGAATCGCGCATTTCATGAATTTTTGAAGTAACCGCCTTGAATCTATCCCATAGCTCATCTTTCTTTTCACGCGGGACAGGACCAATGCGCTTCCATTTGCTATGGGCTTGTTGAAGCGTTTTGAAAATTTGTGGACTCGGTCCTTGGCTGAGGGATGCTTCTAAAGTTTCACAAAGAGCGATTTTCTCTTGAAGATTATTCTGATAGTCGATCTCAATGAGGTCGTACGCCATTCTTAGATAGTCAAAGAAATTATCAACGTGGTGGTTGTAATTTGCCCATACGTTGCGCGCATCAGCCTTTGGGACAAGCCCCGTAGCGTTCCAGCGTTCACGCAAATTCTTGAAGGTGTCGTATTTCTGCTTTGCACTTCCTTCAAGCATAGGAAGGCTCTTTATTTGCTCTATGATATCCAGCTTTGTCGCCAAGTTGGTTCCCAACTCTTCTTCAAGCTGGCTGTAATGCTTGCGTAATTTATCGCGGTATTCCCCGTAAATCGTACCCAACTGTTTGCGTTGGGGCTGATCGAATTGAAAATCAATAATGTTGCCTCCTTCTTCCAAGAAGGTCGCTTTGGCGGCATCGCGCTCGGCATTTAATTCTTGTAGTATTCTTGAGCGTCCGCTCTCTACTATTCCTTTTATGCGCTCTGCACCGTGTTCTTTTACATGCGTTTCGATGATTTCAAGGCATTGTTCAACAGAAAGCGCGTCAAAATCCGGTATGATGAGCTTCCGCTCTTTGGGAGTTTCGTGATCTTCTTCAGCTTCTACAGCCTTAACTTCCTCCTCATCATGTTGCTCGGTTGCGTTATCACCGTCAGTTACAACAGGCTCATCTTGTTGAATCTCTTGAACCTCTTGATTATTGCTTTCAACAGGCTGTTGTCCTTCTTCTTGCGGTGTTTTTTCTTCCTGACTCATCATCTACAAAGTTTTGTAGTAAGCGGCATGGAATAATTGCCATGCTTTTTTCGCTTGCTCGGTTAACATTATTGTTCCACCCAAGGTGGTGGCACCCAATTCTTTCCCCTTTAACATTAATGGGGTACACTTGGGTTCATAATTCATATCAAATATGGCGAATTCCTTGGTTAAAATGGCCATAGGTAGCGGTAAATAATCCCCGGGAAACTTGGGCCCACCAACAGGTGTACAGTTGATCCACCATTTATAATGGGTAGCTTCTCTCGCTGTGAGGGTATTATAATTGGGTTCGGTTCGGCGTCCAATAATCTTGTGCGAAACCCCATTTGTTTTAAAACGAAGGCAGCAGCTTTGGAAGCACCACCCGTTCCAAAAACTAAAGCAGGTTGTGGAGTGCCAAGTAGGTTTAAACTTTTCCTGATTCCATCGACATCTGTGTTGTAGCCAACAAGTCGTCCGTTTTCAATAACCACGGTGTTAATGGCGCCAATAGCTTCTGCGTAAGGATCAATCTCATCCACCCAAGTAAGCGCAACTGTTTTGTATGGAATGGTAATATTTACCCCATGAAAGCGGTCCTCGAAAAATAATGCTCTGAATTCTGATCGATCCAGGTTAGCGCGTTCTAAGAGCGTATAGGACCCTCTAACTTCATGCTCTGCCATGAATCCTTCATGTAAGGCAGGACTCAAGCTGTGTTTGATGGGATGTCCTACGAGGCCCAATTTTATCATGCTGCGTGGTCTTTCTTTTGCTTTCCTGCCCACTCTAAAGCGAAAACTACTGCAGCTCCAGCCAATGCTAAAATCAGCGCGATGGGCCAATCGGACCCTGGAACCATATTTTCAGTGATCAAAGGAACGTATTCTTCTTTTTCGGTTCCCTCATGTTTGATATAGTATTCTACGACCCACTTCCATGGCCAAAGCTTGTTAAGTGACCCAAGTAGAAAACCTGTCAATAAGGCGATGGCAACGTTGTAGTAGTTTTCGAAGATCCATTTCAATAGCTTGGTGAATGCGATAAGCCCAGCCACCGCGCCAACACCAACATATGCAATGATCAAAAGGTTACGATCGCTGACGGCGCCAAGAACGGTCGCATAGGCACCTAAAAGTAATAAGATGAAACTTCCACTAATACCAGGTAGAATCATTGCGCAAATGGCCAATGCGCCACAGAGAATGAGGTAAAGCGGGTGCTCTGTTCCTCCGACCGCAGGAAGGGTAGTAACCCAGAAGGCAATTGCGCTCCCTATTACAAAAGCAACAATATCCTTGCGCTGCCAACCTTTGACGTTCTTGCCAACACTGAAAATACTCGCGAAAACGAGGCCGAAGAAGAAACTCCAAATGGCAGTAGGATGGTGTTCAAGTGCGTAATCTAGGACTGAGGCGAGGGAAAGTACACTCGTGAAAATACCCGCAAATAGCACGGCTAAAAAGGTACCGCCGATGTGTTCCCATAATGCTTTGAATTCACCCTTAAAAAGTAATTTAAGTGCGTGCGCATCGAATCGGCTAAGATTCCCAATTAGTGTCTCGTAAATGTTAGTTATGAACGCAATGGTTCCTCCGCTAACGCCTGGTACAACATCTGCTGCTCCCATGGCCATGCCTTTGAGAAACAAGCTGAGGTATTTCTGCATTGTTGAATTATTTCAGTTCCGCTAAAATAGAGGCTACAATGGGGATTTCGAGTAAATCCGGGAAGTATTCCGCGAATAATGTGCGCAATTCATCACGGTTTAGATGCAAGTCATCTAAGACCGCTTTTGCACTAACCATATCATCCGAGGCAAAAAGGTAACCTGCGAGGACTAATCGAAATTGAAGCACCTCAGGGAATCGGTCTACGGCATCGTATAAAATCGCAATGGCCTGATCCAAGTGGTCCAATTCAATAAGGCACTCGACAAAGTCCAATACATCTTCTGAACCGTAGGCTTCATCTAACCACACTTTCTTGTAGTCTCTGATAGCTTCTTCGTAGCGCTCAAGTTCCATAAAAGTCATGGCGCGCTCCAAATGAACATCGTCCATGTCGGGCTCGAGGGCGATGGCCTGATCAAACTGGCGCAAAGCCTCATTTAAGCTTCCCAATTCCGCTTCAAGCATACCAATTCTAAAATGGACGTATCCACTTGGTAAGTCTTCGTTAACACTTTGCTTGTATGCGGTTAACGCGTTGATGTATTCTTCTTTGCGTTCATAGATGCGGCCCATCTCGAAATGTCCAGCATGGAAAGATTCATCGGCTGTAATGGCCCATTGGAACATTTCCAATGCCTTGCTTTCATTATCAAGTCGCAAATAGAACGCACCGAGTTGGTACCATAAAAGGGGGTTGTAGGGCTCACGCTCCGTTAAACTCTGGAAGATTGCAATCGCACGGTCATATTCATTGGTGAAATCTAAACACATGGCCAATTGGTATATGGCACCTTCGTCTAATTCTTCCTCTTCCATACGGCACCATTGAACCAACGTATTAATGGCGCGAGGATAATCACCCTGACTCAAATAGGTATCTGCAATCATCTGAAGGACTTCGATGGGGTCCTCCGCGTTTTCTAAAGCTTCGTCCAATAATTGCAACCCTTTCTCAGTGGCACCACGGTGCATAAGGATGGTTGCTCGAGCAATAAGGAGTTCCGTAGAACGCATGTTCAGTCCTTCTAAGTGGTTCAATTTTGCTTCTGCCCGGGTATAGTCTTTCATCGCAATGTCGAGCTGTACCTCTTTTATTTTAAAGGTAAAAGCCAGTGGATGAATGTTTTGGGCAACGTCCAATGCGGTTTTAGTCTGCTCAAAAGAGCCCGTGTCGAGGTAGTAATCTAGAATAAGTTCTAAATCCTCGACATCGAAGTAGGGTTCTTTGCCCTGGCGCAAGGCCTCTTCGAATGCATTGACTAATGTTAAGGTCTCTTGATCCTCAAATCGCATAGTAGAAAGATAGCGACATTGTTCGCCGTTAGGAAGGCTGTCGGGGGTTCATAAGCATGAAGTTTTCACACTGTTATTAACAAGTGAGCAAATCCGATGCCACTTCTTTGCAGCCGGTCAAAGTTGCAGTTATCTTAGCGCTCAATCAATGAAAACCCTATGACTCTCATTAAATCCATCTCTGGAATCCGTGGCACCATTGGAGGTACCCAAGGAGATAATCTAACCCCAATCGATGCTGTAAAGTTCGCAGCAGGATACGGCGCATGGTTGAAACAACGCCATGCAGATTGTACTGTTGTTATTGGTCGTGATGCCCGTCCCTCTGGACCGATGCTTGAGCAATTGGTCATCAGTACACTTCAAGGGTTGGGAATTCATGTGATCAATGCAGGGTTGAGCACAACACCCACCGTAGAGATGTTGGTGCCCAGATTCAATGCTGCCGGCGGTATTATTCTAACCGCTTCGCACAACCCAGAGCAATGGAATGCACTTAAACTTCTCAATGAAAAGGGGGAGTTTGTCTCAGGAGATGATGGCGCTGCCATTCTTTCGCTTGCAGAAGGCGCCGATCTTGAATTTGCTGAGGTACATGCACTAGGTACCACTACACCTTGTGAGGACGGCATGCAGTGGCACATTGATGAAGTATTGGCTTTAGATTCAGTGGACGTGTCTGCTGTCAAGGCAGCCGGATTTAACGTCGCGATTGATGCCGTCCACAGTTCTGGAAGTATTGCCATTCCTATGCTCTTAGATAAAATGGGAGTAACTTACACGAACCTGTATCCCGAACCACACGGCCGATTCCCACACAATCCCGAGCCGCTCGAAAAACATTTAAGTGAGATTTTAGATGTGGTTAAAAACGGCAGCTTTGATCTTGGTATCGTCGTTGATCCCGATGTGGACCGATTAGCCTTTGTCGATGAAAAAGGCGCCATGTTTGGCGAGGAATACACGCTGGTTTTGGTTGCAGACTACCTTTTGTCGCTACAATCTGGACATGTTGTGAGTAATATGAGTTCTTCCAAAGCCCTTCGCGACCTCGCAGAAGCAAAAGGCAGCACCTACACCAGTTCTGCGGTTGGCGAGGTTAATGTTGTTAATGAAATGAAAGCACAGAATGCCGTGCTCGGTGGTGAGGGCAATGGAGGGATTATTTTACCTGAGTTGCACTACGGACGGGATGCGCTGGTCGGTATTGCTTTGGCGTTGACGCATTTGGCAAAATCGGACAAAACCATGAGTGAACTTCGCGCTGGATACCCGCAGTATTTCATGGCGAAACAGAAAATAGAATTGACCCCTGATCTCGATGTAGATGGCATCTTGGCAACCATTGCAGGGCGCTATAAAAACGAAGAGGTAAGTACTATAGATGGGGTGAAGATCACTTGGTCAGACCGTTGGGTACACCTTAGAAAGTCGAACACCGAACCCATTGTTCGTATTTACACGGAGGCACCTAGCACCGATGAAGCGACTTCTTTGGGTGAGGAGTTTATGGACATTATCAAAGAATTGGCCTAAGCACTATCTTTGAGCAACCTAATTACAACAGCATGGAAGTAGTTTTCTTGGATAACGCAGCCACCACACCCTTAGAACCACGGGTGAAGGATGAAATGGTGCGTATGATGGAGAATTTTGGAAACCCCTCGAGCACTCACGTCAGCGGTCGCGGAGCTAAAGTCGAAGTCGAGGTCGTACGGAAGCGTATCGCTCAAAAACTTGGGGCAGAGCCCGGTGAGATTTTCTTTACTTCTGGTGGCACTGAAGCAGACAATATGGCG
>Ga0255761_10005960_pt1 | contig 10577 bp, 8 predicted proteins | sample 071ome_29_FD_179961 | JGI IMG/M metagenome (GOLD analysis project Ga0255761, IMG submission 179961) | Coastal salt marsh microbial communities from the Groves Creek Marsh, Skidaway Island, Georgia - 071407BT metaG (version 2) | ecosystem: Environmental > Aquatic > Marine > Intertidal zone > Salt... | reverse complement strand
GCGAAAGAGGAAAAGAGAGAGAGAGAGACCCGAGAGAAGAGTCATAACCAATACGCATAAAACCTGTATACTACACCACTTGCACGAAAAGAGAAGACCGGCAAACTATGTGATGATAAAAACATCATCGTACACGCCGCGCGCTCGCGCTCCCTCGCTCGCACACCTTTTATTTTAGGGTTTCAACACCACTTTTGAGCCGCGGAACCGACGCTTTTCCCCAACACCATCGCGCCATAAAAAGAAGCGCGCGCGCGCTCTTCGTCGCACGCAGACACACGCACACCGACACTTTACGCGTTGCGCGCACACACGTACGCACGCACACGCATAAGCATATATCGCGGAGTAGTAAGTCGTTCACGCATATACCAGAGAGAAAGAGCGAGAAAATGGCGGAGGAGAGAGATCCTCTCCTGCCGACGACGACGACGAGACCAACGCGCGCTTTGACGAACATCCGCGAGGAGAAAGACGCCAAGGAGAGTTTCAGAAAGAAGCTTCGCGTCTCTCGCGAGTACAGAGAAAAGTTTAGTGAGAAGACGAAGAATAAGAACGACGACGACGACGACGCGAGAGCAGCGGAATCCTCCTCCTCGGCGGCTTCAACGTCTTCTTCGTCTTCGTCATCTTTCCACGACGTGTTCGCGCACGGCGCCGTGTTAACGCTCGTGCTCTTCTCCGCGTTTTTCGCGTTCATGTGCTTCGGCTTCGTCAGTCGCAGTCACTACGTTCGCGCGCGAGAAAACGCGCTGGTGAAGGCGATGAACAGCGACTTCATCTTGGAAGAAAAGATGATGAAAAGTACGAACGATTTGGTCCCTCTGAGCGTGTTTTTGAAGGAGGAAGAGGAAGAGGAGGAGGAGAAGAAGAGGAGCAACGACGACGACGACGACGACGACGAAGAACGCGGGAGAAAAGAAGAGAAGAAGAAAAATAAGAGAGACGACGACAGAGAAGAAGAAGAGAAAGACGCGAGAGAAACAAAGTACAGCAACGGGAAATCGTTCGCGCGGGCGATTTTAACCAAGGAGGAAATGAAGCCGTTCGAGAAGTGGTTGGCGAAGGACGGCGAAATCGAGTTGGATAAGCTCGTGGAGGCGCTCAGGGCGGATAAAGAAGCGCTGTATAGAGGTTGGGGTGAGAACGACGATAACGACGAGAGTAGCAGCGATAAGGATAAGAGTAGTAGTAGTAGTAGTAGTAGTAGTAGTAGTAAGTGGAAACATTCGAGCGCGACGTTCGCGGCGTTGATGGAGGGCGGCGCGGCGGACGAGCAGCCGCGAGATAGCACGGTGCTGAATTCGAAACATAAATTTTCCTTGTGTTTAGACGATATGGAAAACTGGGACGTGCGATTAGGCGCGGGCGCGTGGATGGACGCGTTGATTCAAACTAAACCAGAGGGCAAGAATAGCGCCGGGGAGTGTTTCACGAACGTGGTGTACGATTCCGGTCCAGAATGCGCCAACGCGGACGTCAGAGTGTTTCAATCGGGATCGGTTTTATGGAAAGGAGCGTACGTCGGCAAAGAAAATCCTCCTTCTTCTCCTCAAGAAGGCGCGTCGTTTGGCGCAGTACTCATGGCGAAACTTGGGTTTTTCGATAACGATATCCTCGGGCCAGACGTCAGTCAAGATATCATGGTAGATAGCTCTCCGAACAGTGAAAATCGAACGGTGCAAGACCCGATCGAGATCACCGAAGAGGCTATTTACGAAGATCAAACGGCGTTTTGGGAGACCAAATCGAACCGAAGAATGTTGCTCGACATCGGCGATAAGAAGAGTAAGAAAAACACCAGCAGCAAGAAAGAACAACAACAACAGCAACAACAACAACAACAACAAGCGGCGTTATGGCGACTTCCGCCGAAGCAAAATCCTGATCAAGTTTACGTGTACGCCTCGTTGGAAACTCCCGGCGCGTTTGGGAAGGATTTATTGAACGAAGGACTACTCTCTCAGGTGGATTACATCGCGCACGGGAACGAGAAAGCCTCATCGGTTTGGCTTCCGCAAATGATATCGACCAAAGGTTTGATGGCGTCTTACGAAGCGTTCATGCGCTCGAAGCAATCGCGCATCCCAGGCATCGCTTGGCTCGGAAAGAACTGCCCAGACAACGCGCCGAAAATGAAAGTTTTGAAAGAAGTTTCCAATCACTTCCCGGTTTTCTCCATCGGTGAGTGTCGGAGAAACTCAAACGAACCGTTGGGTTTGCCGGAACATAAAGTCATGGGATCTGGCGGCATCGATTTCTTCACCAAGACGCAGTTGGCCTTGTCCGATTACTTGTTTTATTACGTCGGCGAGGACGCGGATTGCCCGGGTGCAATTCACGCGGATCTATGGATGGCGTTAGCGAGAGGATCTATTCCGGTTTATTTCGGCACCGCGAGCGTGTACGAATACCTCCCGTGTCCGGAAGGAGACTGCATCGTCGACGTGAAGAAGTTTGATTCGAGCGCGCACTTGGCGAAGGAGTTGAGAAAAATTTCCAGTTCAGAAAAGTTGTACAAAAAAGCAACCGAATGGCGACGACGGTCTCCCGACAAGTGGCCTTTGGGATTTAAGAGAGGTATTGCGAGAGCGTCGCAGGATTTCAGGAAAACTTTGTGCGATTCCGTGTTGAAGAAAGGCGGCGATCAAGCTGGTTCGGGCGTGACGAAAGAGGACGTCATAAAACGAACCATCACGAGCGTCCCGTGGTCGAACGCGGCGGTGGCGGCGTTGACGCCGGCAAGCGCTGCAACGCAAAACGACATCTCCGATGCGTCATCTTCGTCGTCGAACGCTCGTCTCGAAGGCGCTTTGCGCGCCGAAAAAGCCGCAGAATCCGGCGACGCGCGCGCCTCCTCCGTCGTCTGCGCGAAACAAACCGAAGTCATCGCTTTAGGCCAAAAAGTCAGCGATATGCTCGGTTTCGAAAGCGAAACGGACGGTTTCACCGACCCGACCGATTTCATCGACGTAGAAATCAAATCCAAGCAAGAGTTTGAAAAAGAGCGCAAAGAGCAAGAAGCCGAAGAAGAGGAGGAGTTTGAGGAATTCTCCTCCGCCGAAGACGACGACGACGACGACGACGCGAACCGGTGAGCGTCGTTCTCGTCGCAACATCAAGGCGTAAAAAAAAACTAGAGCAAAGCATATATAAAGTAGCACATAAAGTAGCACAGCGCGTGTAGTTTAAAACGATAGCACATTTAAAACAAAACGAGTTTCGCCCCTCGCCTTCGCGACGCGAAACCGCTTTTTTACATACTACATGTGTATTTATACTTCTCTCTCGCTTGAAAGGAAAGCATCTCTCTCTTTCAAAAAACACAGAGGAGTATATAACTTTCTTATCCTGTTTGCTTATTTCTGCAACACAGAGAGATCTTCTTTTTGCAGCCGCCTGGATTATGCGTTCCAAGAGCGATCGAAAGCCACACAAATTCTCGCATTGGTCCATTTTTTCCAAAAAAATAAAAAGAGTCGACGACAAAAATTTCCCAAGAACACCACAAAAAACTCATCCATCGAGCGCGGTTTATCTTCTTCTTCTTCTTCTGTGAAGAGAGAGAGAGAAAAGAAGAAAAGCTTCTTGTTCTCTTCATCGCGCGCACATCATCATCAGATACGATGGAAGAGATTCCACTTTTTCGAGTCTTCGTCTCGCCGAACGCGTCGGACGTCACCGGGAAAACGTTGCACTCCGGGTACATCACGCAAGGCCCCAGGGTGGAAGAGTTTGAAAAGAAGCTGGAACGTTATTTGGAAAACCCGTACACGTTGGCGTTAAATTCGGCGACTTCGGCGCACCATCTCGCGCTGCACTTGCTGAAGAAACCTTCGAGTGCGAATAAATGGCCGGGTTTGAAGGAAGGGGACGAGATTTTGAGCACGGCGTTGACGTGCACGGCGACGAATTTTCCAATCTTAGCCAACGGATTTAAGATAAAGTGGGTGGACGTGGACCCGAGGACGGGGAACATGGACGTGAGAGATTTGCGGAAGAAAATTACGAAGAACACGAAAGTTATCGTTTTTGTGCACTGGGGTGGGACGCCGGCGGATTTGGATGGGATCAAAGAGGTGCAAGACTACGCCGAACGCGCGTTTGGATTTCGTCCGATGGTGATCGAGGACGCCGCGCACGCCATGGGCGCCGAGTATCGCGGCGTGAAGATTGGCGCTTTACAAAGAGGCAACATCGCGACGTTTTCGTTGCAAGCGATCAAGCACTTGACGACTTCAGATGGTGGAGTGCTCTGTCTCCCGAACGAAGAACTTTACGAAAGAGCGAAGCTTTTGCGTTGGTACGGCATCGACAGGGAAAAGAGAAACTATCAGAAAAAAGATTTCCGTCTCGAATCCGACGTCGCAGAGTATGGCTTCAAATTTCACATGAACGACTGGAACGCGAGCCTCGGATTGGCTAATTTTCCATTTCTGGCGCAGAACTTGGAGAGACACAGAGCAAACGCGCAGTTTTACAATGAATCGTTAAAGAATACGAACGGTATTAAACTGATTCATCCGCCAAACGGCGCGAACTCTTCGTATTGGGTGTATTCGTTATTCGTCGAGAATAAACCGGAATTCATCGAGCACATGAAAAGCAAAGGCATCGTCGCTTCTCAAGTTCACGCGCGAAACGATACGCACTCGGTGTGTGCGCCTTTCAGAGCGCATCTTCCAAACTTGGATGCGGTTGAAAAAGAGCTCGTCGCTATCCCGTGCGGCTGGTGGATAACCGACGAGCAAAGAGAATACATCGTGCATTCAATTCGAGATTTTTTTCATCATCGCAACAAAAACTCGGTCGCCATTTCGCGAAAGTGGACGAATTCGACGAATGGAAATTCGGTACCGAGGCACGTTGCTCGCCGAAAAATTATCATCACGGGCGGTTGCGGTTTCATCGGTCATCACGTCGTCGAGCACTTCTCTCGAACGACAGATTGCGATCTCGTGGTCATCGACAAGTTATCCTACGCCTCTCTCGGGTACGACCGTTTGAGAGATACCGGCGTGATTGACCGCGTCCAAGTGTTTGCCACAGATCTCGTCAATGGCATTCCCGAAGGCGTCGCATACGAGCTCGGTAATCGAATCGAATTTATCGTGCACATGGCGGCTGAAACGCACGTCGATAATTCCATTAAAGATCCCGTTCCTTTCATGCGCAATAACGTGGAAAGTACGATTTCGATTCTCGAATACACGAGAAATTTAATCAAAGCCGGGTGCGATTTAAAAAGTTTCTTTTATTTCAGTACGGACGAAGTATTCGGACCGGCGTTGGGTACGACGATGTACGAAGAATGGGATCGTCATAAACCAACTAATCCGTATTCAGCCTCGAAGTCAGCCGCCGAGAACATATGTATTTCCTATGAAAATACGTACAAAATTCCTCTCATGATTGTCAACGTCATGAATGCGTTCGGTGAGAGACAACATCCGGAGAAGTTTATTCCGAAGTGCACCCGCAAAGTGTTGGCGGGAGAAACGGTACACATTCACAGTTATCCGGACAAACGACGCGCGGGAACTCGATTTTATATCCACGCGAGAAACATAGCCGCGGCTGTAGGATTTCTGCTCCAAAAAGGTTCCATTGGAGAGAAATACAATATAACGGGTGAGAAAGAAGTCGATAATCTTGAGCTCGCGACGTTCATTTCAAAGGTTTGCGAAAAACCTTTGATTTATGAAATGGTTGACCATCACGCCGATCGACCGGGACACGATTTACGGTACGGATTGTCTGGAGTGAAAATGGCAAAGATGGGTTGGGTTCCGCCGTATGGATTTGAAGCTTCGTTAACGAAGTGCATCAAGTGGACGCTGGAAAATAGACATTGGCTCGAGTTGAAAAGATGGGCGGAAGATCCAAACGTGTACGAAGGGATTGCTCCGGAGGAAATCGGACAGGTGTTTGATCCGACGCAAGAAAATGCGAGGATATCAAGATTATAACAGACGAGAAGAATTAAGTTCGAACACACACTGGCATAATAATAATAATAATATTAATTAATAATAAACGAGTTGCAATGTTATGATCCCTAGTAAGTAAGTAAGTGAAAACTTAATCGAACATAAAAGCGGCTTCAATCTTTATCGCAGTGCTTCTCGTACCATGAACATTAATCCACTCCCCGACGTGCTTCGCAAGAGTTGCACGTACATGCCTCGATAAAATCCTGAAACACCTTCGCGTTCGAGCACAACTTTAATCACATCCACTACGGATGTCGCTTTCTTCTTGCGCACATCAATTTCTACTTTCTTCGTCGTCTCAAAGTTCTCGTTATTTTCTTCGTTCGCTTTCAGTAAAAGCGTCTTCAGGCGAATCATCGGATACGTTATCACCGTAGCCGCGCCTTTCGATACCGTGCCCAATACAAATGCCTCAAACGCAGACAACTGCATTTGATTTTCCCTCGCATATTTCAGTAGATAGCGCGCCTTTATGTTTTCAAACAAAGCTACGTTAATGGCGGGGTTAACCGTGAGAATACACGCCGGTAAAAGTCCGTTCCAAAACTTCGCGACGCCGTGCTCCTCGTAAATTTTACGCGTGATTTCAAAAATACCCATCCGTTTCGTCGACTTGGAAATTTGCAAGTTCATCGACACGGTATCGATTGGAATGGTCAAAATGTTCGTCACGATCCCCGCGATCGTCCCTAATCGAACCGAAGTGGAAATATCGATAATATTCACGCCACCGTCGTTCTCGCTCGCCGGCGCGTCCTTCTTCTTCTTCTTCTTTGCCATTTCCATCATCAAACTCTCGAGTTTCCTATTCGTCAAGTACGTGTACGAGTAATAATAAATCAGGTCGGAAATCAAGCAGTGCACCGCTCGCGAGTAAAATCCTCTGTACAGCTCCGAGACGCCTTTTTCGCGCACCGTGAGCGCGAATTCGCGGAACACGCCGCCGGAAACTCCCGAAGAAGAACTTTTGCCACTGCTACTCGTCGCGTTGTTGTTTTTTTTTCCAAACGTTTTTGTCTTCTTCGCATCATCATCGTCGTCGCCATCATCGGAAGAAGAGGTCGAAGCCTCGGCGGCTCTCTTCGTGCGAAGCAAGTCGAGAGGATATAAAGCGCACAGCGCGAAGAGTCCACCGGCGGATGCCTTCAACGCATCCGCTACGGGCGATGCCGCTGATGTTGACGCTGACGACGACATGTGTGTGTGTATCGAGCACACGCGTTGTTCGAGTGAAGAGAGATACTTTCCCAAACATCAAAAGTTAAGCTTTCTTTTTTCCCCACCGCGAGAGAAAGAAAGAAAAGGTTGTGTTTTGTTCTTTAAAAGATTTTAGGGAGAGAGTCTGATGTGGAATTTATCAGGCCGCAAAATCCACGTGGAAAATTGCAAAAATACGTACTACATATAGGGCACGACCGACCTCTGATTTCAGAATACTTTAATATGGTGTTGCGTTCGCGCCGCGCGCGCTTCGGCGACGGGCGAAAGGAGAGAGACAAAAAATAAAACAGAAGTTTTGCGCGTAGTAGCTTTGAGGAACAAAGAAATGAGGAGGAGGAGGAGGAGGAGGAGAAGGACGCGCGGTTGCTCGTTTGGAACGAGATTGTTATATTTTATCGCTCGCGTACAACATCAACAACAACAACAACAACAACAACAACACGTTTTGAAAAAAAAAAATCTTCTTCTTCTGTATGCATTCTTCAACGCAAAGGAGTGCACGCGTAATGTCTTCTCAGCGTGTCGCTCCATTTAGAACGACTCGGGTTCCACAGCCAAAATTGTCTGCCAAGGTTTCCATCCGGCCCATCTTCGATGCTTTCGTATCGCCGCGCGCGGTAAAAGACGAAATTCGCGAGAAGCTTTGTCGAAACCGAGTATCCTCCCTTCTTTTTCATCCACCACGCGTATATGCGCTCTGCGTTGAGTCCTCGCCTTCTGTTCGGAAGTTCACGCACCACTCCTTCTTCGAAATTGTTTTGTCCTCCGCAAAGACCGCTGTATAAACTCAAATAGTGTTTCGCCGCTTCGCCGACTCTCGAAACCATGAGCCTGTCGTTGACGCCGCCGAAAGGCGACCAGGCGGGCACGTGAACGGTCTTCGTTTGAAGACTATCGCTCTTGAAAAAAGAGCTCGAACGCGTATAAAAATCTGCGGGTATTTCGTCTCCGTATTCAACATCCGGTCTCAGTAACACGACGACATCAAAATGAGTTTTTTCAGCGTACATGAGCTCGCTCGAAGCCTCGCGGTACATGAGTTGCGTCAAAAGCTCTCTGGGATAACTCCCTTTCGTACCTCGCGCGATTCTATCCGCGCGCTTCTCGTATTTTTTCGAGAACGTCTCGACGCATTTTTCGCTCGGTTCCGGTACCGTTTCAATTTCAAGCGTGTATCGAAGACGAGGAGGAGAAGGATCATCTTCACCTCTTTTACCGTATTCGTTATTTCTTCTCCTCTTTTCTTCTTCTTCTTCTCTTCTTCTTTTGTCGATTTCCTCCGCGAAGGCTTCGAATTGCCAGGCGTCTTCGTCCGCCTCCGCGCGAATGAAAAAGTGTACGCGGGTGTGTTTTCGATCGAGTATTGGTTTCACGATATTCTCGTAAACGCTGCAGTGCGTTCGATTCAAAGTACGCGCTTGCCCGTACATTAAAAATGCAAAACTTATTTTCACATCTTCGTCTTCTTCATCCGCGAAGCCAAGGTCTCGACCGACACCGCCTGTTGATGATGGAGCTTCTTCTTCGAGCGTCATCATCGTCCAGAAGTACGTAAAAAAGCACGCGGAGAAGAACGCGACGACCAATAAAGCCGAGACGAAAGAAATTCGTCCCGGCGGTGGTCCTTTACGAATGTGGTGGTGAGACGTCATTCTCTCTCTCTCTCTTCTTCTTCTTCTTCTTCTTCTTCTTCTTCTTTCTCCGTATCTTTTTTTCTTTTAAATCCCAACCGCAGCCGATGAAAACGTCCTCGTCATCTTCATCTTCTATATCTTCTATCGATGTGCACACGTAGTAAAACAAATAAAAAAAACTCTCCTCCTCCTCCTTCCACGGCGTGATGGTGGTTCTTCTTCTTCCTCTTCTTCTTCTTCTTCTTGTTAGTGTTTATGTGTTCGTGAGAGACAGAGAGAAACCACCACGCGAGCGGCAAATAATGTTTGGGGGGGCTTTTCTTTTTTAAAACTTTTTGGGGACTCTTGTGCATAAAAAAAGAAAAAAAATCTTCTTCTTCTTCTTCTTCTTCTTCTTCTTTCTCCGTCTGTCAGCATGTGAATGTGATTATATGCGTTTTCGAATCACCGGCATTTTACTACTACGTACATAAAATATAACAACATCAGCATTTTTTTTTATTATTCGATGGGTTTGAAGACTTCCAAGCCGCCGAGGAACGGCCTCTACGCTTCCGGCACGGTGACCGACCCGTCCTCGTTCTGAAAGTTCTGAAAGTTTCCTGTCTGTCCGTCTGTCCGTATCTTTTTTTCTTCTAAATAAATCCCCGCAGCCGAAAACGTCCTCGTCATCTTCCACCTAAAAAAAATCTTTCCAGTCAGGGCGCGTGCCATGAAGCGTGACATCTTCCAAACGTCTTTTCGCGTATATGCTCAGGACATTCCTGCCGAACGTTTTCTCTGTTGGCATCTTGTGGTGCTCGAAAATATTTCCAGTTCAAAGTTACGTCACTCGGTTTGCGGAACCAAGCAGACTGAGCGTCAATTTGATTCAGTGTAATCTCAAGTCCTTGTTCGTTTTTGAAATCATTCCAGAACCGAGCAACGCTGGGGTGGTTTATCACATCGTCGAATATGACAATCCCACCGACTGACACGCTACCATACAAATAATACATGGCATCCTGGTAGGAATCGTAAAAATTGCCGTCTATACGCAAAACAGCAATTTTCTGTTGAGGATTCCAACGAGGAACTGTGTCTTTGAAAAGACCGACGTGAAAGTATACATACTCATTCATAACTCCCAATTTCTCAAACCAGTAACGAACATCCTCTTCTTTTACAGATAAAAATGCGTCTGCTGCATTATATTCTTTAATATTATCAAATGCATCAAAAGAGTGTATGCCGCGCTTCATGTCACTTTCTATATTCGCAGCTGACGCTAGCATCATGCCTCCTCCCCTCCACACACCCAGCTCCAATATTTCACCAGGTATTTCTTTTCGGTTCACCTCAGCAATCGACGCATAAAAATTAAGCAGACGAGCCCTTCCCATCATGGCATAACCAAACGGAGGCCAGTCGTTACCCCAAGCTCTCCCTTCTTCATCGTACGTCATAGAAAATTTGCAGTCTGGTTTAACACACGAACCATCGAGCGGACTGCCGAGCACAGCCTCGACGATATATCGAACAAAAGGCGATGGACTACCCAAGAGAAGACAATCGTGAGTTTCTACCGAAAGCTCAATACATTTTCTTTTCGCGTGTCGAGACACCATACTCATTCGTTTCTTGAAATTCCGGCACTGTGGCGTGCATCCTTCCTTCCACAGTGAGGCTGGGGCTATCACTGGTCGGGCGTATAGATTAAAGATCAATTCTCGGAACAGAACGAGCGAGG
>Ga0255761_10005958_pt1 | contig 10579 bp, 9 predicted proteins | sample 071ome_29_FD_179961 | JGI IMG/M metagenome (GOLD analysis project Ga0255761, IMG submission 179961) | Coastal salt marsh microbial communities from the Groves Creek Marsh, Skidaway Island, Georgia - 071407BT metaG (version 2) | ecosystem: Environmental > Aquatic > Marine > Intertidal zone > Salt... | reverse complement strand
TATAAGAATATTTCATTGACACCTTCTTTTGAGATGATTAGGTTAGTTCTTAAATCTTCATCATCGGACTTGGGATTTGAATTAAACCAACAAGGAGCAGGTTTAGCTAATGCTTTTGATGCGGTATCTAAAATAATTGATAATGATATAATTTTAGCATCTAACTACTCATCAGTCATGATAGGAAATAATTTGAATGGGATATTTAATGACACATTTGGTGTTAGTCACCCATTAGTTGAAAATCGATATTTGGACACTTTCACATCAATTAATAATACGGATTTGATAGAGGGGGTCGATTTTATAATGTTAAACTCAAATGGGACAATAGTGAATACTAATGTATCTAATGTTATTGTAAATGAGAAAAAACTTACTTTTAATGCTTCATATAATATTATAAGTACCAATTTAATTTATGACAATAAACTTGAAAACTTACCACTTAGTTTGACCGATTATAGTCTAATGGAAATTTCATTAACTATTGAAGAGAATGATTGGGATACATTGAGCCAATTTGGTATAAACACACCTAATGTCACCATATATGATGATAACACAGGGAATATAATCAGTGATCAATTATCATTTAACACGTGGAGCCAAATAATGTATATTGGTAAGCCTGGTGGAGATTTTCAAGGTGACCCTTATATCACATTTGAAGATCCAGGTTATAAAAATCTAATACCAGCATGGGATGGTTTAGAGTACAAGGTCAATATCAAATTATACGAAGACATACCGAATAATGAGATTATTTCTAATTTAACGGATACAAACATTGAATTGAAACACAATTATGATGAAAATAAGTCTAAATTTATGACGTTAAATGTTAACATAGGTGAAAAAGTTCTAAGTAATGGAATTTTTATTTACAATATTTTTGATCCGATATATGGTGAGGAAAAGACATATATTGATAATGATGATGGGACATATGTTTATGATCAGTCTAATCTCATAAATACATTTGATTGGGGATACAGACCGGAGTCAGGAGATTTCAGATATTTTAGCATCAGAGCTCCAGAGAATGCCACATATTTAGCAGTACATGTTAATTGGGAAAAAATGGGGATAGCACCTCATTTATACATATTTGATCAATTTGGAAAGATAGTTAAAAAAACAGACGTCGATTATTTGGGAGGGGGTTATTATGAATTTGAAATGTCAGATAATAACACTCAAAATATTTTGATTGATACGAGTGATACAAAGAGGTTTTATCTGATGGTTCATAATTCAATGTTACCAAATGAAATAGGCCCATATAAGTTGAACATGCTTTTCAGGTATTTAGTAGTGGAGGAAATACCAACACCCATCCCAAATTATTCTCAGGATATAGGTGCAGATATTTCAGATGTTTTAAACGTAGACGTCTCAGGTTATAATTTGAATTATTTTCCTGAACTTAATATTAAATCAATCAGCGCTCAAGTATATCAGGGAGAAAAAGTTAATCTAACAAAAACCATAGAATTTGATAACTTAAATTTAGGAGTTAATGAAGAATTTGATTTAGGGAAATTTGATGATACATTAATATTCAATTTCACAAAAGGAGATAAAGTAAGCATCACATTAGATTTAGCGGACAACGTTGATGCAGACATGTATATATTCAAAGAAGGAGATTTTGTAATTCCAGAAAATGATTTGCTACAATCCACTGGAGCCACTCCTGGAGGATATGATGAAATAGGACGATTTGGGGTAGAAGAAAATTCAACATATATAGTATACATAGATTACATAACTTCACTGGATAATGTTGATTTTAATTATAATTTGATTATAGATAACAAAAATGGTCCAGTTTTAGAACAATATGGAGAGAAAATTGCGATTGATACAAGTCTATTTCCTGATGCAGTATACGGAGTAGAATTAAAAATATTGACAAATTTTGAGTATATATTTGTGTTAAATATTGAAATTAAAACTGAAAATACAGACATATTCGAGGTAAGTATAATTTCACCAACTGAAGGAAAAACTTATTCAAATGAAATGTTAATACAGTGGAATATTGAAAACGAAAGGAAAACATACACAAGAATTGAGGTATTAAACGAAGAAGTACTATATTTAGAAGGAGATTTTATTGAAGGAAACAATTTTACATTAGATACTACTAAATACCAAAATGGTGAATACAATATTAAAGTAGTATTTTCAGATTATATTTACCAGATAATTATTGAGATCACGGTATTATTTGAAAATGAGATAACGTCTTCGATAAACTTGAATATATCAACAACAGATAATAGAAATTTGAGCTATCTATTCTACATATTCATATTCACTTTATTTTTTCAAGTCATTAATAGAAAAAATCTGAGGGGCTAACTCATGGTTGTTTGTAGTTTTTGTGATGATACAATGATGATGCCATTTGTTTGTTCACTTTGTATGAAAAAAAATTGTAGCAAACATAGATTACCTGAACAACATAATTGCGAAAATATTAACAAATATAATAATAAAAATTATGCAAAAATAAAGATTAAAAAAAATAATGAAATGCAACAAATATCGAGCGGGATTAGTGATAATTCTCTTATTTCAGTCAAAAGTAAATATGGTAAATTATTGAATTTGTCTGAAACTAATAACAATCTTAAAGTGATTATATTATGTGGTGCATTACTTGGATTTATGGAAGTGTCAAATTCATTTCTTAGAGGTTTAGAATCATTTATTATTACGATTGGAGTAACTTTAGTAACTAGCATATTTTTTACTTTGATTTATTTAAAAAGAGAAATTGATGCAGAAAAATTATTTGTTTTTAATTCATTCGTATATTGGCCGATTGGAATACTAATATCCATAATTTCATCCATGGTAGGATTTCCTCTGATATTGTTTGGTTTTTTTAATTTGATTGGGGGAGAGAGGGTAATAGATGTTATAAAAAGTATTTATCGAATTACAATTATAATAATTTTACCGCTATTTTTAATACTTAATTTATTTAATACTTTATTTACAAATATTGTTTTAATTAGTTTAAATTCAATTATTTGGTATATGTTGTTGATGTTGTTTCCTATTGGTAATTTGGATGGTGCCAAATTATTGAATTATGATAGAGGATATTATATCAAATTAGTATTAACTATGATATCAATTTATTTACTAAGCATTATTTTATAATCTCAATTCCATATAATCAGGGAAATCAATTTCAAGACCGGGCGAATATCTATTGTCAAGAGTATAAAATCTGTAATGAAAGGAACAACAATTAAGAATATTTTTAGCAATATCCATCTTTTTTTGTTTATGTTCAGTCATTGATTGATTTGAATTAAAATATGGTTTACTATATTCTCCAATTAGTGTGGAATTCAAATCAAAACCTAATAATAATGGATTTAATTTATTAAGGAGAGCGAAAATTAAGGCACGATCTCCATCAGTGAAACCAATACTATTAGACCAGTTTTCGATTGGTTTTCCTTGGGTAAAAAACCAAATATTAGTGCTATCATTAAAATCTTGTTTAATATCTAAAAAGTTGGACACCTTATCACGATTATCACCATGGATTAAAACATGCATCATAATATTGTTTGATAAAATATACTCAATAATTTTAGAGTCAAGCCCATCCAAATCACTAATAACTAAATTAGGAGATCTATTATTTTGTAGTAACCATCGTGTAGCACCATCACAGCTTATTATGAATAATTTTGAATTAATAATATTTTGTAAATTATTTTCATGATTGACTAAAGAGGGGCCTGAACCAAAAATGATTGATTTTTGAGATTTTAAATTCAACATCGGTGAAAGTTTATTTTGTTTGATACCATTTTGGTTCCAATATACCATTTCTTCATAATCACTTTTTGAGGATATATTTAATTTAGAACAAATTTTCGGATAAAAATGTTGCAACCAATTATCAGTATTTACCGTATAATTATGGTCAAACATTCTAAGTTCAGATATAAAATTGTATTAATAATGATTATGTAACACAATCCAAGATATTAGCAAAAAATGTGAAAGAAATATTAAAATTAAACATATTTTGAGATTGTAAAGATCATATTATAAAAAGCATGATAAATAATCATTTCAATCTCATATTATAATGGATCATAATTTTAATGATGAAAATAATTTACCCAGCAGAAAAGCAGATCATGTGAAATTAGTAATAGAGGAAGATACAGGTATTGATAGAGTATCCAATGGGTTTGAAAATTTTAAAATAATTCCTTCTGCGATTCCTGAAGTCGATTATAGAGAGATTAATATGGCAACATCCTTTCTTGATTTTGAATTTAAGGCACCTATAATGATTGCTGGTATGACAGGAGGATATCCTGAAGCAGAAAAAATTAATAAAAAACTTGCAAGTATTTGTAATGAAGTGGGGATACCAATGGGAGTGGGATCACAAAGAGCAATGATAAAAAATAAAAATATGATACCAACATATGATGTCAAAAAACATTTCGAAGATTTATTCTTAGTGGGAAATTTAGGCTTAGTGCAATTTAATTATGATTTTGGAATAAATGAATATAATGAGTGTGTAGAACAAATCGATGCAAATGCAATGGCATTACATGTTAATGCATTTCAGGAGTTATGTCAACCTGAGGGAGATTTAAACTTTTCAGATTTATGGAAAGAATTGGAAACCTTATGTGAAAAATCTAAAGTCCCCATCATAGGAAAGGAAGTAGGTAGTGGGATTGGAATTGAAGATGTGAAAAAATTTGAACAAGTTGGATGTAGTGCAATTGATGTTGGAGGGGCAGGAGGCACTTCATGGGCAAAAATTGAATTAATGAGATATGATGGAGAAGGAAGCCCACCTTTTGAATTAAATGACCCAACCTTGAAATGGGGAATACCGACAGCTTATGCTACATGGGAAGCCAGTGGCAACACTAATTTAGAATTAATTTCAACGGGAGGAATGTATCATGGGTTAGATGCTGCAAAAGCATTAGCTATGGGAACAAATATGGTAGGAGTAGCGAGACCGGTGTTACAAGAACTTGTAAATAATGGTGAAAAGAGTGCTTTAAAATGGATTGAAAATTATATTGAAACTATTAAACGCGTTATGTTTTTGATGGGAGTTGATAGTATAGAAACTTTAAGAACACAAAAAAATAAATTAATCCCAATGAATGATGCATATTTTTGGGTGAACTCACGAAAAAATAAATTATGAATGTTATTAAATTTTTACAAGTTTCATAATTTTGATTTAATTGTATTATGTATAACTATTTTTTTAATGTATGACAAATCTTATATTATGATACGGTATAAGCCCCTAAGACGACGAAAACGATGAGTTTAACAAATTAATTTATGAACTATTTGTTAAATTTAATCAGTCAAGATTGGAGAAATAAAATGTTTTGCCCTGAATGTGATTCGGTATTGGTACCAAATAAAGAGAAGGTATTAATGTGTAAAGATTGCGGATATCAAAGTGAAGATGAAAAGATTAATGAAAAGTATATTATTAAAGACGAAATTTCAGAAGAACAAAGAACAAAAATTGAAGTGATTGATGAAGATTTAAATTCTGGAGGAGTTCCTGAAGAGATGATTGAGGAATTGAGGGAACAGTATAGAGAAGCATTGGAAAATTTCGAGTTATAATTTAGTTTTTTAATTCAAAATCAATTATCTTACTATTATCAGGTATATGAAAAATGAATTCGCTGATATCTATAGCTTTAATTTTTTCCGCGGCAATTGGATCAGCCATTTTTCTAAATTTTGATTGAATATTTTTAGCTATCGATGATTTTGGATCATCTCCTGGGATTATAGTTGCGGTCATATCTGCATGAGCCAAATACTGTTTAGGACCAACAATTAGCCTTGCCCAATGTTTCTCTATGACAACGCCAATCGATAACTCAAGAGGCAAATTTTTCATCTGTGATTTTTCCCCATAAATCATAAATGACCCTTTAGGTAAAAATTGCCCAGAAGGAGGGGTGAGAGAAACTTGATCTTTATTGACGATGAACGCATTTGCGGTTGATAATTTTCCTTTCCAACCAGATGAGTAACAAACTGCCATTTGACAAGCTACACTTTTTACTTCATTTGATAAACCGTTGCCATTAGTTTTGATTATTACCGATGCAGCGCCATGTAAATCTGCATGAGCGAAGTAATCTTCTTCATCAAGGTAACGTTTAACCAATTTTTCATTTGAAGATGCATCAGATCCAGATACGATCAAAACACCATTTGGCAATTCAAGCCAATGGAATTTTTCAAACCAACTTTTTCTTCTTTTAAGAATGACTACTTTTTCTTGTTTTTTGGAAAGATTTTGATCTTTATGTTTTGTTGCAGTTTCAATTTTGTTTATTGTTTTTTCAATAGCGATTTGAGCACCTTTAGATTTTTTGATTGATTTCTTTGCCTCAGTATAAAATATGTTAGCATTATCTGTAATTGATTTTCTAAAATCTAATTTAATGTTTAAGTTTTCATTGTTATGAGGAAGCAATATAACCAACTCTGCAGTGGATGGAATAACATCTTCAAAAATGAGTGCAGCAGGAATATTTTTTGATTTTCCTAATTGAATATTGGATACTATTGTGTCCCAATCCACATTATTTTTTTTAGCGGTATATATTGTTGTCAATAATTCATTAACATCTTTAAAATTGGAATATATCGCATCTCCATAAGATTGAAGTTCTTTACTTTTTACTTTCATATTTTCCATATGTTTTTTCTGCTCGATCAATTGAGTTTCTAATTTTTGCATTGCAATATTAATTTCTTCAGTTTCTTCTTCTAAGTCCTCATTTGTTTCTTGAGAAGAAAAATATACATCATATGCTGCATTGAGTGACTCAGGATGGAATATAGTCAATTCATCTTGATCTACCATTGGTTGAGGCCATGGATAAATTTTAACAACTTCATCTGGTTTGAATGGCAATTCTTCATCACCCCATTGTTCATCATATTGAATTAATGAGTCGTCTTTGGTGTTGGAATTTTCTTTTATAGTTACTTGATCCAAATATACTGTGGGTTTATATTGATTGTCTGTGAGTATTTTTTTAAGATCCATTATATTTGCAATTATATTATTAATATCATCATCATCTAATTCAACCAAATTCTTTTTATTAATTTCAGACTTATTTATGATATATTTGGAATAATGTGGGCCTAGTCCCATTAACCTATTTAGAACAGGTACAATTTTACCTTCTGTTTTTAGCATCGATGTGAATGTTTCAATAGAATTTGTAAATATGTCATCGCCTAAAGATGGCATTTCTACAAAATTTTTACCTGGATGTATATCACGATCTCTCATTTTTCGATATCTTATTGCGGAAATAATTTTATTTTGGGGGTTGACCAAAATGAGGTTACCCTCACCGAATAACTCAATTACTAAATTATAACCATCATTAGGTCCTACATTTATTGTTATAATTCTATCGATATTATTTTGTGTGATACTATTGATCATTGTATTCCGCAGATGGCTTCTAAGAGTCTTAACTAAATTAGATGGTTCTTTTGGCATTGTTCGATTAAAATTTGTGAGATGAATTCTTTTGCCAGGCTCGATAAGAAGAAATCTGGTGCCTTCTTGAGGCAATCTAATTTTAAAAATGAAAATATTATTAGGCAATTGGTAGATATTTGATATCCAGGATTTTTCAACCTCAGTCCTAATTTCATATGTTAAAACCCGAATATCAACTCCCGATAACGCCATTAATTTTATTTATTAAAAAAAAATTAAAAACATTAGCTTTGTTTGACGATATATTATGACTTATTTAAGTTGGATATCTGATTGAAATACAAAAATTCCTTTGTACCCACATTTTGGACATCCGTTAGCTTGTAATTCATCATAATTTTTATAATTTTCATTTAGTCCTATATCGATACCATTACCACATTCACATTTATAGGTTAGAAGTTTCTTGTTTACTTCATTGGTATAAACAGGATGCAAATAGTGTCCTATAAGTTTTGATTCAATATTTTTTATGATATTAAAAATAAAAACATCACCTAACATTTGATCTTCATAGGTAATCAATTCAGTATGAGTAGAAAATGAGTCTAAATCATACATCGATTTTAACTCTTCTAATATACCTGAAGATAGCATCTTCTGGTTCAATGTCATTATGATATGACTATTTGGACCACCATATATCATTTCTATCGCTCTTGAAAAAAATAGTTTTACCCCATTATGTGTTGGTGGTGGATCAAATATTATAACTGAATACTGCTTTTTTAGAATTTCAATTACTTTAATTCTCATATCATGATAAAGATATCTTACGGGAAGATCATATTCAAGTGTAGCTTCAAAATAGATTTCGGATAATCTTTCATCTATATCTGCGACAACTACTTCTTCAGGTTTACAAAAAATTGCGATCGCTAGTCCAGTTAGATCTGAGTCACCAATCATCATTATTCTTTTACCGTCAATTAAACCTTGTTTGGATAATAAATTCACTTTTTTAATAATACTTTCTGAAGTAATATATTTTTGATCAATTTCGTTAATAGGTGTCTTTCTAAGATTTAGTAAATTATTGAATATTTCAAGTTTAGCCTTAAAATCAGGATTTGCCTCTAACACATATTTCTGTGAATGAGATGTATAAAAAAGATAATGAAATATTTTCATACTTCATAATTCAATGATCATGATATAAAGCATAATGATGAATGTTGAACCCATAATTTTTCCAAAAATTAAGACCTTCTTTAGTAAACGCAGCGACTCTAAGTTGACGATTATTTTCGCTTATATAGGAAATTATCAAATTTAACATATTTTGACCGATACCTCTACGTCGATAATTTGGTAATACAAAAATCCCTCTAATATATGATATATTAGGTTCATTGGTATGTTCAGGATCTAATTCAATGTAACCTATTATTTTAAATTCTTCTGAAATATCTTCTGCAATCAAAACATTATTTCCTTTAGTTTTGTCTATTCTTTGTTGGAGATTATGACCTGCATCTTCTGCAAAAGAAGGTAGATCAGCACCTGCAATAGCATCTAATGCAAATGCATATATTGAGTCTTTATCATTCGAATTAGCAAACCTATATTTTACACCTTCTTTTTCTAATACATCTAATTTCATGTTTCAATTGTTTGTTATAATATTAATAATATTAATATTTTTAAAGCAAAAATTGCTAAATTTTTGAAATTTTTAGTTATTTTTAAATTAATGATTTTTAATAATAAAATTTTTAAAGTTAAAAAGACATAATTGCGTATGGCATTTTGTATCAAATGTGGAGCAACAATAGATGAAATCGAAAACCATTGTACTGTTTGTGGACATAAAAATTTGATTGAGGCAGAGAAAAATCATGAAACATATTTGAAGCAAACCTTACCTAAGAAATATAGAAATTCAGTGACTGAAAAATCAAATGGTGATTTTTTTAATTCTAACAATACTTTCTATAATTTCATTTCAATTATAATTTTATGTATTAGTATTTTACTCGTTAGTGCTTTCTGTATTTGGTTGTGGGATAGAAGTTATGGAGAGAGGGGCTATTTTTTGGAAAATAAAATATTCGTTTCTGTTATTATAGTATATAGTGTTCAAGTAGTAAGCTATTTTGCATCAAAAAGTATCTATATAATTCATAAAGGAAGTGTTGATTTTAATCGCTATGATTTTATTCCTTTTTTTATCGGATATTTATTTTATGCACAAGTTGATGATTCGTTAAAGTTACATAAATTTATATTCCTATGGTGCATTGGAACGTTGGTGATATTATTATTGTTGACTTTTTTGAGAGAATTATTAAAAGAATTTTTGGTTTGTTTTATGTTTGCATGTTTTTAAAATATAATAATGATTAAAAATATAATAATGAGAATATAACATACCAATGCTCAAGCAAATAAATTTTAATAAGCCAATATTTATAAAATGATATGAGTGATGTTTTGCAAGATCAAAATAAAATCACGTATGTGGAATGTTATTTATGCAGTTCACAATTAGACGTATCTAAATCTTTGGAGATACCTTTAACTTCTGGTGGGAAAGTCAAAGTTCATAATTCATGTATGGAATTTTATTTATCACAAACTACCAAATCTGCTGCTGCTTGTGGTTCATGTACTGGTGGAAAGGGTTGTTGCTAGTAAGAGATATTTGATTTGTATTTAGATATTAAAATAGAAGGGATATAATTGTCAAAAATATGTAGGGCCTGTAATGCGATAGTTGCCAAAAAAGATTTATTTTGTAAACATTGTAGATCACAAGAATTTATGGAAATTAAGGTATGCCAAAATTGTGGAGAAAAATCAATAAGAAAAAATACAAAATTTTGCCCAAATTGTGGTAAAAGGATAGGATTTACTAATCAAGACCTTATTTTTGCTAAAAGTTCAGAACCATTACTTTGTGGTATATGTAAACAGGATATTACAGAGGACATGGTATTTTGCCCCATTTGTAGAAATACGTTTCATTTTAGTCACCTTAAGTCATGGTTGCAA
>Ga0255761_10005957_pt1 | contig 10581 bp, 13 predicted proteins | sample 071ome_29_FD_179961 | JGI IMG/M metagenome (GOLD analysis project Ga0255761, IMG submission 179961) | Coastal salt marsh microbial communities from the Groves Creek Marsh, Skidaway Island, Georgia - 071407BT metaG (version 2) | ecosystem: Environmental > Aquatic > Marine > Intertidal zone >... | reverse complement strand
AACTATACCATTTGGTAAATAAGCACACAAATCAAAACACGCAGATGATTTTGTTGCATATTCTGGTGTTTTTATATCATCATGCAACTTAAAAACACCTAATTCTTGTACTTCATAATTCATTTTTTCTTCCCAATATTATATTTTGGAGTTAAAGTCCATTCCGATTTTTCACTAAATGAAATTATTTTCAACTGATTTAAAGGTAAAATAGGTTCTTCTGTTTTTAATGGATTGACCAACGTTAATAACTCCCATTCTGATAAAAGATTTGCTATTGTATTCCTTCTTGCAATATCAGTATCTCCAAAATTATAAGGTTTACCATCTAATGCAAATAATTCTTTAAAATGCACAATATAATATTTTTGTTGTTTATGTAAAATATGACAAGATTGATATAATGTTTTTTCTTTTCTACTAGCTACACCAATTCTAGTAAGAGTTTCTTTCACTTTTAAAAAATCATCTTTTTCTTTCAACGTGACCTCAACCATATTCTCAATATCATAGGTCATTTATTCTCCTTTCAATCCACCTTTATCAAGTTTTTCTCTAATAAATTTTAATTGTTCATTAGAATGTAATGGCAAAACTTCTTTTGCTCTATGAATATTATAACCATAATATTCTCTCAGCACTTGAATATCATCATTCTGTTCGGCCTTATGCCATTTGGAATATCTTTTCTTTTGCCTAATTGTATTTATCAAAAAATCAAATTGAAGTTTTGCGTCAACACCGGATCTAATATTCATTTCATTGGCATAAATGACCGTATCCATAAAATATGAAAAACCTCTGTTTACAATAAATGCATTATATTGTTTTTCAATTTCATTATCAACATCATCTCTCATGATATTTTCTTTTACATGAGAAATATCTTTTATAAAATCAAAAGGTGTAAGTTTTTCCATAATATAATTTTAAATTGTTTCATTTAATTTTAAAGGTATCATTGGAGCATTTTTAGATTCTTTATCAAAGAATTCCACATAGCATTCATATCCAAATCTCTGTGATTCCCCTTTCAACCATTCTGTATTGTTTAATTGTGTCATTTGTTCATGTGTATATGTACTACGAAATTTATCTAATATACATGAACATATTCTTATCGCATTTTCTATTGGACCTATTTTTTGCACCATACCTGGAATAGTTGCTATTCCAGATGTGCAGGTGAAGAAAAACATTCCTGTTTCTGGTGAAGGATATTCATACAAACCATAAGATCCTTTTGTTTCATTATCATGTGCATAACCTGTAGTTGTCATCAAAAAACATGACAATGCTATTAATGTCTTTTTCATTTAACCTTTGAATTGACATTCTACCATAGATTCAACAAGACAAGCGACCAAATTTAATTCTTGATCAGGTGCGAATGCTGATTTATATTGATAATCTGCCAATATTAATACTAGTTGAGGAATAGATGCTGGTTCGATATAATCTGAGGCAACATCATACAACTTTCGGTAAATTTTTTGAGGATCGTTATCTATATTTTCAGCAACCCATTTTCTAACATCATTAAATTTTTTCTCTTTCATAGCACCCATCAATTCTTTTAAATTAATTTCCGTTACTTGAGAGAGAATACCTGTATCTATTTTACCATAAGTTGAATATTTCTGAAGTTCATTTAGTACACGGCGATAATCTGGAAAATGCTTAAATAATATTTCAGCGACAACTTTCTTATCATATTCAACGTTTTCTTTTTCCAAGATAGAATAAAGACGTTTACCAAATTGTGCACCTACTTGAACCTTCTCTTCTTTATTTATCTTAAATTCAACCACTTGACAACGAGAATGCAAAGGTTGAATAATACGATTGACATAATTACAAGTCATGATAAAAGAACAATGCTTTTCAAATTCTTCAATAAAAGACCTCAAAGCAGGCTGAGTAGATTGAGGATTCAAGTAATCTGCCTCATCTAAAATAACTACTTTTCTACCTCCATCAAAACTAACGGTAGAAGCATAACCACGAATTTTAGTTCTGAGTACATCAATACCAGATTCTTCAGAACCATTAATCATAAGCCAATCACATCCTATTTCACTACAAAGTGCTTTAGCAACCGTAGTTTTACCCATGCCAGGACCACCGGCAAGAATCATATTCGGAATACGACCATCTTGAACAATTTTATGAAAAATTTCTTTAGTGTATTGTGGTAATACACAATCTGAAATCTTTTTTGGTCGATATTTTTCTACCCAAAGAAAAGATTCATGAAGCATATTTAGTTCTCATATGTAGATGTAGGTTCTAGGGCGATAAAATAAGTCAAAATATCATCGGAACTATTAAAACGTGAAAGTCCTCTAGAAGAAAGAGCAACATTATACTCTTTAGACATCAATTTACTAAAGTTTTCAACCTTAAAAATAAATTTAAAATTAAACGGAGTTTCACCAACTTCGTGTGAAAATTCATCGGACATTTGATTTTTAGAATCAAGTATAGCAATCTCCATGACTTTACCATTTCCTACAACTGCAATTTCAGGATACTGCAAAATAGCAGCAGCTTTTACAGATTCATTGTATACTGATTCTGATAAGACGAAAGTAACTTCTTCAGTAGGAAGTTTAACTTCCTTACCTTCTGGAGGACGAACTACTAGAGAAGCATCACAATAAGAATATTTACAAGATTTTTTCTTATTCGATTCCTTTAAAATTAACTGTCTATCGGCAAATTCAATTTCAGGTTTTTCAAACAATGAAACCGTACCTAATAATCTATTCAAATCATAAATACCAAAATTTGTGGGTATATCTTCAGTAATAATAGCTTCAGCAAGAATAGCTTTTGAAGGAGCGACAGTCTTTATTTTTTGACCTTCCTGAAAATAAAGTCCGCTATTGATATGAGAAAAATTTTTCAAAATAGATATAGTTTGTTCACTCAAATTCATGACAAATCTCCATTAAATGTTAAAAATATTATTATACATCATTTTTTTTTATTTTTCAATGCCTTTCTTCTTTCTGATCTATTCAAAGTTTTTTTCTGAACTTGTTCTATTTCAGCAGTTGCTTGACGATTTTCTCTTCTAATTCTTCTGTTTTCTCTCAGTACCATTGATTCTTTCATGTTTTCTACTGCCACTGGGTTTGCCTGATCAATTCTTCCAAGTTCAACCATTGATCCATCAAATACATAACTTCCTACATGACCAAGTTTCATCCACGGACAAAGATATATTTTATGTCCAATTTTTCTAGACAATTGACAAAACATGTAATCTTCAGATAGATATCTGTCTGAATTTCCAGATTCTCCTCCTGGCATATACTGATCATTATCAATCACAGTATCAAAATAAGCATGAATATATCGATCACCTTTAAAATTTTCAGATCTATTATGATCAGGTTTATAATGAAATCTTGGATATGCTTCACGAAAAGTATTAAAAACTTTCCGATCTACCATCATAAATCCTGTTCCTATTTCTAATACTTCCACAGGTTCAGTAACTAGTAATTCTTTTGTTCCGCTAACTGGATTAAAAACAAAATCGCCCACAAATTTAGACAATTCATCAGGATCATCATCTGCTATACCACAATCAACTGCTTGTTTTACTTTTTCCCACGCAATTACTTTTTTTCCATAAGGACCACCAATTATGGGTTTTTCATGATCACATAAAACAGCCAACGACAATACATCTTTAGGGTCAAAATGAATATCACTATCAATAAACATCAAATGTGTGTATTCCTCTTGCCTTAAAAATTCATCAACAAGATAATTTCTCGCCCTAGTAATTAAACTTTCATTAAAAATGAAAAAAAATCTACAATCAACCCCATAATTTGAACACATGGTCGCTAAATCTATACAGGCTTTAGCAAACATTCCGGAACATTGACCTCCGTACATAGGAGTGGCCACAAAAATTTTCTTTTTTCTAAGTTCTTCAACTTTTACTTGAATACGCATTATATCTCCAAAAATTGCATAAAAAAATAGAGGATAGGTTCACAAAACCTTATCCTCTATTTATGCAGTCAATTAGATTGATTCTGAAACTTTTTCTTCAGAATTGGTGTCTGCGGTAGATTCACCTCCTTCGGCAGAACCATCAGGGTTATAATTTACATCAGCATCGACTTTACTATAAAGATCTAAAAATGCTGTTTTGGTCTCATCATCAAATCGATTGACACACATCTGAATTGCTTTCATCCGATCATTAAAAATTGCATAGGCATTGCAAATATGAACTAATCGGCGAGTTGCAATTATCTCATCAATACCACCATCAAAAAATGTTTTACGAATAATATCTGCCCAATTGACCAAACGGTCAACAAAATCATCATTGGATGCATTTAAATCCTCCAATACACCTTTAAGAATTCTTTTTTCAGTAGCAACAGTTGGATATTCTTGCTCTAAAGTAATGGCAAATCTTTCTAGAAATGCCTCATTTAAAATATTTGTGCCAATAAAACGTCCATCATCAGATCCTTTTCCTTTAGTGTTGGCAGTGGCCATAACATTAAACCCGTTCTTTGGATATACCCATCGATTAATTTTTTTAATGAATACACCTTTACCTTCTAAAACAGGTTGTAGACACAAAATTTTATTTGAAGCAAGATCAACTTCATCAAGTAATAATACAGAACCACGTTCCATTGCTTGAATAACTGGACCATCTTGCCATACTGTTTCGCCATTTTTTAGTGTATAGTGTCCTAGCAAATCATCTTCATCTGTTTCAATAGTAATGTTTACACGAAACATTTCACGGTTCAATTTTGCACAAGCCTGCTCAATCATAAATGTCTTACCATTACCAGAAAGTCCGGTAACAAAGACCGGATAAAAAATTTCTGATTTAACGATCATCTCTACATCTTTATAATGACCGAATCTTACAAAATTCTTATCACTTTGTGGAACAAATGATACAAAATCTTGACGAATTGGCACAACATTTTCGGTTCTATCAGTAGTCATTTGAACTTGTGGGGATGTTTTTGACATTTGTTGATCCATTTTTGGAATTTGATAAAGACCTCGACTTACTTTATATAAGTCATTTTTTTCTAACCAAGTTGTGGAAAGACCCATTTGGTCTCCGACCATTTTTAAATCTTTACGTGTAATCTGATCGGAAAATCCATTAGCGTTCAATGCTTCGATTAGTTTAATTTGGTTGGTTTTCATTTTCGCACCATTGTATGGGTTCATAACAAAATTGGGAAAGTTTTTCCCACTCAATAATTATATTATACACTAATATAAAAATTTGTCAAGATTTTTTTTCAGGCATTGTAAATAATGCTTTAATTCCATTTTCGGTAGGTTTTCTGGCAAAAACACACCAACAGAAAATTTTTTCATTTTCATCAAAATTTTCTGATACAAAATCGGCAAAGCTTTTACCAGTTGTATACACATCATCACAAATTAATATAGGATCATCAGGATTATTGGAACTATATTTATCCAATTCTTCACCTAATTTAACTCCTCCTCTAGGTATTCCAATCGCTTTTTTCCAATTTTTATTCTCATACTCACGTATCATTTTTGCCAATGTTGACCATTCATCATCATGTATTGCATCACATTCTATTTTCCATGACAATGGTAGTCCAGAATGACTTATAAAGTCTACACTTTGAAATAATCTTTCTTCCATTTATCTCTTACTTAAAAAATTTAAAAATGAATTTGAATCTAAACCTAATTTATCTATTTTTCTACTCAATTTGGACCATTTAGTATAGATATCATAAAGATCATTGCCTATTTCATTCTTTTCAACATTAAATAAGTCCAATTGAAAACATCCTGTATTTTGAATTTCTTTAGAAATTGAAATATCAATTAAGGTTTTGATCATTTTTTCTTTATTACTAATATCTTCTCTATAATGTTTTTCATATAAATCTTTATAGTCTGACATTTAATTTTCCATTTTCTGAATTAATTTATCAATGTACCATTTTGCCTTTTTCAGATCTTCTATTTCATTTTGTTTTTTATCTGCCCTCAATATATATTTTACAATATTTCCACGATAAAAATCTAATTCAAAACTATCAATTATATCTATCACTTCAATACCCTGACCTTGATAATGATCAGGGTGATCGACAGATTCATTAGATCTATCTTTCACCTTAAACATAAAACTCCTATGCAATTTGTTCGGCAAAACTTTTCATGACAATTCTGCTGCCAATTTTATCACGATTAAATTTTTTGAATGCTGTAGTTAATTGACTTTTTGTAGCATCTTCTTTAACGGTGAATTCATCATTGTCAATCATTAAATCATTACCATCTTTAATATAATATAATTCATCATATCCTTTGAATTTTTTGGCAACAAAACATTTTTTATCTCTAAATGTTTTAATAATTTTGTCACTTTCCATTTTTTCCGTAACTGCAATATCAAGAGCAAAATGTTTAAAACTTCTTTGAGAAAGTAAATAAAATCCCATAACATTTACACCTAATCTATCTTTTAAGATGGTATAAAACATATCTGTATATTCTCTTCTATTATCGACTCTGTAAGATTTTTTAGTGACTGGATCTACAAAGAAAATATTTTCATTATATGTTGAAAATCCTCTAGATTTACCATCTTCATTGAAGTAAGAATCTCTTGTATGAGAATCACCATCTGTTAAAAACACAGTATTGACAACTTGCACTCTGTTTTCAACTTTAAATTTAGGTACAACTTCCAATGCGGCAATAATTGCTTGATTTAATGGTGTTCCACATAAACTCATAAATGATGGAATGGGTGGAGCCATACCGTATCTATAAGAATATCTAGACGCTTCTGCTAAATTGTCTCGCACCATAATGAGAAATTCAAATGCTTTATTCAATTCAGAAGTTGACATTTTGTTTGAAAATAACTCTAACAATGACATACGATAATTTTGATTATAATCTTTAGGTTTTGCACTAAAAAGACCATCTACGGTACCGTAATGTGATTCATAAGAAGTGTCAGGATCTTCATTACCAATCATATCTTTTTTTAAAACTAAATCACTAAATGCAAAAACTTGAAATGGAATATTTACTTTTCTACAGAACATAATTAAATTTAATAATTGTTCAATAGTTCCAGCCAAATTATTTGACATTGATCCCGACCAGTCAATAAACATTACCAGGCCATGATTTTTACCACTTGAAATTTTTGCAACTCTTTTAAAAAGATTATCACTATATTTGTAAGCATGAACATTTGCCATATCCAACAAACCCGTTTTAGACACATTTGTTCTTTTATATTCATCTGCTTTTTTTCGCATTTCAAATTCTTTAACAAGATAGTCAACTACCTTATTATTCTTTTTTCTAAATTCAGAAACACTTCTTTTTGCTTTTTGATAAAAATATTCTTTAGCATTTTGAGAAATGTCAAAACTATCCCAGTAATAAGGTCTATTTTGTTTATCGTTTAATGAGGTATAAAAATCATCAATTTTTTTGTAAAGAAGTTTATAATCTACGACAATATTATCTAAATTTGCAACTGGAATGTTAACATACAAATATGGTTTTGTATTGTCTAAATTTAGTTTTTGAGAATTTTCTTGCCATTTATTATCAGTATGAGATGATGGATTATTATTAAAACGATCACCTGCGCCTGAACCTCCTTCAGATTGTTCTTGAGTTTCTTGATCTTCATCATCATCTGTACGTTTGTGTCCTGAATCAATTGTGTCATCGGAATCTATTGAATTATTTCCAAAATCATTCATTGATTCTTTTTGTTCTATATCATCATCAGATAAAGATTCGGTCAAATCATCTAGTTCTTCATTGTACATAGATTCATCATGAAAATCCGTTTCACTTTCATTTTGCTTTGAATATTCATAAAGAATTTTTGCAATTTCTTCAACTTCTTCAAAAGTTTCTGACTGTTCTACTTTTGTTAAAAATTCTTTTTCTACTTCAGAAAATTCGATTAATTGAGATGCTCCTCCTTTTGTATGTAAATTAATTCTATCAATTAAATTTAATTTATTTACATTGACATAAGCCGTTCCGAAAAAATCTTCTTGCATCAATTTACGATATCCTTGTGTCATAGGTCGAACACCACCAGGATATTTGCGTTTGATCTTTTTTTCAATACGGGCATCTTCACACACATTCAAATAAGATTTAAAACCAGGACCCATATCATGAGAAGACGAATGAAATCCATTTTCTGGTGTAAATAATGCATGTCCAACTTCATGCAATACCATGAGGTCATATACATCACCGTTCATATACTTGAAAACAGGTAAATATAATACACGATTTTTTACATCAAAAGCCGCTGTATTATAATTACCATGCTCAATGGTAAGATTTTCGGAAGAAAGTAATTTAGCAAGAACTGACTTGCTAGTCTGCATTTGATTCATATACACCTTTTTCGGGAAGAATTAATTGTTACAGACTATAGAATAACATAAATTTAAAAAAAGTCAAGAGTTTTTTTCAAATTCTCTTTCTCTTTTTCTCAATTCTCTTTCACGTTTGACCAAATCTCCTCTAAAGGTTCCTTCGTCTGGCCAACAAAATCTTGCAATGTTTATCCCTGCTACAATACCAATAGCAAAACCTAATGCAAGCATAAATTCTGGATTAGTAAACATTTTTTTACTTCTTATATATGTGGTTCTGAATTGCCATGACTTTTTTCTGGATCAACATTATCAGTATGACACCAATAATCATGTCGTGGAGGTCGATGAAAGAAAAAATAAGCAATCATCGAAGCCCCCACAAAAAAAGAACAAAAAAGCAATCCGCCAAAAACTATATCAAACAATCATGCTCCAAGACAGATTAACGATTCACGATTATCTATACGATCATGAAATGGAACTTTCAATTTCACAAATTCACCATCTTTTACATCCCATGTACCATCAACCCAATCTGGTCGATTTTGAAATCCATACCATTTATCATCATAATCCATGGCAGCAAATCTCATACCTTGTTCCATCATCTTAGTAATAATTTGATTTTTCAATGCTTCATTCATAATAACTCCATTGGTTATGGTTTGTAATAAACAAAAATTGGTTCATATTTGAACCATTTACCGTCCACATAGACGGCATTCTTATAACTTGGTTTACCTTCAGAATCTATTCGATTCCCTCCAGGCATCCAAGCTAATGTCATTTTCATAGTTTCAATATACTGCATACCAAGTTCTTCTAGAATTTTACGACTATCTTGTTCTAAAGGCAGCATATCTGGTCCAAACTTAGCATCAGCAATATTCCATAACAAATATCGATCAGATTTTAAATATTCAACAGCCGTTTGAAGAGTAGGTCTTAAAAATCCTTCTACCCAAGCATCATACTTAGGAAATTGTTTGTAAGATTGCTCCTCATCTTCAGAATATGCTTCTTTAGCAAAATAAGGAGGTGAAGTGAAAACTAAATCTAATTTTCCTTTGTATCTTTTAAATTTATCGGAATGTTGAATGACCTCCGACCCCAATTGGTAAACCTCATAAGTGTTAGTATGAGGATAAAGAGTGCCAACGGACCTTGTAGTATTTTTGTTAAAAAAATCTGCGAGATATTCGTATTTCGTGACACCAATTTCTCCAATCCAATGATCGGTGTTAGGATCAGTACCAATGTAATGAATATTACGATCAGGCTTAACAGACATAGCACCGAGAATACGACCACCCCAACCTGAAGAAGGATCAAAAATGTTAATGACATCTTGATCTTTAATATGTTCAGTATATTTTTCATATAGTAACTTTGCTGTTAAAGGTGGAAAATTTACAGCATACTGACACCATGATATTCTAAATGGTTTAAATCCTACTGGAAATATTTTATTTCCATATTCAAAAACTCTAATTCTGAATAAATCATTTTCCTCAACGTTAGCATTTATCAAACATTTATCGGGAATATCTAATTTTGCAATATCATCTTTAGTGATAGTACACCATTTTACACCAACTAATTCTTTATTGTGTCCTGAATATTCAGTATCATCAGAAAAAGGCGAAATCCAATAATCATGAGTATTCAAATGTCTTCTCTCTTTTTCAAATCTTTGAATCCATTCAATACCATTTTGTGCAGAAATCAAAAAATTTTTATCGTGTTTTTGTGTAGTCGATTTATCTGGATTAAAAACAGGAACAGTTTGTGAATACTCATAAAAACTATCACGTTTAAAATGTCTATGAGCATATTTGCAAACTTTATCAAAAAGATTATCATCAACAAAATGATCATAAATTGAATGACCATCATCATTTTTTGAATAATTGATCCGTGTTTTCATCATGGTAGGAAAAAATTGATTACAAGCATTTCCAATAACAGATGTATTACGTATGATCTTTTTATCACCATTCACATCTTCACGCAAAAATTCATGCACAGGATATTCTGACATTTTATTAAATTGATCAATTATGTCATTACGATTCCATCCTACTCTTGGAGGAACACCTAGTTCATCCCAGGCATAAACTATCACTCTACGCATTTCACGCAACCATTC
>Ga0255761_10005956_pt1 | contig 10581 bp, 9 predicted proteins | sample 071ome_29_FD_179961 | JGI IMG/M metagenome (GOLD analysis project Ga0255761, IMG submission 179961) | Coastal salt marsh microbial communities from the Groves Creek Marsh, Skidaway Island, Georgia - 071407BT metaG (version 2) | ecosystem: Environmental > Aquatic > Marine > Intertidal zone > Salt... | reverse complement strand
TTATTCTTGTGCTTCCTGTAGTGTTTAGTTCTTTTTGTGCTTTTTCAAATTGAGATTCTGCAGCAGTTGCATTATCAATTGCAGTTTTAAATGACTCTGACTCAACACCAGCATCTTTAAATATTTTTAATATTCCTTCATCTTCTGTTTGTATTGCTGCTTGTAATGAGTCTTTTACTGCTTCGGCTTGTGTTTTTATTATTTTTGATTCTTTATCAAGTCCAAAAATAGATTTAAATCCCTCCCATGCTGCACCAAGACCTGATAAGTTTCTTTGAAAAGCCAATAAATCTTTTGAAGTTTGTTGTATTAATTTAAAAGTTTCATTATTAGTAGTATTATAAGCAAGTATAGCTTTTCTTACTTCTACATAAGCTAATTTTTGATTTGTAATTGCTGTTGTTTGTATATCGAATCTTTCTCTTAAATTCTTTTGTTGTTCTGTTAATTCATTAAAACTTTTGTTTAATATATCGGATTCTTTTGTAACTAAACCAAATGCTCTTGCAAGTGCAGGTAAAAATGGTGCTATTAAAGAAAAAGCAATACCTACAGGGCCTAAAAACATCATAAGTCTCTGAAATCCTGCTCCAAGTAGTCCTAAACCTCCTTTAAGAGCAAAGCTTGCTTTTGAAAATCCTTTTAACTTTTGAGTATTTCCATCAATTTCTACTTCACCTTTTCTCAAAGTTGTAAAAAATTCTTTAAATCCTGCTCCAAGACCTTGAGTTTGTGCTGTTGTCAATACTGCTGCTGTTCCGCCTGCTACAATCGCTGAATTTAAACTTCTTTGATTTTCTATATCAGCAATAGTTCCTTTACCAGCTTGTGCAGGGGCTTTTTTAATAGTAGCTCTTTGTTTTTCTAGGTCAATTATTTTTTGAAGTTCTCTTTCTTCTTCTTTTAATGCATTTAACTCATTTGCAACAAGAGTAGCATTTTCTCCTTTTACTTTTTTAGCAGATCTTTCTAGATCATTAATTCTTTTTCTTATTATTCTCTGTCTGTCTAATGCGTTTACTTCTTTATCAAGTGTTTTTATATCTAAAGCTCCTTTTGCTTTTGAAACAAAACGAGGACCTGTAAATTGTGCTGCTTTTGCTGTTTCTGCCTGTGCTTGAATTGCTGCATCTTTTTGCGCTAGTGCTGCTGCTTTTGCTGCTGCTACTTTGTCATTCTGTGCTTTTACAAAAATATCTCTATCTTTTAATGCTTCAATAGCACTATTTTCTAGTCCTCTTGTAAATGCTCCTAATGCTGGTACAGCTTGCTTAATAAGTATAGCTGCTACAACGCCGAAAACACCAAGAAGTAATCCTCTTGATTCAGCTAAGAAACTAACTAAAGGCCCGAGAGCTTTATTTACAAAACTTGTAACATTCTGTGCGATATCACCTAAAGCTGCTGCTAATTTTGAATAAGGATCTGGGTCAACTTGTTCTGCAAAGTCTTGGAATTTTTTAGTACCTTGTTCTAATACACCGTTTAAAAACGCTTGTCGTTTTTCGTACTGAGTTAATGAAGTTACTGATTTTCCAAGTGTACGTGCATATTTTGATGATTCTTCGTCTACACGAACAAACAAACCAATCTCATCCAAGAGTTCTGGTTCTAGTTTAATTGCACCTCGGAATATTCTGTCAAGAGAGTCGTTTAGATCACGACCAAGAGCAATTGCTGCTCCTTTTGCAACAGTAGTCAATCCTTGTATTTGTTCAGCTCCAAGACCAGCACTTGTAGCAAGAGCTACCTGTCTCATTGAATTAGCAAAACTAATTGCCCCTCCAGAAGCTTCTACTAAGTCTCTAGAAATAGCAGATATAGAAGCTCCTCCTGTTGCACTTAATCGTTCCATAGACTGAGTTAAAGTATCAATCTGTGCAGAACGAGAAAGCACTCCAAAGGCGGCTGTTAAAGCAAATACGTTTGCAGCAAGCAAAGCATAAGCACGAACGAGACCACCTCCGCCTCCTCCGCCATCAATGCTTTGTTGCATTTTAGAAAAGTTTTTAGTAGAGTTTGAAGATATACCTGCGACACCTTTCTCAGTTCGCATGTATTTGTCACGGCTTCCTCTTAATTTATCCGTTGACTTTTGTGCTTTATCCGTATTTTTAACAAGTTTTTCGGTATCTCTACTAACGACTTTTAAGCCTTTAGCAGTTGCCTGAACTTCAAAAATTATTTTATTTGCCACTCTTTCTCTTCATTCTATCGTACTCAGCTTTTAATTTTTTCTGAGATATTTCGATTGCTCTACTGTCTAAAAACAGTATTGTTTCAAATACGTAATCTTTTTGATAATCTTCAATTCCGTATCTTTTTAATAAAAATTCAAAATTAGTATAGTCTTTTCCTATATAACCAATATCAGGATAAATTCTATCTCCCATACTGTAAAAAATATTCATGCAATTTATTATTACATCTGGAAAATCTTCCCAGTCGGGAGGACATTTTTCCCAGTCGGGTTCTTCACCCAGTTGATCCATCATTTCCAAGTATTGGTCCTTGGACATACCTACATCTTTATTGTCCAGGAACAGTTTTAGTTTTTGTTGTATCTTTTCCTTGTTCTTTGCTACGAAAGTTTTCTAGGTCAAAGACTACCTCGTTGAGCCAATTATCAAACTCACTTGAGTTTTCTACTAATACTTGTGCATTATCTTCAGAATACTCCATTTCTGCTTTTGGATCTTGTCCTTTTAAATCAACAAGAATTAAGTCTTCTAAATAACCTAATTGTAAACCTTTCCAATTTTTAACTGTTGCTTTTGTAAATTCTTTTACAAACTTGTCATCGTTTAGTTCGTCTTCAAATTGACGAGTTTTACGATTAAATTTATTTGTAGTACATCTTTTTCTAAGATTTACTAGTTCTTTTCTAGAAAGATTTGCTAATTCTACTTCGAATCCTTCTAAGCCTGGGAATTCTACCCATGTGGTCTTACTGTCGACCAGTAATGATTTTAAATCCATTTATTTCTCCTAATATGAAATTAAAGTTGATAAGTCTACAGGGTTTGACAAGGAACGAAAGTCGAAAGTTTGTGTAAATGCTTCTCCGACTGATGTTCTTTTTGTATACATACAGCTTGTCAACTCTGCGTCTAAAAATGTTGCTCCATCTACCAATGTTCTTATTGTAACATTAGAAGTAGTATCAAAACTTTGTGCAGAGTTAGAATTATTTGATGTTAAATACTCTACAATATTGCCCGATACAACTCTTCTATCTAAAGTATAAGAAGTTGGGTACATAGCATTTGAAGCACTTGTAACCGAAAGACTATTTTGTAGTGTTTCATATGGTGTCCATGAAATTTCATTTTGAACACTTAAAGTAGCTGATACTAAATTTTGTATATCAGAACCTGCTACTTGAACACTTAAAACAGATAAGGTGGGAGTTCTTGTGGCACTTGCGGATTGCAGTGTGCCAGGAAGTGAATAAGTTTCATCTCCTACTCTTTCTAGTTTTTTGGCATTACCGCTTACATTTAAAGTAAGAGGAGAGCCTTTTGCTAAATTAAAATCTCCGTTTGTTATAACGCATCCTTCTAATTTAAAAGTGCTTTCTCCAGTTACGACGTACAAATCAAAACTTTTTATATTTGAACCTGTACTATCGTAATCTACTAAAAGATCTAGCACGATAGATTCATCTTTTTCTTCTGTAAGATGAACTGCAAAACTAAAGTCCGCAGGATTAGCTTTTGTTATACTCGTCCCTTGAAACATTTTTGTCTGATCGTGCAAAGTCTTTACTGAATACGCATCTTCCGCAAATGTTTGTGAGAACGATACTTCAGGAGTCGTTTTTAATAAGTAACGACTCCCGTCGTATACGAGATGTACATTACTTTCTCGTAGAAAGTTGTACGCTGCCATTATTAGACAGTATAATCTGTTCCGTACTGGGAATCAGAATGTGATGTTGATCCTTTATACTTAACAGTCATTTCATCTCCAGTTAGAAGATCTGTTCCATGTCCAGAGAATTCTACTGTTGTGGAAATAAGATCTGCAACCTCGATGGTTGGTACTTGTAAGTGAGCTCTTGGAATATCAAACTCTACAACTGGTGTATCGCTTGATCCGCCGCCCATAAATAAACTCATATTGAAAGAGTTTGTTACAAGGTCAGTAGCTGTAGCTAAGTCAGTAAGTAATTGGTTAGAACCATTTGACTTAGTGTCTAAGTACATTGTTAAAGATCCAGAAACCTGTCTTGCTCCTGTAAATGATCCAATTGGTTTGTCAACAATACCTAATGTTTCTGGTGTTACATAAGTTACATTATTAGCAATAGTAATAGAACCACCAGTAATATTGATATCATAAGTTTTAGCATCTAATCCATTTGAAGAAGCTCCTCCACCCTGTGCAGAATCCACTGCTAATGTTAGGGTTGAGAGTTTGTTTCTTAAGTAATCAGCATCGTCTGGACCTGTTGCATCTGCATAGTTATAACCTTCTACATAAGTTGCAGTAGTTACAGATGTATCTGTTCCAGCTGGTTTTGCATGTAATACTTTTGATGGATCTTCAATTGCTGTTGAAACTTGATCAATAGTTGTTGCATTTCCTGACCATGTTATTTGAGCAATTCCATCAATTGAAAAATCAATTTCTGCCTGATTAACTTGACATTGGTTTAATCTATAAGTTGTATTTTCAAGAGCAAAGTAAATTGTTAATTTTAACAATTCATGATGTTCTGATCTTTCGAATGTAACATCTGCATCTGTTCCGTCAATTGTTATAGCTGATGCTGAAGTGCCTGTTAAAGCTCCTTCTGCAATATCTTTACCAGCAATAGATGCCCAAAGAATATTTTCAACCATATCGTGATCGCCACTATCTCTCCAGCTATTTGAGCCATGTTTGTAAGGTCTTACATAAGTACCAAATGACCATTCTGCTGGAGGTAGAGCATCATTAAATCTTTTTGAACCTCTGTTAGGGGTAGCACCTGCTTCATTAATAGTAATGTCAGTTGCTTCACTTCCTTGTGAGAAGCTATACCCGTCTAAAACACCGATTCTAAAAGTATTCGCGTCTGAACCGTTTCCTTTGAATAAACCAAGAGCAGTTCTGCTATTTTCTGTTGTGGTTGTGCTTGTAACACCATTTACAACCGCAGCAAAACTTGTTCCTGATCCAGAAGAAGCGGATTGAGTAACTGTATCATTATCAGCATACCCAGTTCCTCTGAAATTATTAGGAATGTAAACTTCAGTAACTCCACCAGCGGATACAGCAGCAACAATTACTTTTGCTCCTGTTCCAGAACCTGATGTTGTTCCCAAAGTAATGACATCGCCAACTGCGTGACCTGTTCCTGCAGTAAATCCATCTAAAGTTACGATAGATCCTCCAGAAGCATGCACCCCGTTTACAGAGCTGACAAATACCTTGGTATTTCTCGATAAATTTAAAGCCATTTTGCTTTCTCCGTTTTACTTTGGAAAGGGTGCGGCTACATATTTATGTGCCTTACCTGTTTCCTAATATCGTATTTCCACTGTCATTTCTCCTATTGCCAATGGGTTTAACGCACCTTCATCTGTTGATAAAGTTTGTATTACCATATTTGTTGTTGACAAATTAGGAGTAACAGTGTTATCATACACTAGTGCATCATTATCATCAATTATTTTTTCAATATCTTCAAATAATAATGCTAATTCTTCTTGAGCATCATTTTCATTTTTAACGTATGCTCTTATTGAGACTTGTAAAAATCTCCATTTAAATTCGCCTGGTTGGTATTCTCTTGTTTCTGCTCCTGTAACAACACATACTTTTGGGTATTGTTCAATTTCATCTAAGAATACCATTTTTGATGAAACATTATTAAAAACATTTGAATTATATGGAGAATTACCATTAATTCCTTTTATTTTTTCAACGAGAGCATCTGCTATTTTCTTTCTTGCTGTTCTATACGCCATTATACTCTCCGTGTAATAAACTTAAATTGTGCTTGTGCAATTGCTAGATCTCTTATACTTCTTGATATAAGATCTCTAGGATCGTATGAAGAAGGATATTTACCATCATTATGTTCAGGCTCAAAAACTCTATACCTTTCATCATATGTATAGTTAAAAGTAATTAGCCCTCTTCTATCTGGTATTGCAGATACAACTTCAGCTGATCTAGCAAATCTTCCTGTTTGATTTTCCAAACTAGGTCTTCCCATATTCTTCATTATTGTAGCAGGTAACTGTTTATTTATAAATCCTAATATTCTTCCTGCTTCTGCAAATCCTGTATTCTTACTTCTCATTGCAGCTATTCTGGGTGGATTTATAGGTCTAGTCTTAAATCTTCTTCTCTTAGTAAATAATGCACTTTTTTTACTGAGAGGTTTTGTTTTTCTGCGTTGTGGTTTATATTTTTTACCTACTGCCGCATTTAATATTTTTAATCTTACTGTGTCTACAAGAGAAGGCGACTCTCCTTCTTCTAAATAGTTTTTTAGAGCTGCTTCTGCATCCGTGAGTCGAGCTCCAGTTAGTTCTTTATATATGTAGTTACTTAAACCACCTACTATATCTCCTGCTAGTTTACCTTTTATATTTCTATTTAGATCTCTATCTTCTAATATAAATTCTGTTCTTTTCTCCATTAAGTCATCTGGAGTAAAATTTTCAGCAGTAGTAGAAAGTACTTCTACTTGAGGAACTCCTATTGAACCTTCTCTAACATAAGTTAAAAACTGTTGTAAAAGTTCTTTTCTATTTGAAAATAACTTTCTAGCAAGTTTGGCTTCAAGTTTATCTATAGAATTTAATAACTCGATTGCTTTCTTTACTGCACTTTCTAATTTTATTATTTGTGCTTTTTCTGCTGGAGGTAATGCTGTTTTAGGAATACTTCTTAAAACATTTAAAGTTACTTCCATTCTCTTTGTTGCAATACCAGTATCGTGACCTAAGTCAACTCTACCTGCATCTGCTCCAAATATTGCTGATCTAACTTTTCTAAGTTGTTTTGCACTTAATGCAGTTTTTGTTCCGTCTTTTTGTAACTGTTTAATCCAACCATCTTCCACTGTTACTGTTGTTTGACTAGTTACTTTAAATCCTTCGCTAGAATATAGGGCTTGATAAACTTCTGGATTAATTTCTATCCAGCCATTTGTTTCTTCTCCAATAACTTGTATTCTATTTTCCATTTCACTTATTAGTTTTAAATGAAAAGAAACATCTCTATCAAGTACATCCCTGACTTTTTCATTTCTACTTTTTAAAATAGTTAAAGCTTTCTCATAACTCTTTTTTGCAGAAGGACTTTTTACCTGTTTTTGTTTAGCTATTTCTTGTAGTACTTTTTGGCTAGGTAAGGTTTGTTTAGCCATTATTTATGTACTTTATAAAAATCAAGTATTCGTTTAATATGGTCTGGGAATCCAATATTCTCTCTCAGACTTGTTGATACTTGGTTTTGTATACTTGCTCCTTGTATTGTAAGCCTATCTTTTCTTTCGTCTTTTAAATAGTATTTTACTAAATCAAAACATGCTAGTTTTAAATCTTCTGGAGTAGATGAATAACCTGCGTTATAAACTACTTCTACTGCTTTTCTTCCTTTTGGAAAGAAAGCGTCTCCAGTTGCTGTTGTTCTATAAATAGTATCTCGATCAGTATCTATAGTATACTCATACTTACCACTGCTATCTGAGTTACCAGTTATTAGAGTAGTATAACTTTCTGCTTGTCCTGTTCTTTCTTTTACAGAAGTTACACTTACAAGTGGACTTTCGTCTACTAAAATTGCATTTGTGTAATTATCATAGATATCAAAGTACTCTGTTTTTGTAGTAGTATAATAATCTATGATAGTCGTGCCGCAGTATGTCTTCACTGCTTGGCTGACTGCGGGAATTATAACATTAATCTTTGAGTCCTCATTTACACCTGTGAGTCCTGCAAAGTCTTTGTACTGTTGTAATGTTACTAAATTCGCCATAATTCATAAAAAGTGGGGCGATAGGCTCGCCCCCAGCCATTTATCCGTTAAGGGATTAATTAAGATGCTTTGTACATCTGTGCCCACTTTGAAGTAGCGCCGTCGATTAGATCGATGAAGCCAAGTCTTTGTGAAGCTACAAGTACTCTTCTCTGGTTAGCAACTTCGTAATCTGACTCAATGGTTACACCTCTAAGTCTAGGCATTACGTAGTTTCTTGTGTAAACAGCTACAGCGTTAAATTTAGCAGCTGCTTTGGATGCGAATTCGTCACAGAGTAAGACTCTTGATCCGAAGACTTGTCCGATTTCACCAGATAGTTTAGTTGCCATGTCGCCAACTAGGTTAGCATCTTGGAACTCAGCGTCTTCTAGCAAGTTGTAGTACACGTCTTGTGATACAATATATACTACGTCTTGTGGGTTAACGCCATATTTACCCATGTTCTTTCTTAAAGCAAGAAGATCAGCAGCTGTTACACTGTCAGAAGCTGCAAAAGTTCCTGATGGTTGTGTGTAGTCTGAATCGTTTCTTGCAAGGTGTAAAAGACCTTCGAAAGATGCACCGCCAGTACCGAAAGCACCGTCAGCATCGTCACCTGCTAAAATAGCATTCTCGATTGCTCTTGCGTGTGATCTAACCATAGACTCTCTAATTAAAGGAAGAATTGGTAAGATTGCATCTTCTTCAGTTTCGTTACCTAAGTAAGATTGTGAAATAAGTTTTTTGGTTGAAAGAGTTCTTTCTGTTAGATCAACCCCACCGAAAGGTGAACCGTAAGTGTCGCCTCTCTGTGCTAAGTTACCATGTGGTGAACTTCCAGAAGCTGTTTGATTAGACTGGAATTCAGCATAACCACTGTCTGGTAGAATTGGGATAATCATGTTAGCAGAAGTCATTGGTACTTCTCTAAATAGAGGAGCCAAGACTAATTCGTTTTGAATATCTCTTTCAATATTTGTTGATACGATTTGCTCGAAGTCAGCAGAAGAAACACCAACACCTGAATGGGCGTTAACTTTTTCCATTACTGATCTACCGTATTTGTTGTCCCAACCTTTACCAGTTGCAAGACCTGCAAATTTAGCATCTAAAATATCTTGTTCGAAAGCTTTTTTCCAGTCGCCTTCACCTTTTCTGTCAGAGAAATGTCTTTTTGACTCTCTGATAGACATGATTTCTTCTGATTTCTCAGCTAGTTGCTTTTCAAGTCCTTTAACAACTTCTTCTAAATTAGAATAGTCATCTTTGACTCTCTTTTCAACATCATTCATGAGTTTTTCAGCGCCAGATATTCCAGCTTGAACGATAGTTTTTTGCTCTTCCTGTTTTGCTTCCTCGGCGGCTTTTTGAACTTCAGCTTCTTGAGCAGCTTTTGCTTCTGCTTCTTCAGCAGCTTTTTGCTCTGCAGCCTTTTGCTCGGCTTGTTTCATTGCGATAGAAGCAGCAGTATCTTCTGCTACTTTCTTAGCAAATGCTTCAAGATCGAACTCAGGTTTGCTCTCAGGAGATTGTTTTTCATTTGACATATTTGTCTCCATTTCTTGGGCTATTGCCCCGTTTGGCTGCTCAATTTCAACAGCATCTGCTGAATCGTTTGAGTTAGCCTTGTAAAAAGTTTGCTTATACTTATTGTAATCTTCCATAGAATCAAAAGACTTTGCCATTCCAAAAGTTGCCCCTTGGTTGCAAGGTACTGATACTACAGACACTTCGAATAGTTCCGCGTCCTTTATTTTATATCCGTCGGTTTCAGTCATATAATCAGCATCCTTGACTTTGAAACCAACAGAAAAAGCCCCAAGGACACCGTCTTTAATAAGTTGTGTTACATCACCTGCAGCTTTTGATATTTTTGCTGATATCTCTAAGCCTTTGTCTGTAACTTGTAAATCTTTTGCTCTACCAATAGGTCTGTCGTAGTTATGATTAAAAAGAATTATTGGATTGTTTTTGAAGTTTTCTAACCCTCCTTTTGTCCAAGCTTCTGTTTCAATAATATCTCCAGCTCTATCCAGTGCATTTGTACTTGCTGAGCCTTTAATTTCGACTCCACCATCATCAGTTTCACCTAATGACTTAAAAGTACTTGTCCAGTGATAAATTTTATTTGACATCTTTTTTCTCCACTTTTGGCTTGGCTACTGTTTTCTTAGGAGCCACTTTCTTTGGTGCAGGCTTCGGAGCAGGTGCTGGAGCTAGTAGAGTTTCCAAATCAATTGGGTATCTTTTCTGCATTGCAGAAAGTACTCTATTCCAAGAACCAAATGCTCTTCTTAAAAGATAGTCTTTGACTGGAACTTCATTACCAAGACCTTTATAGTCTGAAAGAGAAATAGTGTCAACTTTACGTTTCACTAAAAACTCTGATAATGCTTTTGCCATTTTATCTTTTGTCATATTAATTTTCCTCGCTTGGTGGAGTTTCTACTGGTCGTCCACCTTCTTCTGGATTTGCTGCTGATCCCGCTATATTTTGTGGGACTCTTGGCTCATCAAATCCTGCTACTGGGTCTTTGCCTAGTGCATCTCTTGCTTCATTTGCTGAAAGTATTCCAGTATTAACAAGTGTTGCATAGTAAGCTGCTTGATCTCTTAATT
>Ga0255761_10005953_pt1 | contig 10583 bp, 16 predicted proteins | sample 071ome_29_FD_179961 | JGI IMG/M metagenome (GOLD analysis project Ga0255761, IMG submission 179961) | Coastal salt marsh microbial communities from the Groves Creek Marsh, Skidaway Island, Georgia - 071407BT metaG (version 2) | ecosystem: Environmental > Aquatic > Marine > Intertidal zone >... | reverse complement strand
TGTCTATGATATCCTCTGCTAAATCCTGCTCTAGTTACCTGATAGACAAATTCTTTAATTGGAACATCAGGAACAAAACTCATCATAGCACCTCTTTCATCATTGAAAGACGATTTATTAATACTAGGTTCAATTATGGTTATTTTGCCTTGTGTATTCATGTTATTAATCCTTTGTGATTCCAGTAATTTGAACGGTATACCTAGGAGTCACCCCAAAATTTCCAGCAAAATGTGGAGTATCATAGTGCCAAATAACATAGTCACCAGCCTTCCAATTTAAAATTGGTTGACCGTCTACTTCAAAATAATGGCCACTTGCCCAATCTTCTAAAAATATAATAGCCCTTCGTATTCTTTGAGGATCATTGATATCAGTTACTTGTTGATACTTAGTGTAATGGTCCTGATGTACTGGTAAAATATCGCAGGTATTCATGCGAAAAAAACTTATACCTACTTGTTCCCATGGAAATATATCCATAAATTTATCAGCAATATCTGGTTTGTGTTGTCTAATATCTTCCATATTGTAATCTTCACCGTTGAAGTTAAGGGTTGAAGGATATCCTTGCTCGATCCACTTCTTTATATCGTGATCTTTAACTGTAGGCCTATACTTATAGGCTAGACTAAGATGCTCAGTAGTCCACCATGGGTCGATATGTCCAATATTATACATTATTAGGTAATTGTCCTAAATGTAAATATTTTGCTATACAAAGTCTATTAGATTCTCTACCTCTGGTATATTCATTAAATTTGTTATCATAATCTACTCCAAAAATTACACAATTACTCGGAGTAACTCCTAACTGATTACATAACTGTTTTTGAGTTTGACTATAATTTTCTACTATCCAGTCTGGATTAAATTCTTGTAATATCTGTTCACCTACCGACAACCCAATTCGATTAGTATAATTAGTTTTGTTTAGTACTAACAAACTATCGTCGTCATCTTCTTTAGTAAGACGCATACCAATACGTAGATGAGCAACTGGTAAAAATTTACTTAAACTAAATGTTATATCGGTAATTGCAGGATGTGTTAAATCAAACATAATATTTTGACAAATTCCAAAATACGCACAGTCCAATAGTACAGGAATTTCAAGTAATGTACATTGATCTAAAATTTCTTTCATTTTAGGGTGCTCACCACCTGTATCAGCAAACGGTAAACTAATAACTACAGCATCATTTTTAGTCAGAGGTTCTTCTTCTATGTATTTCCAGTCTGGAAAATAGTTTCTCCAAGCCGCCATATGGTACATATATTCTCCACGAAAACACCGAAATCTTCGTGTGTTATTTTTTAAATAAAATTTATCAAATCCTTCACTAGTACCATTACTATATGCTGAAACACTAAAAAGATCTAATCCTTTGATTGTGTTTAAATTTGATGTAAGTAACCAACTACGATATTTGGTTAAAAATCTCTGTTGTAATTCTAAATCATTCAGTGAATTATTGGAAGCATCAATCATTTTAGAAATACGAGAATCAAATTCTGATGCTATAATTGAACTAGCACCACCATATGGTAATTTCTTTTTGTCAGGTAATACAAAGTTGTTATTGGTTTTCATTTGCCGTTGTCCATGCTGTATGTAAATCTTTTAGATAGTTTTTAGATATTGTTTCACTGAATAAATCTTCTATTTCTTTAAATTTTTTTATAAACTTATTATAATCTAGTATTTCAGATAACTTAAAAGTGATTTCTTTTGCTGTCAATATATTTACACTATCATATAACCAAGGATCTAACCATGGCAATTTTTCTACATGTGTTTCAAAAAATTCATTAGTTGACATCAATGGAAACTGATATTGATTGTTATATTTTTGAGTGTATGCTAAATTATCTGAAGTAGCACAAGTTTGGGGTATATCTAATAGACTTATTATCTGATCACCTTCAACTTTAAATAGTTTCGTCATCACTAGTTTTTTATATCTATCGTAGTCATCTATAATAATATTAATTTTTTTTGCCTTTTCCCAAAAACTAGGATTATATGGTTTGCCCCAATGATCAACAATAGTTAATCCTTTGTTCCAACACTCATTGAAATAATCTGTTGATGTGGCTACAACTTCGTTATTAAATGTTTCTACAGAAGCATCATTATTTCTTTCGTATGATCTACTAAAAAAATTAATACCCCATTTATGGTTTAATTCTTTCTTTAACCATGGCTTATTCTGTAGTATAGTTTTTTGAAAGTAGTCTACAGTTTCTTGTTTACCTGTAATACCGTCCCAATGGGCTACTTGATCAAATAAAAATAAACAATTGGCTAAAAACTTTCCCCCTGCACCACAAGGATATTTTACTACACACCACTGATCTGTGCAGTAGTCTGTCATTTGTTTTCTCTTATGTCATATGGTTCTCTGGTTTCTTCGTCAATCCAATATAAACTTCTGTGTGGTGGTTCTGCTGGAGTACTGTTACTGTTAAAGTAAAATAATCTCAGGCCATCTCGTGTTACACCTTCAGGACAAGTTATTGGATTAGGGTGCCCGTGAAACAATCGACTATTATAATTATAAATTAACATTCTATTAGGTTTACACTCAATTGTGTGTAATTTGTTTTTATATTCAAAATCCCAAAACTCTAATCCACCGTTCCAACTAGAGTCCCATTCAGGGTGTATATATAAAATTGCATTTACTGATCTATTTAAATGAAGTTGTTCATTCCAATTGTAATCTGTATGTATTTTTAAACTGTCTCCGGTTCCGCATCTCATCAATCCTGCACCAATTAAGTGTGGATCTGGAATTAATTTTGTTTTTGTAGTTAGTAGTTCTAACCAACGAATAAACTCTGAACTATTTAAATTTAGAATCAGATCTCTGATAGTAGGAGAAAAAGACAGATTATTACACTCAGCCATGTGACTACCATTACGTACAAAATGACTCCAGATATATTTAGGAATTTCATTTACTTCTTTTTGTATTCTTTTAAAAATATCGTCGGGCAAAAAGTCATCAAAATATAACCATGGCATCGGTGTGCCTTTTTGATAGTCTGTTGCAAAGTCTATTGGATTATATTTTGCATTAATTAGTGTAGGAAGATTATGCATCTAAACACTCCAATAAACCTTTCGCTGAGAAGTAATCCTGAGCAAGTTTATGACGTTGTCTAATAACTAAAGGTTGATATTTTTCATAGTTTTTAACATAATCACGTATTTTTTCTACTACTTGTTCTTTGTGTTTAGTATAAAAGTCAAAGTTAATAGTCCATTCACTAGGATATTTAAATTCATCCAATGCCATTTCTGAATAACTCAATCTATCTGGCACCATTGGTATAGCATCCACTACTGCACCCTCATACCATGAAATACCCAGTGTTTCTTGTAGGTTAGCACTAAACACTACCTTAGCACTACCTAGTAGATTATGGTATTCGTTTTTAGTTAACTGTGTGTCTTGACAAACAACAAACTCATATTTAGGTAAATGCTTTTTAAGATCACGGAATATTTCTACCTGTTTTTCTGGTGCTAGTCTATGTGGAAATAAAACTAAATCACGCTTGTCCATGTTTTTATACATGTTTAGAGTACTATCCATGTATTCCATAGGCCAACCTGTGCGTACAATTTTCTTTTGATATTTCCAAAACGCTAACATCTGTCCATGACTTTTGTTCTCTTCTGGATCCATGTGTAATAAGTTTTCAATAAACATGTTGATATGAAAGTCTGTAGCAAAGTAGTTGTGGTCCACCGCCTCAAAGAATGCAACTTCTGCATGTCTACACCACGGAGCATTACCTATTAGTCTACCTAGGAAGTCTGCTGGGTCATACGAACCTGCGTGCCATAGTGCATGTATCTTTACTTTGATACCAAGCAGTTCACTCATGTATTTTAAGTTGAGTATGCCAGGATGCCAAGCATCAGTAAAAATGAAATGATCACCAGTTGATACCCTACCTTCAGTAAACAGTCTGCCCATAGTTTCCACTTGACGGGCCTTGTAAACGTTAGTCCCACCAAAATTAAGAAAAGCCCCAGGAGTAGTAGCACTAGGAATATCTGTAGGACCAGAGATAACTGTAACATCATGTCCAGCCTCCTTTAATAATTTAGGTACGTGAGTTTTCCACTGTCCAGTGTAACGGGTTTCAACTGCTTCTAGATCTACTAAGAATACATTACTCATATTTTATAAAACTTCCGTTTTCATTGTCTTCACTTACTGAAATCCAAACAGCACGATTAGGATATTTGTCAGCAATAACAGTGTATAAGTCATCTGAAATCATTTCACAACTCTTAAAGTCTAACTTTAAGATATCATTGCCATATAAATTTTCACACCAACGTTTGAACTGTATAAACTCGATATCTCTATCATCATGAAATACATCAATCCAAATTTTAAAATGAAATATATGTCTGTGAGGATGCCCTAAAAAACTAACATCATATTCATCACCTGTTGCTAGTTTAGGATCTTCTAGAGCCGCAGGATAACAATGTATTCCTTCCTTCTGAAAGGTTACCCATATCATTTTTTTAGCATTGTTTCTAATACGTTCTACTTGATCTCTTTGTTCTTTATTCATAGTTCAGCAAGTGCTTCAATCATGTCATGTGCATGTGCAATCTTTTCTAATTCTTTTTCAACAGTTTCAGTAAAATCAATATGTTCAGCAACACCCTGTGGACTTGCTAAAAACATTTCAATATTTGTTTTACTGATATTAATTTGATTTTCGTACTTTGCTTTAAGATTAGTTAATACATTACTCATCAGTTACCTCCTTGATTATTTTATCATTACCATAAAATGCCCATTTAGTCATTACACTATCTTCTTGTAGTTCATTTAATGAATGACACCATACACCACGATTGGTTGCATTAAAGTCAATGTCGTCAATCTTTACTGTAGCATTTGTATTATAATTTTGCAAGTGGGGAATCTTAACACTTATCTGTGGTATAAAGTTATCAAACTCACTTAACTGTTTTAACCACTTTGGATGCTTACTACAAAACTTAACATCAAAGTCAAGTGTAACCAAGTATCCTAGTCTCAACAGTTCAAGCGTCATTCTATCCCAATCTTGTAAGTCATTACCATTAAATGATTGGTTGGCCCCGAGGTACACATGATCGCAGTCATGAGTTGTGGCGATATCGGTGATTTCCTCAAGGGGCCGAACTCCAACAACAAACAAAGTCTTTTTACCATGTGCAGGTGTGACTTCTATTTCATCACCTACAAAGTAAGTTACCTTAGTTGCTTCGCCTGTTGCATAATCTCTTTTCATAGTGTTATTATAGACTAATTTTTGATTAAAGTCAATACTTCTGTTTTTCTGGAATAACACCTCTTACACCACCTCTTGGATCTTCCATGTCTCCTGTGTTGCGTGGAATAAGATGTATATGAGGATACATTACTGTTTGTCCTGCTGAAACTCCTATGTTCTGTCCAATATTAAATCCATCACAATACCCTTTGTTAAACAAGTCTATGCCCCAATCATAGGCTTCTTCATAGCAGGCTTTTCTGTGCTTTTCATCATCTACTTTAGGAACAAACAATAGGTGTCCTTTAGTAACAGGATATTTGTCCTCAAATACTAAAAATAAAGGATGATCCATAATAGGATCTTTCCAGGGAGTATCTTCTAGTTTCATATCTTTTTATTAATCCATCTGATAATTGCATAAACAATGAGACCTAGTATAATATACATGATCCCATCAAACCAAGAAATGTCGTTTAATAAATCTGCTGTAATAAATGATAAGTCCATTATGCTGTTTCCTGTTGCCTTAATCGTTCAATTTTGTCTTTAAGATGTAATTTTTCTTGTTTCATTTAGGTTCCTTTGTAAATTTTTTTTTGACCCAACGATATGCGTAATATATTAATATTCCAAAAACATAATATAGGAATAAGACTATGATAGCATACGAAAGAGTATCAATAAAATTCATTATGTTGTTTCCGTTTTTAATCTTTCAATTTTGTCTTTAATTGCTAGTTTTTCCTGTTTCATCTTGTGTAAACTTGCATCATCTAAGTAGTCAGTATAACTCTCTTTGATTTTCTTGTCAAGTTCTCTGTGTCTCAATTCTAATTCTTCTAAATATGATAATTCGCCATTGCCCATTTAAGCCTCCTTTGCTTTAAGTTTGTCTAAGTGAATTAATTTGTTTGTTTAGATTTTCCTATATAAAGATTATGAAAATATGTTACAATTTCTTTTTCTGCTTTTTTGTGTAAATTAAACCAAAGATTATGAATCTTGTTTGCGTATGCGTAGTTATCCTTCAAATCAAACCATTTAATTATTTTAATATATAAGTTTCTATCTAAGACAGGTTGAAACAATGTGTCACTGTTAATCAATAAAATATTCTTATGGCGACTAGCATACTTAACAATCTCTTGATTGTTGTTTTCTCCTGCTATTAAAAAATTTTCTATAGGAGTTAATGCCATGTTACTGTTAAATTTAATATAACAGTGCATTGCCAACTGAGGATCAGTTATTACAGCCATAATTTTATCAAATTGATTAGCCATATCAGAACTATAAGTTCCTGGATGCTCAAGATCAACTGAATCAATTAGTTGTATTCGATACTGAAATTCATAAAATAGCCAATTTTGCCACGATCTATCTTTTCCATATACATTATCAGCAATAAATGAAACTTTATCATCAATCATTGATATGGTTTTATTATTATTTCTTGTAGTAGATGCTATTATTTTTAATCTTTCTATACTAAATCTGTCAGATATTTCCAACAAGAGTTTTTGGTCTAACTTATTAGGATCTAATTTATCCCATTCTTTAAAATCAGGCCAGGATTCTCCTTTAAGATCACTGTATAAAATTTCTTCACCAGTAACATCAAGATCAAATTTAAAAGAATATCTTGAATCTAGCATCATAAGCCATCTAAGGTGATTACCAAATCCTCCAAGTGGCGCAATAATCGCATGGGACGCCATTATACTATTCCTGCCTCTAAATTATCTAGATTGGACTCATCAAGTCCGCTATCATCTACATGATGATTATCTGCTTCGTCTGCCTCCTCTTCAAACAAGTTAGTAAACATAGCACTGGCATTTACAGTTTTTTTGCCAATAGCACCTCTAGTTCCAATAATCTGTATCCAAAACTTATTAAAGTTTTCAATTATAGCCAACGCTTCGCCTTTGTCGCTAGTAGCAAATATTGCTTCTACAACATCTTTAAAGTAGACACGATCAAATGTTTCTTGGACCAACATCTTAGGCATTATACCTTGATCATATTGTCTATTGGCTTCTTGTACAGCATTCAAATGACTCCAAACATTGTGTCCCATCTGTATAGCATAACTAAAACTATCCCATGATGTACGACCTTCTTTACCTATTTTATTTAGGTCACCTGGAGCATAGATACAAATATCTTTCATTTCTGTACGTTGACTTATTGGTGATTCAGTAAAGTTCTCAAAGACCTTATCTTGTAAGACAGCATCTCCAAAGCGTCTTGTGTCTGTAGCGTATTTTTTATCATCAACACTTGGTACCATTCTATAGGTCCATTTTGATCTATCTTCAGTTTCTGTTTGAATATAAATTTGTCCGTTAGCACTTGCTAAGAATGGTGACGCACAATCAAATGATATAGTAAAGTTTTCATTGTGATACTTACGAACTGCACGTTGTATATCAGTTAGTAGACATGCCCACTCTAGTTTACTAGTACCCAAGAAGTGCATCCAATCATGTAGACCCTTTTCAAGTAATCCATCATGACGGAGTTCAACCAGTCTACGTAGGACCAAATGAATGTCACACATATTTTGACCACCCATAGCCCAACCTTCAAATGGTTGGTCATACTGTTTAGGGTCACAGTATTTTTTCATACGATTGTACCAATCATCTGCTTCTGCGTGATTTTCACCTTGCAGGACATTCAGGAACTTACATGCACCAGTACGATTTGCCATGAAATAGTCGTTGTTGATGTAAGTCCCCTGAACTGCCTCTTCGTACGAGTTGATACCCGTAGCCACCCTACCACGTGGACTGCGACATACCCATGCAGGTATATCCAGTATCATACCACGATCCATATAAGCATCCATCCAGGCTAGAACCTGTTCACGCTTTTTCTGTGCTTTTGGACAGTTTGGATCTTTCCAATCACCTTCCCAAACACCTTTACCAATCTGGAAACCACCCGAATCACCTAAGATAAAACTGTTAGCACGATCTCTGTTGCGAATCATATCTTCTTTTGGTGCAAACTTGTTAACATCCAGTTCAGCATGACCTGCTGAATACAATGCCCATTTATAGGGAAAGTACGCTTCGTCTTTATTAAGCCAGTTAAGTCCTTCTACACCTGTTTCAAAGTCTTTAGGTACACGACTTAACGGAACATAGTTACCATTATCGTATTTGGAATTGTTGGGATCTTTATGTCTTTGTTTACCTATATAGGTAGCATAGAATCCACTGAGTGCTGGAAGAAATACAGCATAGTCTTTCTGTTTTGCTGTTAAGTTGTCACGTTCAAAATTTGCCATAGTATTCCACTGAATTAATTAAGTCATAATCTGGTTTAAAGTATTCTAATAATGTTTCTATGTATTTAGGTTCACGTTCTAGTAGGTCAAAATATTTGTTTTTTATAGTTTCTCTTTCATCTTCTTTACTGACATTTATAGGTTTTGCGATGTCAACATCTGTACGAAAACTTTTTGATTTGACCCATTCTTTAATATTTTTATTAAAGTTTTCATCTATAAAAATAAAAGTACCTCTAGTTAAATCAACACCTTGCAAAAAGTATGTCTGTAGTTCTGTATGATCATCAAATGTTATTTCTTCAAATACTTCTTGGTCTGTCATATCAAACTTTTTATTGTTATATTGATACTGTGCTATTCCGCTACACCAACGTTCTATTGGGTTACGCAGTATGATAAGATACTCTGATTTATCTAAAGGTATTTCACTATGGTACCAAACTCCGCCACAGCCTTGTAGAATACCTTTGATGTAACTGGTAGCACATTTAGGAATATTTACATAACAAATATCTTGTGTATCGTTACCCCAACATTCACCTAGTCTATGACCCAAGTGTGCCCACTTACCCGTCCATCCATCTTGCCAAGAAACCTGCTCGTTAGCCATTATTTTTGCTGTGCTGGAAGTATATAATTATAAGTTGTTAGTCCTGTGTTAACTGTGATCTGTGCCGCACCTTCATCTGATATACGCACAGTTTTATCACCTGTTAAACTTAAAATACTAATCACGGCTTGTACTGGCCATGACCATGCTTTTGATAATGTACCACCTACACCTGCTTGGAATACAAAACTACCAGCATGACTTGAATGATCACCAAAGTAAAATTTAAGATCATCACCTTCTGTTTTAGCAACAAACGTAGTTTCCTGTGGGTTTGCTGATGCCATTGATTTCATCATGCTAATTTCACCTGCACCTGGAGTAAACTCTACATTCCAATTAACGTCACGCATCTTAACTGATTTAAGTTTGTCATTGACAATTTCTTGACTCATAAATCTATAGTCATTTTTAAAGTTGCCGTTGGCGTTTTCAAAATGAATACCAACTGGTACATTTGCACCGTTACGTTCCTGTGTGTTTAATTCAATTTTAGCATTTTCTTTGTACTCTGGTAAGTTTAAGATAACACTAAGTAAACCCAAGTTAGGCATACCAAATGTACCTTTAAACTCTGTTGATGCTTTATTCATTGTTGCTTTAACAATAACAGAACGATCTTCTGCTAAGGCTTCAATTGCAGTTTCTGAGTCTGTTCCGTTAATTTTGACTAGATCAATAATACCTAGTCCATAGGTATTCTTTACAATATCTAATAGATTATCACGCATTCATTTCTCCTATTTCATGGCTGATTAATAATATTATAACTTGTTTATTTAGGTTTTGCAACTTCATCGTCATCTTTTTCTACCAGAATTTTACCCATAGCCTGGTGTGCTTTAGATGTTTGTAGTTTCCCTGGCTTACTGGCTTCTATCCAACTGACCATAGTCATCCAACTACCTTGCTCTAATTCATTTGGTAAAGTATATGTTCTGTTGACAGTGAGTCCAATTTTTTCTAGTCTAGGTTTTAACATTCTCAACGGAACAAAACTCATCATACCACCTTCACTGAGTACTGCTGACTTATAGTCATCACCGTTGTTATAATTAAACATAATAGTACCACCTGGTGTCAGCAGTTTATAAAGTTCTTGTACATAGTCAATGATCTTATTCAATGGTACAAAGTTAAACATATTCCATACAGCAATAAAACTAAATTGACCTTTAGGTAATATACTAAAATCAGTTTGATCTTTTACAATGTATTTGGCTACTCTGCGTTGATATATTTTATTAAATTGACTAACACTGTTGTTGATAAATTCTTCTTTAAAGTCACAAACATACAAAGGATCACCTACTACTAAATGATCAGTGAATTGATGTAAGATAGTTGGTTCATTCATTGCTGAACCTAAAG
>Ga0255761_10005949_pt1 | contig 10586 bp, 9 predicted proteins | sample 071ome_29_FD_179961 | JGI IMG/M metagenome (GOLD analysis project Ga0255761, IMG submission 179961) | Coastal salt marsh microbial communities from the Groves Creek Marsh, Skidaway Island, Georgia - 071407BT metaG (version 2) | ecosystem: Environmental > Aquatic > Marine > Intertidal zone > Salt... | reverse complement strand
ACAACACCAAGAGACCACATTCAGCACTGAGATACAGACCCCCAGCACCTGAAACATTCGTGCCCATGGACCGGAGAAACACCATGCACTAACATTCAAACCGGACCAGTCATTGGGGGCAGGTCACCCGCACCAATACGTTTTGGCATAGTCGTCCCTGATTTTCTTATCTTTGATATAGGGGATAGCTAGTTGATCAAGTACGTAGCCACTGAGCGGAACATCAAATCTCTCAGGATCAGGCCGAACTTTGAATGGCCCCTCTGCAGCTTGGACAAGAGGGATACTTGCATTGCCGGAGTTATACAGGGCGGCTGTAGCCCCAAGAAGGACAGTAGCAATAATGGCTATTGATAAGGTGCGTTTCATTTAAACCTCTCCGTAGACCGTACTTTCATTACCAAAGACGCATTTATAAAAGGTAACGTGCCCCCTCCAAACGGTAGATAAGGGCCTCCAAGCGGACGAAACCAGGAACAGGGCTGATCTTCGGCTGATGACCCAGGCTGTGTAAAAACGTTTTGTTTTTGAGTTTCTGTTAGAATCTCGTTGATGGTGATTGGTGAGGTTCCAGATGAAGCGGTTTATTGAAGGGTTGGATCGAAGACAGGCGACGTTGTTACCGGAATGTCTTGATGATTTTATTGACGAAGATAGTCCGGTTCGTGTGGTTGATGTCTTTGTCGACGGCTTGGACCTTCGTGATCTAGGGTTTGAGCGAGTTGATCCCCGTTCAACGGGACGGCCGTCGTATCATCCATCGATTTTGTTGAAGCTTTATATCTATGGGTATCTCAATCTGGTTCAATCTAGCCGCCGTTTGGAACGTGAGGCGGACCGGAATGTTGAGGTGATGTGGCTGTTGGGGCGTTTGGCCCCAGACCACAAAACGATTGCAGACTTCCGCAAGGACAATGGTCCGGCAATCCGTAAGGTCTGTTCGCAGTTTGTCGAGTTGTGTCGCCGGGTCGGATTACTAACATCAGCCAGCGTGGCCATCGACGGCTCAAAGTTCAAGGCGGTCAACAACCGGGACCGTAATTACACCAAGGCGAAGATGGCCCGGCGGATGAAGCAGATCGAGGAAAGCGTGGAGCGGTATCTTCATCAACTGGATAGCGCTGACCGCCAAGAACCGACGACAGCTATTAATTCCCGCGTCACCCGTATTCACGAGAAGATCGATAAACTGCAAGAGGAGATGCAGCGTCTCAAAGCATTAGAGGTTGAGATGATGGCATCCCCCGATGAACAGGTCTCTCTGACCGATCCGGATGCCCGCTCCATGGCGACGAGTGGCCGGGGATCGGGTGTGGTTGGCTATAATGTCCAGGCGGCAGTCGATACCGAACATCATTTGGTCGTCGCCCATGATGTTATTCAAAGCGGCAGTGACCGTGCACAATTAGCTCCGATGGCAGAGAAGGCCAAGATCGCACTAGGTGTTGATGAGATCGATGTGGTCGCCGACCGTGGCTATTTTAGCGCTGAGCAGATACTGGAATGCGATCAGGCCCATGTTACCCCGACGCTTCCTAAACCCATGACATCGGGAAACCGGAAGAAAGGTCTCTTCGTCAAACAGGACTTCCGATATGACGTCGGTGGTGATGTTTATATCTGTCCTGCTGAGAAGCGACTTAGGCACCACACCACCACCGTGGAGAAGGGCCTGACAATCCGGCGATACTGGACCAATGTCTGCCAAAACTGTTCCATCAAAGAACGCTGCACTACTGGTAAGGAGCGTCGCGTCACCCGGTGGGAACATGAACACCTTCTGGACGACGTACAGCGCCGCCTCGACAATAACCCCAAGGCCATGCGTGTTCGTCGGGAGACGGTGGAGCATCCCTTCGGCACCATCAAGATGCGAATGGGGGCAACGCACTTCCTGATGAAGCGGTTGCGCAACGTCAAAACGGAGACAGCCCTGAATGTCCTCGCCTACAATCTCACAAGGGTGATGAATATCCTGGGACCGGGACCACTGATCCAGGCAATGCGGGCCTGATCGGCCCCATTCTACTTTATCGGGGACTAAATCCGGTTCCCAGAACCCTCAGACAACCAAAATACGCCATTCTAAGGCCAACAACGCCAAATCAGGTCGGAAACACGCAACAGCTTACTGAATCAACACAAGACCCAATCAGCCAAAACGTTTTTACACAACCAAGACCCAAATGAGACATTCCGAATTTGATTAAAATTTGCCTACTCGGAGCAATATGCAAGCAGCGGTGAATGAAGAAACTACTCTTTCTAACTCATTTGCTTTCCGCAGAAGGCACGGAGGGATAGGATGTTTGCGACATGTCCTCTGTACTGTTCCTCGGCCTTTTGATTGGGATGCAGCATGCTCTAGAAGCAGATCATATTGCTGCTGTGGCTTCTATTGCGGCCAAAGAGAGAACGATGCGTCGGATCGTTACCCATGGAATGGTATGGGGATTTGGCCACACAGTCACCCTGATGGCTTTGGCGGGCGGCGCTGCTCTATTGGGAAAATCGATCGGAACGCAAATTGCCCAATGGTTTGAGATGGGAGTAGGCGTCATGCTGGTGGTGCTTGGTGGGTCACTCTTGTATCGTCTATGGCGTGAGCGGATCCATTATCACATTCATCGACACCGTGACGGAGTAGTTCATTTTCATGCACATGCGCATGGACCAAATGCCGAGCATGACGCCGAAGCGCACGGCCACGACCATCCTCGGGGGTTACCCTACCGCACCCTTTTGGTGGGTATGATGCATGGCATGGCGGGTTCCGCAGCATTGTTAATTTTGACGGCAACATCCGTTGTGGAAGCTGAGTTGGCATTAATTTATATCGTTCTTTTTGGTCTTGGTTCCATCCTGGGGATGGCGGCTCTTTCGGTTGTTGTAGCGGTACCACTCGCTTATACAGTTTGCACTCTAACATGGGGGCATCGGGTGCTTCAGGGCGGTATTGGACTTGCCACTATGGCCCTAGGAGTGGTCCTGATTGCGTGAACCTAGGCATTTGACGAGCACCCATCTCTAACTAAAAATCAATTATTGTCTGTCGGAGCGGATGATGGATTGTGCCGCGTTGAAAATTGCATCGCGCAATTCATCAGGATCATTTTTGATCGGTAAATGAATACGCTGTCCACTCGATGAAGCAATGAAGAAATTAGCGGAATGTTCGAGCATATAACTTTTATCTTCGGGGTTTGATTTTAGTGTCGAGTAAGTTGCGCCAAAATTCCAGGCGAAAGATTTAATGGCATCCGGATCCCCAGTCAGCCCTATGATACTTTTATCAAACTGAGAAATATACTCACGGATCACAGTGGGATTATCTCGACCCGGATCAACAGATATAAAAATTGGCTGAACGGTATCGCGCTCTGGCCCCATACCTTGCAGAGCTATTGACAGATCATTTAATGTTGTCGGGCAAACATCGGGACAATATGTGTACCCAAAAAAGATTACCCCAACCCTATTTCCTAAATCGGACAATTTCCAAGGTTTACCCGAGGTATCCAGTAATACGGTTGATTTGACACGGTCTCTTCCAATCTCATCTGCGTAATAGCTAGAAATCCTAAATACCCCTACCACCGCAATGGAGAATGCCGTTAGGCCAAAGACTATATAGATAATTCTGAGCATATAACTTAATGTAGTGACATGAATCGAGAGATGATCTTTCTACATATTTTTGCGGGACTTTGCATCCTGGCAATTGTTGCCGCCTTACCCTTTTACGCTAAGACGGCGATGAGTGTGCCATCGATTCTAACCATGTGCGGCACAGCCTTTAACTAGGCGAACGATTGATTTCGAATGATAGCACTGCCGTTATTGGCCAGCTTTATTTAGCTCGTCCGCATTCCGAGACTGCATTCCCACACGTGTCCGCGGAAGCTAAAGCCGAAGCGACTACTTTTTCATGGTTCCATGATTGTGATGATTCATCTTCACGTCGAGCGGCTTTTCAAATTTCCTCACGACAACCGTAACCTCAAGGTCACCAGCCTTCTCGAACGTCAGTTTAAGAGGGAATGATTGTCCAACTACTAAGGGCGCATACAGCCCCTTCAACATTATGTGATAGCCGCCCGGTTTTATAGTTACCGATTTTCCTGGCTCTAAATCGACGCCATCAACATGGCGCATTTTAACAATGTTGTTCTCAACTATGGTTCTGTGCAATTCAACTTTTTCGGCGATGGTAGAAGAGACATTCACCAGACGATCCATTTGTCGTCCGTTATTGACTAGCTTTGGAATATAAGCCGCGCTATTTCTGACCAGACCCGGAGTGAATCGGGCCCAAGGATCTGATATTACCAAATTTCCAAGCTGATATTCTTTTGCCTGGACGGCACCACTAAGGCCCCCAGCACCCAGAATTAACAATATGGTATAGGTTATGGTGCGTTTTATCATTTAATCTCTTCTTTTCTGGAGGGGTCACTCTGCTGAAAAACAGGCGACAACGGAAACATCATACTTATGGAGTATATCAAATATTCTTCAGCGTAAATTAATCCAGATCAATTTGTGGACTGTTTTTCTGCTATTGGAAAATGACTGAAATTGGCTAAAGTCAGAAGTAAATCAGCCCGCTAAATCACTTCGGCTAAGAATCCGTTAGCCGACCAAGGTTAATGCACAGGTTGCCAGTCTAGATTCGTGTAATTTTGAAAATAGAGCGTCCAGACTATAGCCCGTAGCCGATGTACAAAGGCGCCCCCTCGACCCAAAGGGGGGGCTATATCCGGCAAAGCGCATGTTATTTTGCACCTATACTGCACCTAGAACAGACTTCTAAGTGCTAGGCAGGTGACGTTTGGCATTTAAGCTATTGAAAAGATTGGCGCGCCCGGAAGGACTCGAACCCTCAACCTCCTGATCCGTAGTCAGACGCTCTATCCAATTGAGCTACGGGCGCGCGGGAGGGGCAGAACCTATTCAAATCGACGCAGAAGTGCAAGTGGGTGTTTCACCCAAACGACTCGCAATAAGCGCCGGACGGGACAGGGATACTATTTTCACTTGCCTGCCGGACTCTAGGTCGGTAAGTAATAGCTTGAACGATAAAAGAGAGACGTGATAAGTCTTTCAAATAATTCATTGAATCGACCGGGTATCTATTAACTTTATAAGGTTGGCGGCACGATGGCTTTTAAATTGTATCGGCCGATTATAGTCGGCGCGGCGGCCCTCTTGGCGGGCTGTTCGTTTTCGTCTGACTCGCTCCTCCCGTCTCTGACCGGCGAAGACCCGAAGGGCAGTTCTTCCGCAGCGTCTCAACCGGCCCCAGCGCCTGCCCCGCAACCCGTCGTTCAGGCTCAGCCCGCGCCGCAACCGGCGCCCCAACCAGCCCAGCCGCAACAGCAGAACCTCAGCGCCCAGAACGCCACCTTCGTCGGCGGCAAGGTTGTCGAACTGCGCGGTGAACTGCGCCGGCTTCAGGGCAACGTGTCCAAGAACAATTCGACCCTGCAGCAGCTTCGCTCTCGCACGGTGGCGGACGCCGAAGGCTATCAGAGCGCCGTCGCCGCGATCAACGCGCGCCTGCAGGTCGGCACCACCCCCGACAACCCGATCCTGCGCCAGCGCTTTGAAAATGCGCTCGGCCTGTTGAATAAAATCAGCAACGATATCAGTAACATGAACCAGCTGACCACCTCGGTCACCGCGGATTCCACCCTGGCGTCGTTCCTGTCGGAAAACACCCGCGCGGCGTTCCGGCTTTCCGGTGCGGTGGATGAAGATCATCAGGGTCTCGCCATCCTGGAAGATGAAGTCAACCGGACCGTGGTCCTGGTGGACCGGCTGTTGAAGGAACTGTCCGAGGATATTCAGCGCCAGACTAATTTCGTCGCCTCCGAGCGGGCCAACATGAACACGCTCTCGGCCGCCATCAAAACCGGCGAACCCATGGGCGCCAGCCTGACCAACCAGGCGCTGACCGCCGCCACACGGGGCCTTCCCGCCGGCAATGTCAGCCGCGCCGCGCCCGGCCCGGGCCAACGGCCGCTGGTGGTGATCCGCTTCGACCGCAAGAATGTGGCTTATGAGCAAGCGCTCTACAACGCCGTGAACCAAGCGCTGCAACGCCGTCCGGGCGCGACCTTCGCCCTGGTCGCCGTCGCGCCAAGCTCCGGTGGCGCGGCCCGTGTGGCGCTGAACCGCAACCAAGCGCGGCGCAATGCCGAAAGCGTTCTGAGATCCCTGCAACGGATGGGTCTGCCCCCGGCGCGGGTCAACCTGTCGGAACGCACCGGCCAGGCCACCAGCACGGAAGTTCACCTTTATATGAATTAGATATCCAGCTTGGATGAATTCAGGAAAAACCGGCGTGATCAACGCCGGTTTTTTTGTTTCCGCGAAAGGGACCCTCTCGTGGCATAATACAATCCCCATGGCTGAGAGACGAAATGTCCCATGATTGATACCCTTGCCCGAGACGAGTGTGCCGGCGTCGCCGCCCTGGTGCATCAATCCGGGCCGTCTCAGCGCGTGGTCAGCTGGCTCGGGGGCGATGCCGCCACCGTTACCGTCAGCCCTTCCGGCTTAATTCATGTCAGCGACCCGGATGAACCGCCGCCCGGCGGCGACGTCATGGCGAAGCTCGAACGGACCGGCGACAGTTTCAAGATTATCGTCTCACCGGGCCAGCACGTCTGGGTAAACGGCGAGCTGGTGGACTCTTGCGATCTGTGCCACGGCGACATGATCGAGTTCGGTGAGATCGGTCCTTTGTCACGGTTTCGCCTGTATCCGGGGGACAAACCGGGCCGCAAACCCGTCGGAGAGATATTGGGGGACGGCATCGCCTATATGCGCAGCAGCCGCCAACCCATTGTCAGGCGGACCGGCCGATGGGTCAAACGAACCCTTCACCAGTTGGTTTCCGAAAGCTCGACGGCATTTCGGATCACTATCCTGTTGGCCTTTGTCGGATTGGGGGCGTTGATCTACCAGCAACGCCAGTTGAATCAGATGCTGATTCAGGAACTTGCCAGGGAATCCACCCGCCTGGACAGTTTCTCCAAGACCCTAACCCGCGCGCGGGACGAGGCCCTGACCGTAAAAGACCTCAAAGCCCTGCGAGATGAGATCGGCAGCCGCCTCACCACGGCGTCGAGCCGTCTGGCGGCCCTGGAAAAACGCTCGGAAGCAGCCGCGCGGGTGGTCCAAGACGCACAAGGGTCGGTGTTTCTACTTCAAGGCGGATACGGATTCCGCCACACGCCCACCGGTCAATTTCTGCGTCAGGTCTTGGACGAGTCCGGCAATCCCCTTTTAAATCCTTTGGGACAACCTCTGTTGTCGTTGGGTGATGCAGGACCGATTGCGGAAAAGCAGTTCACCGGCACCGGTTTTGCCGTTGATCCTGCCGGCGTCATGGTTACAAACCGCCATGTCGCGAATCCATGGGAAGAAGACACCGTGGTCGACGTACTGGCGGCGCAGCAAATGGAACCGGTGATTACAAAGTTCGTCGCCTACCAGCCCGGCCAGACCAAACCGATACCGGTTGCGCTTATTGCCGCGAGCGATGCGGCCGATCTTGCCCTTTTGCGGTACACCCCGGCTGGACCGGGACCCAAAAACCTGCCCCTCGCCACGGAACCGCCGGCTGCCGGCAGCGAGGTCATCCTGATGGGATATCCCACCGGCTTGCGGGCTTTGGTCGCGCAGTCGGGACGGAAATTTATCGCCGAACTTGAAGAATCCAAGGACACCGAGTTCTGGAGCGTGGCGGCCAAGCTTGCGGCGCGGGGGGCTGTCGTCCCACTGGCAAGCAGGGGTATTGTCGCCAAGGTGACAAACGCCACGGTCGTCTATGATGCAGAGACAACCAGCGGCGGCAGTGGCGGGCCCGTTCTCGATTCGGCCGGGCGCGTGGTGGCCGTCAATTTCGGTATCCTGCCGGAATTTGGCGGATCAAACCTGGGTGTTCCCGTGAAGGCGGTCCAAGCCCTGTTGCAGAAGGCGGGGCTCCGCTAACATTTTCGTGCCCGATCAGCCCTTGATCGATTGGGTCCGCCTGTCACAATCAAACCCAACAAATATCACGCAGGAAGAAGCACATGGAGAAATTGATCGCCGTCCTCGGCACCGGCGCGAACGGCAGCTGCGCCGCCGCCGATCTGGTCCGCACTGGACACAACGTCACTTTGATTGATCAGTGGCCGGAGCATGTGGAAACCATGCGAAAAAGCGGCCTGACCATCAATATGCCCGACGAAGAAGTCCACGTCGATGTGGACACCCATCACCTATGCGACGTAGCGGCGATCAACCGGACCTTCGACTATGTATTTCTGATGCCCAAGGCCTACGACACCAAATGGATGGCGCATCTGATCGAGCCCTATCTGGCGGAAGACGGGATGATGGTCGGCATCCAGAACGCCATGACCGCCGATGACATCGCCGATATCGTCGGCCGCGACCGCACCATCGGCTGCGTCATCGAACTGTCCTCGGAAATTTTCACGCCGGGGCGGGTGCAGCGGAACACGCCTCCCGCCAAGACCTGGATGGGCCTGGGCGCGCTGGACAAACATATGGAGGACCGCATTCCGGAGATCGAGGCCATTCTGAAGAACGTTGGTCAGGTGTCCATCACCCCCAATATCATCTCCGCCAAGTGGATGAAGCTGATCGTCAACACCATGTGCCTGGGCCCGCTGGCCATGCTGGGCCTCACACTCTACGAGGCCATCCGGGTGCCGGGCATGCGGGAGTTCCTGTTAAAGACCGGCTCCGAGGCGCTCGCCGTCGGCCAGGACCGGGGTTACAAAATTGAACCCATCTTCGGGCTCAGCGAGGATGATATAAAAGACACCAATCAACTTCTGGAAACCTTGTTCGACAAACTGGCCGCCGATATCGGCCCCGCCGCGCGGGATTGCGTGCTGCAGGATCACCTGAAGGGCCGCTATTCGGAGGTGGACCTGATCAACGGTCTGGTCGCGGAGGAAAGCGCGGCCAAGGGCCGGCCCGCGCCGGCCAATGCCGCCATCACCGAGATCACCCGGCGCATCCACCGGGGCGAGATCGAACCGGATCCCGCCAACCTGGACCTGGCCCTTGAGATGGTGAAGGGCTGAATCTGACGTGAACGCGAATCAGAGCTCAGGTCTAGGGGCCAGAGGCTATGTCCTGCTGATCATCGCGATGCTCGGCTGGGGGACCTCCTGGCCGTTCATTAAGATGGGGTTGAACGAGATACCGCCCTGGACATACCGCGGCCTGATCGCCCCGGCGGCGGCCACCCTGATTTTCGGCTTTATTCTGCTATCCCGGCAAAAATTCGTCTGGCCCACCGGCCAGTGGAAAATACTCATCATCGCCTCGCTGTTGAACATCTCCGGCTGGCACGTCTTCAGCGCACTGGGCCTGCGGGAACTGGGGGCCGGACACGGGGCCATCATCGCCTACACCATGCCGCTCTGGGCCGCCAATTTCAGCGTCTGCTTTTTGGGCGAACGGCTGACCGCCGCCCGCTGGATCGGACTCGCCATCGGTATCGCCGGGTTGGGCGTCCTGCTGACCGGGGAATTGGGCGTGATCCAAAGCGCGCCGGTGGGCGCCATGCTGATGATCTTTGCCGCCGTTTTCTGGGCCGGCGGTACGGTGGTGCAGAAAAGCGTCGCCTGGACCCTGCCGCCATTGCAGCTGGTGGGCTGGCAACTGGTGATCGGCGGGCTGCCCATCACGATCACGGCGCTGTTCGTGGAATCGAGCCAATGGGCCCCGGTTTCCAGCACCGCCGTCTGGTCGACGGTCTATGTTCTGTTGGTGCCGATCATGCTGTCCTGGTTCTGCTGGTTCCAGGTGGTGGAGCGGGTGCCGGTCAGCGTCTCCACGGTTTCGACCCTGTCCGCGCCGATCCTGGGCGTGATCAGCTCGGCCTATGTCCTGGGCGAAGCTGTCGGCTGGCGGGAAGTGGTGTCGCTGCTGCTCATCTGCGCGGCGCTGGTTTTGGTCCTCTCGCCCGTTAGAAATCCAAGCGGTCCGAAACGTTTCCAGGCCGGTTAGGGAAGGGAAGGCTCAGAATGAAACGGTTTCTCCTCACAGCGCTTGCAGGATTTCTGCTCAGCGCCCCGTCCTGGGCCCAAACAAACCTGCCCCTCAATCTGATCAAACTGCCGCCGGATTTTAAAATTTCCGTCTTCGCCCAGGTGCCCAACGCGCGGTCCATGGCGGTGGTCCCCGAGCTCGACGCCGTGTTTGTCGGCAATCGCCGCGGCCACCGGCTGTTCGTCGCCACCGGCGTCCAAGGAGCCGGCGCGGCAGCGAACGTGGCCCAGATCGCCAGCGGCCTGAAAAGCCCCAACGGCATCGCCTGGAAGGGCGGTCATCTCTATGTGGCCGAACAACATCGGGTGTTCCGGCTCAAGGTCCCGGCGCTCGACTCCATCGGCCAACACGAACCGGAAATCCTGTTCGATAAGCTGCCGGACAAGGGCTGGCACGGCTGGCGCTATATCGCCTTTGACACCCTAGGCCGGCTGCATGTCGCCGTCGGCGCGCCGTGCAACATCTGCCGGGTGAACGGGCTGGAAGGGACCATCATCCGGCTC
>Ga0255761_10005933_pt1 | contig 10602 bp, 13 predicted proteins | sample 071ome_29_FD_179961 | JGI IMG/M metagenome (GOLD analysis project Ga0255761, IMG submission 179961) | Coastal salt marsh microbial communities from the Groves Creek Marsh, Skidaway Island, Georgia - 071407BT metaG (version 2) | ecosystem: Environmental > Aquatic > Marine > Intertidal zone >... | reverse complement strand
CCACAATAACTCCCACAGTAACTCCAAGTATTTCAGTAACTCCTACAGTAACTCCCACAGTAACTCCAAGTATTTCAGTAACTCCCACAATAACTCCAAGTATTTCAGTAACTCCTACAGTAACTCCCACAGTAACTCGAACAATTCCTCCTACCCCTTCAATAACTCCAAGTATAAGTCCACCAGTAAGTCAAAGTACAACACCTACAATAACCCCTACAGTGACACCAACAGTGACACCAACAATGTCTAGTTTAGTTAAATATACTTGTAAAGATAATATGTGTACACAAGATCAATCGGGCGAATATGATACTTATGAACAATGTTGCGAAGAAAGTGCATGCCAATGTAATTGCGAATGCTTTGATGCAGAAATAGTATTCGATGAAAACTCTGAATGTACATGTGACAAAGATAGTTTTTGTGAAAAGTATTACAATTTCCATCTTAATTGTGAAGCGGAATATTATCCAAATAATTGCATAACAGAGGATGAAAATAATCTATTCAAAGACCCATGCGATTGTGATGATTCACCATGTTTTGTAACAGGTAGTTACTGGAAATGTGATACTGAAGAATTTGTTTTTTTAGGCTCCTGCGAATGTGTAGCAGTGGATTGCAGAGAGATCAGTTGTACCAATCACAGTTGCGTCTCTCAAGCATTCTGTGAGGACCTTGTGAGTGCTGATTGCGAATGTAATGAAGATCCTTCATGTGATTGTGAGATGGAGGGAACTTATCAAGCTGATACAAATTCTAGTATAGTTGCGGGTACTATGAATTACGAAAGATATGTATCATCAAACGGAGAAGTATTGTTGTGGGATCAAGAAACGAATGCTTGGACATGGGAATCAACATTAATTAGCATGGATTGTTTTGATATAATATTTAACGAACAATGTGTATCAGGAGAATGTGAGAATCAAGTATTTTATAATCAAATAGGTTACTTGACTGCGTGTGTTATAAGCAAAAATAGTACAATTCCTGTCGCTTGTTCGGAATGCGCAACAAGAGCAAATTGCGATAGCGCAAATGGATGTGTGGAAACACCGGATGGTCAATATGAAAACATTCAAGAATGCCAATGCAGTGGAGAATGCGACTGTCCAGGTGATTGTGGAGAATTCAATGTAGAAGCAAGTCCAGGACAATATTTCTATAATATGGGAGATGAATGTATGCAATTCGATTCAAGCTTGTGTGGAACGCAAGGCTACGAAGTAGCTTATGAAAATAGCTGTGATTGTTGTAAACAAGAAAATGCTATACAAAATTGTGATTGCGATGCAACGCATACAACATCAGGTTGGGATCTTGTAGACGACCAATGTAGATTTGTTGGACCTAATGTGGGAATGTATGACTCAGAATGTGACTGCTTAGCCGCTTAAGTATGAGGAATTTTTAATAACACCCAATAAAATTCTACAATCTTTAGGTGATATATCATCAAAGTTATTCCATGTTTTAATTATGTCTGTAGAAATAGATATTTTTTTAGATTTATGTAAATCTCTTAAGACTGGAAGAAATTCTTGATAGTCGTTAACTCCATGATTTTCTTTAAGTTCTTTCTTTAAAAATCCTGATGGAGAAAGGTCATTATTTTGTGTGGATTGATTTTTATTGTCAGACTTATCTATTTCATCATCTCCAACAATATGAACATTAAGAAAATTACGTACACAACGAACAAATGCTCGATTACAAGCAATTGTTTCAAGGAACTTTTTCGCAAAGCTATTTGTATTGTCGATAGTTGCATTAGCTGAATCTTGAAACGAAACAGATGAACCTCCAGTTTCATAATTACCCAAGAAGCTCATAGAGCATACGACAGCCACATGATCAATGTCACATTTAACAAAATTATATGATATATCGGAAAAACCTCTAAGTCTAGCCAATTCTTTTATTCCCCCAAGTTTAATTAATAATTGGTGATCAGCCAATCCATCTATTGACCTAGGACAATCTTTCTTTCTTAATTCAAACCAAAGTTTATTGGGAAATAGATACTCATCTTTAATCATTGCTCTCCAATTAACAGAACCATCTTCATTGAAGATATATTGAATATTTTTAAGAAGCCCGTTTTCATCCCTACTAAAAAATTCCGGACCTTGTTTATTATCTATAATTTTCTTTTTTACCATGCTATTAGATTAGCATAATAAAATATTAAAGTCAAGATGTTTTTTTATAGATTCTATAAAAACTTAAATCCTCCCAAAACTCTTTTTGATTTTTAACGTATGAAGTGTTACTTTTTAAAGCTATAGATAAATAGGAATTGTACATTTGACCAGCATAAAATATATTTTTTCGACTAAGAAATTGTAAACCAGATAAGTCTTTTTCTCCAAAGTCTTTTTTTGATAGTTTTTTGTGACTATAAATATTATAATCTATAAACTTTAATCTTAATTTGTTTAAATTTTTTTCATTACTACAAAATAAAAATACTGGCTTACCTATAGATTGAAATAATTCTAAGTCATTAAATTTTGTTTTAGTATCAACAAAGTAATTAATAAGCTCAATTTTATCTTTTAGGAGATATAAATATTCTCTAGGTATAACTTTATTAGTTGTAATAGAAAACTTATCTAAAGATTGGCAAGAGGAAAGAAATTTTAAATTAAAATTTTTATCTAATCTAATATTGGGAGTTTTATGGAAATTAAGCTTATGAATAGGGGAATCAGAAGGTAGTATTTCAATAGCTTGGGAATCATATTTTTCCCCAATATGAATGGTTTTAATTTTATTTAAATCATGATCTATATTTAAGGCATCTAAAATTTTACAAGCAATTAGTTCTGGGTTAATTTGGTTTATGGTTTTGGGAGACTCTTCGTTAAGACATAAAGGTTTTGTATAAATTTCAGGTTTAAGTATAGATGAGGATTCTTTAATCCAAAAAGGCTCAAAGGATTCACTGTAATCATTATTGACTGGACAAATGATAGGTTTATTAAAGTGCGAAGCTATATTGGCATATAAATTAATATTACCAAAATATAAATCACACTTACTCAATAAGTAAGCATACTGATGTACATCTAAATCTTTAAATTGTTTTGTGTAAAATAAATTTTGATCTTTAGGTCCACCAATCTCAATAATGGATATATTAGATTTAGATAAATAAGTATTTATATGAAAGATTACATCATCTAAGTAGTCGTATTTTTTTGCATTGGAAATAAATTCCTGAGAAACACATACAAATTTATGATCGTTAATTGGGTAATATTTTTTATAGATATGTGGTTTGGAAATTTTAGATCCAGACGATAATGCTAAGCTTTCTAATTTATGCATAATTTAAATCGTATTCTATTTTATGTTTTTGTCCGTGAATATAATTAATTTTATCACGCGTATTTCCATAAGGAATAATGACAAAATCAAACATACCAGATTCAACACCTTGTCCCTCTCCCCAAAGAAAATTTTCCATAATATCATTATACAATACAGTTTTATAAATATGAGGATTTCCGTTTAGTAAGTTAATGTTACCTTGTTTTGTTGCATAATATATATTATGCTCAGGATGTTTATCTTTAATGTATTTAAGTAGTGAAGTTGAATTAAAAACATCTATATTGCTATCAGGCAAAACAAACAAAATTCTTCTACCCGCATCATCTTTAGACAATAAATCTTCAAACGGAATAAGTTTATTTTTATTATTTTCTTCAGTTGCTATTTTAATAAAATGGTTGTATACATTCTGCCTAGTTGTAGAATTATCATCTAACTTTTGAGTTAAATCAGATAAAACTTTTGGATCTTCTTGCTCAGGGTCTTTTAATTGAAGAATATTTTTGTATAAATCAATCAACCAGTCTTTATTATTTTCTATTTCAGGTGGAATATAAGATGTATTTTTTTCAACATATGAAAAATCAAAATCCCAATCAGTTGAATCTATTGTAGATATTAAGTTTTCAAAATTTTTACAAACCGATTCTATTGAGCAAAAATCTATAACAAAATCTCTGGCTATTTTACCCATTTCGCGTCTTTTCTGGGGGGTCATATTGTAAACATTAGACAATTGTTCACTAATATGTGATACATTAGTTGAGGCCTTAATAAATTGAGTTCCATGCTCCCTGTATTCTGACCAATCTAAAGGTAATCCTCCGCTTTCTTTAGTACAATAATCTTCACCACATGCATAATTAGTCACTAATGTAACTAATTCAGTTAATTTGGCTTCTTGTATAGGAATTTCTTGACCCCCACTGGTAAATGGATGACAGTAAACATCCATTAAGTTGTAAATTTCATTTAATTGAGATTCAGATACACCCCTAGTAACTTGACTGGTTTGTTGTGATTTTTCTGAACCACATAAAGGACAGTTCAAATCTTGCCCAGAAAAGGGTTTTATTTCGTACTGTTTACATTTATCGCAGTAATATGTAGTTAAAACATCATCTTTATTTATGTTTTTTTCAATAAGAAATTTATTTATATCCCAACCCTCACCCCAATGTGTATGCAATAATAATTTAGCATTGGAGTCCGGGTTAGATTTTTTAAATAATTTAAAGCCATCTAATAAGTTGGGTACACTCTTTCTCAATTGATTTCTAAAAACAAAACCTATAATAAAATCTTTTTCATTAATACTATATTTACGTCTTAAAGATTTTTTTTCATTATCATTTAATTTATTAAAACTATCAGTATCGATTGGTACTGGCATTAAATGGACATTCTTAAAACCCTTGTCTTCGAAAGCTTTTTTAGCGAAAGAAGCTTGAACTATAATATTTTTAGTTTTAGATACTGCTTCTATATGCTTATCAAGTAAAGGTAAACTGTCTACTGGAGTCCATATAATAGAACTAATTTTATCCCACCATTTTTTATTCCAAAACCCATCAACTCCCCATATATCCTCAATAGCTAAATATATATCAGGCTTTTCTTGCTTGATTAAATCATCAATTTTATAATGTCCGTAACCAGCACTTCTTTCTTTTGATGGGTGTGATTTAATTTCATTAATAGAGGGTTGATCTGAAGGAAGTGATCCAATACATTTCCAAGGCATTAGTGAGAGATTAGGATCAGACCAAGACCTACTGTTGGCGAATTCAATTACTTCATAATTATCATTCTTATATAAATAAGTGAGAAGGTGTTTCATGTGCTTGCCGAAACCCGTTTTAATTCGGCAATGATTGCTATGTAGTACTATTTTTTTTCTAGCCATTAAAATTCGTATTCTGATTCAATTTCTTTTTCTGTTTTTTGGTTTTTATTATAGGAAACAGGTTTGCAAGATGAATTTATGATGGCACTACAAAGAGCTTTAATACACTCAACTTCACCCGGCTCAAGGGGTATCTTAAAAACTTGATTACCATTACGAGTAATTACAATACCAAATGCAGGAATTGTAATTTTTTCTTCATATGTTTCTTTGGTTTTTTGATTGATTTTGGTGTTGGAGATTACTTTATCCCACGGGGATAGTTTAATTTGAGTTTTATTATCTTCGTAGGCATGATAAGTATTCCACTCATACCTATTCTCAATACAGCTAATTATAGAACCACACTCAAACTGATTAAATTTAATTGAAATGTTTTTATCGGGGTTATCTTTACTTCCAGAAAATGATCCTATTTTCTTTTGGTCATTCCATGAATGCTGGGCAATAGCGTTAATAAATAAAGAAGCCATTCCATCCTTAGGACTTTCCGTCATGTAGAAACTGAAAGCAAATCCAGTATTTGTTTTATTTGGCTTGTATATTTGTATACTCATAAATCTATTTTAATATGTTTGTTTTCAAATGTTTTAGGGTTCTTATCTGGATGTATGGCTCCATTTCTTTCTTTACTATATTTTTTATAATATTTTTCTTTTAATGGGTCAACACCTCCATTTTGTGAGGCCCTTTCTCTCGAGAGGTCTGCACTCATGTCCATCATATCTCCCATTTTACCCATACCTCTGCCAGTTTTTTCCACAAACTTTTTGCTATTCCATGCATCACTACTTCCAGTAGCATTAAGTTCTGGAGAATGGTATTCTCTATTCCATTTTAATCCATCTTTGTCAATATATTCTTTCTTATCATTCATATGAAAAAATAAATCAATTAACTCTTCTGTTTTAGGGTTTGAAAAAGTGTAGAAAGGCATCAGAAGAAAGAGATTATGATTTTATCATCAAAAGTTTGAGTATTAAAGTAATTAAAAGAGTAATTTTTCTGTTGTATTGTTGATAGGAAATCTTTAAAATCATTAGGATTATTATTAATAGAGAAAACTGTACCCCTAATTTCTTGAGTTCCAATAGATGTGCAAAATTCATCAAAATTTAGAACATCTGGGTTTTGTGAAATGAAGTTGACTGTCATTAAGTCAATGTCAAATCTAAACTTTCTATAGTTTTGTAATAGAACTGGACGGCAGCCGCAATTTTCATTATTAAAATAATTATTAGCTTGACTTTCAATCAAAGGATAATTTTTAACCCATAAATTTTTATACTCTTCATTATTGTGAAGTAGGTGAAATATGATTGATGTAGAAAAAGTATTGTACCTACTGTCTATTTTAATATTCATAACACATACATTATATGTTAATTTTTATTAAAATTCAAGAGTTTTCTCTTATATTTCTGTAGTAAAAAGAAATTTCTTGAATCAGGTCTAATAGGGAGTCAGATATAAAGCAAAATGCAGAAAAAGCAAATGGATATAATATATATTTAGGATGCAGAATATTTAGATTAATGTAATCAAAAACTACAACCAAAAGTCCTACCCAGAACCCAAGACACATCGAGCAAGAAAGTAATAAGTTTAAGAAGTGAGATTTTGACTTAAGGTAGGTTCTTGGTTTTAGGAAGATATGGCTATCTTTTATTATCCAAACTAGACCTATACTCGCTAATAATTGTATTAACATTTTTTACTAAAGATTTAATATCTTGTTTTTTAATTTTTATTGTATTGTCATAATCATCATCAATTAAGAAAACGTCTTCTAATTCTTTAACTACTGGACAGCATGGCGTTAACGGGGTGCAGCCACAAAGAATAACTTCTTTAATAACTTTATCAGGCATCAATTTCACTAGATGAAGAAGTAAGTTTTTTAATAGCTCCATCAAGGAGCTCAGCTTCTTCTATTTTCATTTTAACTGTATTGCCATAATCATCACTAATTTCGATGAAATTTTCTTCATTGATAATTGCACTAGGGCAATTAGCTTTTCCACAACACATGAAGATACGGTTACCGTCTTCCCTTAAATAATATTTATTTTTCATTTTTAATAATTTTTAATATACTGTTGAGAGTTTTTTCGTAAGTAAATTTACTCTGTAATTTTAAACCTTCAGAGTTAGTTTTTCCATATTTTTTTTCAGATTTTTCGAACGCTGACATTATAGTGTCTTCAGATATAACATTATAGTTTCCTTGATTAAACGCAGTACCTTTATGAAAAAAAGTGTTATCATAAATCTCTTCTAATCTTTCTGGCTCTACAAGTATTGAATTTTTAGAAGTAGCCCAATCTTTATGAGAAGTATGATTCATTACAATACTCCATTTACCTAGAGCTGTAGAATTAAAAGAAGGTAAATTCCATCCTTCAGCACCACTTAAGCCACTGAGGTCAATGTCAATTGAATTAATAAATTCATTAACTTCAGAATTAGTTTTTAATCTTGGGAGGAAATTTATGTTTCCATATTTTTTACCTTCAAGCGTTTGATTTACAATATTATCCATATCTTCACGCTTAAAGAAAGGATTATTGATACAGCAAGAAAGTTGATACTTATAATTGTTGCCGTATTTTTTTGCCCAATTTCTAAGTATAAAAGCAGTATGCTTCCTTTTTTCAAATTTACCCATTAATCCAAAATGGATAACGTCTTCCAAGTAGGTTTTGTCCGTGTTGTGAAAATCTTGATCGAAACCAATGGGTACATGATGCACATTATTACAGCCGGATTGCTTGAATAATTCATAGGCATGTTTACTAGCGAAACATGTATTGTCTTGTAAGTTTACAATTGATCTCTCCACATATGTAGGTTGATCGACTTCATAAAATGTAAGTAAGGTTTGATTTTTTGATAATCTATTTTCAGAGTTATTAATATGCCACTGAGAAAGTGTAGGATAATCTTTAGATACATTGTTAAATCTATTTTGCGCACTATGAGTAATCCAATTTTTAAATTCAGTACTAATTTTATCAAAAGCCTCAAAATCTAATTTTTCACCAATTGGAAAAAAGGTGACATTGAGATTTTTCTTAAACATTTCCCGCAATAAGTTTATGCTAACATTACCGAAACTTAATGAATTAATTGCTCCTTTATAAATAATATTTTTCATATTAGAATGGGATTTCATCTATATCATAATCCTCAATCTCACTATCTTCAACTATTTTTTTACTTTCTTGATTTGATTGTTGAGGTAATTCTTGTTTTGTGTTATGTTTATTCATATCCTCTGAACCAAGAAAGTGAACCCTGTCTGCAACACAAATAAATTTTGTAAACTTTTGCCCATTTTTCTCCCATGAATTAGTTTTTAATTTACCTTCTATCGCAACCTTGGTTCCTTTAAATATAAATTTAGTGCAGTTTTCTGCCTGCTTGTTCCAACATTCTACATCTATGTAGAAAGTTGATTGATTTTTTGTGCCGTTTGAGTAATGGTACTCATTTATAGCTATTGAAAAGTTGCAAACTTTACTGTCTCCAGCATCTCTACAAATTGGGTCTTTTGTTAAATTACCTATTGCTGTGTATCTATTCATAATTTTATTGTATTTTATATTTTAATTTAGTTATAGCTGCATTATGTATGTTTATGCAACCCTGTATACTCATACCTAATTTACTACTAACGTTTTTCCAGGGCATTACGGAATTATTTTTTCCAACAATGTATCTTAGGTAGAAAATTTTTTTTACTCTTTTATCTGGGTGTGAGTTGGTTAGATTTATTATTTCTGAAAAAATATCATCGTCTACGATATCTTCATCCTTTGCTTGGTTATATGATATATAATCAATACAACTTTTCTCTATAGAGAGTGATTGTTTTTTCTTAAATTTATTATAAGTGTTTAAGCATTTCCATTTCACTTCATTTCCGAGGTGGGTACTGAATTTTACTTTCTTTTCCGGCTTAAATTTTAGTGCGGCTTGATATATGTGTAAATCCTTATCTCTAATAAGATCTTCCCTTAGTGATGGGTAGGATTTTTTAGACATATATATATTTATCATATTAATGCATAAACCAGAATGTCTATTAATTAATTCATTTAGGTTATTCTCTACATCGATACTACTTTGAATTTGAGATACAAGAAATTCATCTTTTTCTGTGGATGGGTTATTCATAATCCAGTACTACCGAGCCCCCCTTCTCCTCTGGATGAGTTTGATAAGCTCTCAACTAGATTTAAATTCAAGTACTTATGCTCCATAGGTATTAATTGAGCTATCCTGTCTCCCTTATGGTATATTCTTTGTTGATCTATAGAAGAAATAATACCATTTGATTTCTTTCCTCTGAAACTTTTTCCTTCTACTAATCTCATATCTTCGGGTTGTATATTGTAATTAAATAATACTTTAATAGAACCTCTATACCCAGAATCAATTACGCCAACTGAATTGCAGAGACTTAAGTTAGTTTTATATATACTCGATCTAGGAAATAACAACATAAAGAAATTATATTTTCCATTATATTTTTCAGGTTCAATTTGAATATTTGTCTCATACTCTATGTGAGATATAGACTTGTAGTATAATCCTTGGTATATAGATCCAACAACAACAGGTTCGGAGCTAGCAACTATATCAAAACCTGCATCACCTTCTTTTTGCGGTAATAGGATTTTTGAGTTATTTTTTAAAACATTAAGATTCATTTATTGCATTAGTTAATTCGTAAAAAGCCTTAGACTTAGAATTTAGTCCAAGTTCTTTGAGGATGTAGTATGTAGCAAAAAATTCAGCTGATTGCAAGTCTCCAATTCGATTAGATTCATAAACCATTATTGTAGTAGACATTAATAAATCATTTTTAAATTTAGCAAATGCAAATAAAGATGCATCTATTGCTGCATTCCTGTAGGAAATTGAATCGACTTCTACTTCCCAATTAGCTGATATCACTGTGTAGTTTCTAACATTTTCACTCATAATGAATAATCATTCTACCAAAATTCAAAAGTTAAGTCAATAAAAAAAATAAAATACTTTGTATTTTAAATTTACTATTATTTTTAATTTATTAATTATAAACAATAGACATATATACTCTATACTATTATTAAATATAGACTATTATAGAAGAATATTCTATTAAGGTCAAGAATAATGGACATTTATATTTTTATTGTATTTAAACTAAAAATATTTAGCTTGATTTAAAATGTATTAAGTGCTAATATATTATTATGAAATATTCTTTCGCAATAGGAATACCGACATTAAATAGGGCAGATCTACTAAACCCAACTCTCGAGAAATATTTCAATCAATTTCCTGATATTGAAATTTTC
>Ga0255761_10005920_pt1 | contig 10618 bp, 9 predicted proteins | sample 071ome_29_FD_179961 | JGI IMG/M metagenome (GOLD analysis project Ga0255761, IMG submission 179961) | Coastal salt marsh microbial communities from the Groves Creek Marsh, Skidaway Island, Georgia - 071407BT metaG (version 2) | ecosystem: Environmental > Aquatic > Marine > Intertidal zone > Salt... | reverse complement strand
TTACGGAGGAAGCTACAAAGATTTCTTTCGCAGAGGAGAAAATGCGTGAAATTACAACAAGAATTCAAGAAATTAAACGAAACAATGAACGTTTCGAATATAAAAACAAAATGCAAAGAGAGTGGGAAGACCTTTATCGAAGCATTGATCGAGATCTGCCAGTGGCCCTCTTGGATAAAGGAGAGCTTGAAGAGCGGTTGGCAGGAGTACGAGCTGACTTGGTTTCGATTAAAAAGTCTGTGGCGGATGCAACGGCGGAAAACGAAAGAAGAACAAAGCAAAACACCCGAATCCAAGTAATTCAGGAACAGACAGATAGTTTTCTGCAACAATTAGAAGAAGCACAGGACTCTTTAAATAAAGTAGAAAGTGTATATTCTAATTTGGAAGTATTGAAAAAAGCATTTAGCACGAACGGCTTAATCGCTTATAAAATAGAAAATCTAGTAAAAGAACTAGAAGAATTAGTAAACACCTATCTTGGAGAGCTTTCCGACGGGCGTTTTACTCTTGAATTTGTTGTAAGTAATGATAAGCTAAACGTGCAAATTACAGACAATGGAAACATTGTTGATATACTTGCTCTTTCTTCTGGAGAGTTAGCAAGAGTAAATACCGCTACTCTTATAGCAATTCGTAAGCTAATGAGTAGTATTTCAAAATCACGAATCAATATTCTCTTTTTAGATGAAGTGATTAATGTACTTGATGAGACAGGCAGAGAAAAACTTGTCGAAGTATTACTCGGCGAAGAAAATCTGAATACCTATGTCGTCAGTCACGGTTGGACACATCCTCTGCTAGAGAAAATTGAAGTCGTAAAGAGAGAAAATGTGAGTGCCCTTGAATGAATCGACTAGCAGCGCAGCGTAGAATGTGGTTGTTAAAGAAAGCAAAAGAACAGGAGCTGCAAGAAGAGCTCAAAGAACTATCTAAAGTCGAAAAAAAGAAGAAGTCAATATGGTTGATAGCAGAGCGAAAGGAGCAAGAGGAGAATACTTAGTACGAGATATGTTGCGGGTCGCAACGGGGTTGCAGTTTGAAAGAGTCCCTAATTCAGGGGCTCTTGAGTATTTGAAAGGCGATCTCTATGTTCCGAATGAAAAAAATAGATTTTGTATTGAAGTAAAAAACTACTCTGAATCCCCTCTTTCAGATAAAATATTTACTGCGAAAAAGACAAATAATCTTATTCGCTGGTGGAAAAAAGTACAAGTACAAGCGAAAGGAGGAGACCAAGAGCCTCTTCTTTTCTTTAAATATAATCGTTCTCCTGTGTTTGTTGTAACAAATTTACAGCCGAAACAAACTGAAGAATGGATGTTTATACAGTTTCTTAACTGTTTCATTCTTCTCGCGGAAGATTGGTTAGAAAACGAAACAGTGGAGTTTTTAAAAAATGGCATTCAGTTTTAGTGAAAAAATTGTAAATCCAAGTGATAAAACCACACTTATAGTAGATGCGCTAAACCTAGCATTTCGATGGAAGCATCAAGGACGTACAGACTTTCGATATGATTATCAACGTACTGTAGAGTCTCTTGCAAAGTCTTACGACTGTAAAAATTTAATTATTGCAGCAGATTGGGGCTCTTCTAGCTATAGAAAAGGTATCAATCCTGAGTATAAGCAAAATCGAAAAGAAAAGTTTGCAGAACAAACCGAGGAAGAACGAATTGCATTTGAAGAGTTCTTTGAAGAGTTTGAAGCATCCCTAGAAGTACTCGAAGAAGCAGGGTATACAGTACTTCGATACAAAGGTGTAGAGGCAGATGATATTGCTGCTCACTTGGTAAAAGAAAGAAATAAGTATGGTTTAGAATATATTTGGCTTATTTCGAGCGATAGAGATTGGGATTTACTTATTCAAGAAAACGTCGGACGATTCTCATATGTGACGAGGAAGGAAGTCACGCTTGATACATGGTCTGACCATTACGAATGTTCTCCCGAAGAGTATATCTCTCTTAAATGTCTCACAGGAGACAAGGGTGATAATGTCCCAGGCATACCTGGAATAGGCCCAAAGAGAGCTGTACAGTTGATTCAAGAATATGGAGATGCAATGAGTATTTATGATGCAACTCCGATTGATAGTCGATATAAGTTTATTCAAGCATTAAACGAAAATGCAGAACAAATTTTAGAAAACTATGAACTTATGGATTTAATGACTTATTGCGATGATGCGATTGGGCCTGATAACATATCAGATATACAAGGGAGAATGTTAGGTGTCGTTTAATGTAACAGTAGATTATCGACGAGATCGGTATCTATCAGAGTTTAGTAAGAAAACTTTGCAAGACAGATATTTAATTGATGGAGAAATATCTCCTCAAGACGCTTTTGCGCGAGCAGCAAAAGCTTTTGCGAATGATGAAGAACACGCACAAAGGTTATATGATTATGCTAGTAAACTTTGGTTTATGTTTAGTACTCCTGTGCTTTCTAATGGGGGAACTACCCGGGGCTTGCCTATTAGCTGCTTTCTTAATTTCGTGGACGACAGCCGTGAAGGGCTCACAAATCACTACACGGAGAATGCTTTTCTCAGTAGCGTCGGTGGCGGCATTGGTGGTTGCTGGAACGGTGTTCGAAGCGTCGGATCAAGAACAAGTAACGGATCTGAAAGTACAGGTGTCATACCCTTCTTAAAAGTAGTTGATGCAGAAATGTTGGCTTTCAGCCAGGGTGTTACTCGTCGAGGAAGCTACGCTGCTTATCTTGATATTTCACATCCTGAAATTGAAGAGTTTTTAGATGTTCGTAAGCCCACAGGTGGCGATGTAAATCGTAAGTCTGTAAATCTACATCATGGAGTAATTATTCCAGACGAGTTCATGGAGCTCATAGAAGGCGCTACGAGAGAAGAAGGATTTGATGACTCCTGGGACTTGATTGACCCTCATTCTGGTAGAGTTACAAAGACTGTATCCGCAAAAACACTATGGGTAAAACTTATTCAGAATCGTGTAGAAACGGGTGAGCCTTATATTATGTTTAAAGATACTGTGCAAGATGCCTTGCCTCAGTGTCAAAAAGATAAAGGATTACAAGTACATCACTCTAATCTTTGTAGTGAGATTACTCTTGCTACAGATGAAGAAAGAACAGCAGTATGTTGTCTATCAAGTGTAAATCTGGAAGAATTTGATGAGTGGCAGCATGACCCTCATTTTATTCCAGACCTAATAGCAATGCTTGACAATGTACTTACACATTTTATTGACAATGCGCCTCGCGAGCTATGGAGAGCAGCGTATAGTGCAATGCAGGAAAGAAGTATAGGTCTCGGAGCAATGGGCTTTCATGCTTATTTGCAGCGACACCATCTGCCATTTGAAGGCGTAATGGCAAAGAGCGCAAACATGAGAATGTTTCGCCATATAAAAACGGAGGCGCTAAATGCAACTCGTAAATTGGCTGAAGAACGGGGCGAAGCTCCTGATGCAGTGGGTTATGGAGTTCGTAATGTTCACCTTCTCGCTGTTGCTCCTAATGCTAGCAGTAGTATTATTTGTGGTAATACTAGTCCTAGTATTGAGCCTTACAGGGCTAATGCATTTACTCAAAAAACTAAATCAGGCTCAAGTCTTCAAAAAAATGAATATCTTGAACACATTTTACAAGAGATAGGAGAAGATAACGATGAAGTATGGAAGAGTATTGTTACAAACGGTGGCTCGGTTCAGCATCTTGACTTTCTGGACGAAGTTACAAAAGACGTCTTTAAAACCGCAGTTGAAATTGACCAAAGATGGCTTATTGATTTTGCAGCCGATCGACAGCAATATATCTGTCAAAGTCAGTCTTTAAACGTTTTCTTTCCTGCAAATGTTTCAAAGCAAGAACTTCATGCTATTCATATGATGGCATGGAAAAAGAAAGTAAAAACTCTATACTATTTGCGTAGTGAAGCGTATAAAAGAGCAGAAAATGTATCAGATGAAGCATTGCGTCAATATATCTTTGAAAGTATTGACGAAGGCGCGTGTCTAGCGTGTGAAGGGTAAAAAATGAATTTATTGACAGAAAGGGAATACTACAAGCCTTTTAATTATCCATGGGCTTTTAAACACTATAAAACTCAGCAGCATATGCATTGGCTTCCTGACGAAGTGAATCTTGCTGATGATTTACGAGACTATCGAGATAAGTTGACACCTGAAAATCGTCGACTTATCAATCAGATTTTTAGATTCTTTACACAGGCTGATGTAGATGTTTGTTGTGGCTATGCCAAGCATTATCTACCCACATTTAAGCAGCCTGAAGTAAGAATGATGTTATCTGCTTTTGCAGCAATGGAAGCAGTGCATCAAGAAGCATATTCATTATTGCTAGAAACTCTTGGTTTTGGTGACGACGAATACCAAAAGTTTTTTGAACATAAAGCAATGATGGATAAACACGAGCATCTTTCCAATTTTGGAATGGATACTCCAATGAATATCGCTAAAACTATGGCAATTTACTCTGGATTTACAGAAGGAGTACAGTTGTTTAGTAGTTTTGCGATTCTACTTAACTTTCCAAGACATAACTTGATGAAAGGTATGGGACAGATTGTTACATGGTCTATTCGTGATGAAACATTGCACGTTGAAGGCATGTCACAACTATTCCGTACTTTTATTCAAGAGAATCCGGAGCTATGGAATGATGATCTAAAGTATGAAATTTATTGTGCCGCAGAGCGCACTGTGGAACTTGAAGATGCTTTTATTGACCTTTGTTTTGAAGGCGCAGAAGTGCCTGATTTAACTGCTACAGAGGTAAAAGAGTACATTCGCTATATTGCAGATCGTCGACTTCTTGGTTTGGGAATGAAAAAAATCTTTGGAAGTGAGAGCAACCCTCTACCTTGGCTTGACTATATGTTAAACGGAGTAGAGCACACTAACTTTTTTGAAAACCGTGCCACCGAGTATGCGCGCGCGAGCACTACCGGAAATTGGCAAGATATATTTAAATAGGAATTTCTATTATGGCAAATGAAAGTATCAAACTTGACCTGTCTCTCGAAGAAATCAATATGGTTCTTGGAGGACTAGGCGAACTTCCTGCGAAAGCAAGTATGGGAGTGATTCAAAAAATTCAACAGCAGGCAGGGCCGCAGGTTCAACCAGAACCTCAGCCCGCACCGGCTGAAGAAGGAGAGGAGGCGTAAGCCTCCTTTTTCTTATAAGTTGCTGTACTCTGTATTAACATCTGTAGTAAAGTCTTCTACAATTGCTTTTTGAGCTACAGATGCTTCCGCATCGTAACATTTTTGAACATGAGCACAAACTAAATTACATATTTCAATAAGTTCAGCATTTGTAGTAGGTCTAAATACAACATTCCCGGAAGCGTCTACACACTTCCAAACGGATGTATCAGATCTTACTCCATTATCTGCTGCAATTCTCGCTGCTGCAAACTTTCCTTGACTTACTGCATCTGTAGTAAATATAAATGAGTTTCCTTGAGAGTCTGTCCAAGTAATACCTACAACTTCTTTATGATATCTATCAAAAGCTGCTTTTTCTTTTGTGTTATGAACTTTATCTGATACGACTTTCTCGGAAGTTGAATATACTAGTTGTTCAACTCCGCTGTCTGAAGTAGTTACGGTTGCTACTAAATCCTCGAGCTCTAGGTTAAGAGAGGGCTCTTCGGAAGATGCTAAAAATTCGCTCGTAATACCTATTAGACTTTGAGAAATTTGAGAATTTTCAACAGTATCTACTGTATCCCAAAATACAATTGCTGCCTTGGAATCTCGTAGTATTGCTTTTTTTACTTCCTCTATATCTAAACTATTCCCTACAGAGACAGGAGTAGTAAAATCAGGACAATCTGTTTTTTTATATCTAACCATTAATTTATTGTTTAATGGATTAGCGTTTAATATTTCATAAGTATACATTAAATTTCCTCTTAATAATATAATTCATAATCATAGAATGTAGCCACTCCACTTGTTGAGCTTGTACCACTATTAAAATGTACTCCGGTAATACAGGATAAGTAAGGGTATGATGAGCTTGAAAAAAAGCTATTATATCCACTAAAACTTGAAGTACCCGATCCTATTTCACTAACATAATTTGAATAAGAGCCACTCAAATACCCGGAGGTCCATCCCCTAAACTGGCCAAAAGTATAAGAAGGACTCCCTGAGTTGGCGTATCCTCGCATATACCCAGTTAAATAAGTGCTACCGCTCACAAATCCTATATCATACGTTACGAAAACTTCCGCTGCAGAGGTTCCTGTATAGCTATAGTTTAGTCGCACGTCAGTATAGCCAGCTAAATCGTATAACCCACTAGAGCTTCCTCCGCTGCCGCCAGTGTAGGGACCGTCCCAATAAGCAGCATCTGGATGCAGCATAATATAAGTTACATTCGAAGTTCCATAGAAGTCACTAAAGGATATAGTTCCTGAAGAAGGAACCCCTGTATCAACTCCATAGTACTCTGACAAAGAGTGGGGCGTACTTCCACCAAACTCTGCAGCAATATCTGATAAACTTATTGCTCCGCTACTTTGAAGTGTCATATTTTACTCTGCAGGGAGTTCTGCTGGCTCAATAGGATCAGGCACATCTTCTTGCTCTCTAATTACTCCGACAGCAATCTTGTGCTCTACGCCTTTTGAGACTTCTGCAACGCGCGTTTCCGTAGCGTCTGCATCATAAACGCCATCAGTAAAAACAGCGTTCACTTGTCGATTATGCGTAATCTCACCGTCTGTAAAACTTACCTCTACAGTTTTATTTTCACCTTCTGGTGCGTTATATGTATACGTTACACTCATTTTAGTTTCTCCTTGAGTTCTTCGATTTGAGCTTGTTGCTCCTTGATTGCTTCAATTAGTAATGGAACTAATCTTCCATAATTAACAGTTTTATAATCTTCTCCAGATACCGAATTACCTTCTCCATCATCATCAATTGGTGCTAGATGTACTACTTCGGGCATGACGGCTTCTACAGATTGAGCAGATACGCCGACCTGTTGATCTTTGCCGCCATAACCTAGTTCATTCGCTTTGTCGTTGTGGGTGTAATAGAAGGTTTCGATTGCGTCTACTTTATCAAGCGCGTTTTCAATCTTGCCCGTTTTATCTTTTAGCCTTTCGTCAGAGTAATAAGCGTACACATCGCTAGTTGCAAGCAGATTACCTGTTATTCGCCCGCCAGATGCGTAGGTATAAATCTTCTCTGCGCCATTGTGATACATGGCGGTTTTGTCGCCATTTACTGCATAAAACAGCCAGTCGTTATTTACGTCATTATAAATGCCGCTTGCAGTTGAGCCATTGTGCATAAACACAACGCGACCTTCAATGGAATAACCTCCCCAACCGCCTTTTCTTCCGGTGGTTCTAAAACTACCATAATCTCCTAAATCGCCGGGATAAAAATGAGTGCCTGCGCCAGAGCTTGGAGAGTAAAAACCATGAGTGCTTGTGCTTTGTAGCCATGTATTTAATTGATAGTATGAAACTCCTTGCTTATTGAGAATATTCGCACCTTCAATGCCGTCTACTTGATCAGCATCAAGTCCTGAACCAGAGCCGTCGTTACCAGCGTGCCAAACAATATTTGAATCGCTATTATTCAGCATCATATTGCCGCCAGGAGCTTTTTTAATATCCCAAGCACCCCACTCCGAAGCTAAAAATCCATAATTACTACCTTCTCCATATAGTTGAAATCTAAAAGTATCATTACTACCTTCTACGAAAAGGCCAGCACCTGCTGCTGTGGATCCCGTTCTTAAAACTATATTTCTACTAGATTGCTGTAATAACCTCGTTTGGTATCCCGAGCCTTGAACACCATCAAGAGTATCAGCATCAAGACCAGACCCAGAGCCGTCGTTGGCGGTGTGCCATAGCTTCTTTATAGTCTGGACTGTAACGCCCGCAGGCAATGAAGTAATTTGTGAAATTCCCCAGCCTGACGTCATGTTTTGTGCAGACGCATAGATAGAGGGGTGACATTTAAGCGCTACAGTTACAGACCCGTAAACCCAAGACGTATTTGTATCACCGATAATAATGCAGTCATTTGTACCATCATGCCCTAATCGGACATTAAGAGGATTGCCGCCTTCTGCGGTAACTCCAGTGTTATACCAGACTCCGTTATTCCAATTATGGCCTGAAATAGTATATATAACGTGCGCGTCGCCACTATACCTATATGTTGTTACTTCAATAACGGGCATTGAATATACGCTACTATATGAACCGGGCAGAGTTATCTTAATAGCGCCCGTAGTTGTACCGCTCGCGCTCCAATGAGCACAATTCATTGCCTGTTTATTATTTGAGGAAATTACTCCCTGCGCTCGAACATTCCCGCTTTGATCTATACCAACGCGATTATTTGTACTATCTTGAAATACAAAACCTCTATTTAAGTTTGTTCCAGACATACGAAAATACATGTTATAATCAGAAGTAGTTTCATATGCCATACGACCATAGCCAGTCGCGCTCTGTGCTGACATGGCAATTTGATAACTGGTGCTACCGCCCCAGAATCTTAAAGCTTTCCCATTCCCCGCAACTACGTCGAAATTTTCGCCTGTTACGTTTTTACCCGCAGTTCCCCAAGTATACCCATCGAGATTATCAGCATCAAGACCAGAGCCAGAGCCGTCGTTTCCAGCGTGCCAGATTTCATTATTTTCAATGGTAGTAGTGCCACCTCTTTCATCGAAATTAAATGAGGTTCCAGTAAAATTTAAAGAACTATAGGAAGACGAGTTTCTACTGTAAGACAGAATATATCCGTTTCCGCCGGACATTCCGATTTCTACAGCGGCATCTCCATAGCTTCCTGTAGGGGTATTCCACCATCCTTGAGCACGTATTTGTGCTTTTGATTGAATATCTGCATCTGCGTGTAAATCAACAATAGAAGTTGTTGCAGTTGCACTTAGTTCGAGAGTTTTTCCAGAGCTATTTCCAGTTGGAGCCATTCGAATAATATTTGCAGTTCCGTCAGACCATATAGTCGACTTTCCGCTGTTATATCCTGCTCCCCACTGCAAATTATATCCTGCAGGAAGAAATAAACTACCTGACGAAACTGTAAGATTTCCTGTAATGTTTAAAGGAGTATATAAATTTGATGTAGTAGATGCTGATGCACCTATTGTGGCCGCAGTAAAGCCTCCTGTATTATTCCAAAGCTGTAAACGACCCGCACCATCAGCATTACTAGAATTGTTAGAAATTATCCACCAATCATTACCATTAGTTGCAGTTGACTTAATCTTTACTGCAGGCCCACCAGCTGAAGATGATGTAATTATTGGTCCAAAACCGGAGGTGCTACCTCCATCGAATGTAATAACTCCGGTAGCAGTATCAGCAGCATCACTTCTTAAGTAACTAGAGCCTTGTACTCCATCAAGAGTATCAGCATCTAAGCCTGAACCAGAGCCGTCGTTTCCAGCGTGCCATACAGTATTTCCTCCAATAGTAGTACCAGAAGTAGTAACTACTAACTGATTGGTAGTATTATTGGAAGAGGCTCTTATGTGTACATTTTTTCCTGAGCCTGCAGTTAAATAAGTAGAACCTGCATCACTACTTGAACCTTGTATAAGTATATAGTCATTACTACTTGCTGCGGATCTTTTTATTCCTAAATATTGACTATCACTACCATAAGCAGTGCCGACCTCTAAGCCGTTTGCAATTATATCGCCAGTAAAGGTAGCTCCTGATAAAGATGCAAAAGAAGAAGCATGACTTCCATCTAATGTATCAGCATCAAGTCCTGAACCAGAGCCGTCGTTACCAGCGTGCCAGATTGTATTGTTATTATATTTAGGAGCGGAACTATTGCCACTATACAAATGAGGGCTTCCATTTGTAGCATATAAATAATTATCCCCATTATTACTTGAACCCATTCCAACATACCCGACTAGAGTATTAGTTTGGTCATGGTAATTTATATAAATTGCCGCAGAATTACCCGTAGCATTACTATCTTTTAAAAGCAGGGGTACTGCGGAAGTGGTAGAGATTGAAACATCGCCAGTAAAGGTAGCTCCAGTTGCAGTGACGGAACCACTAAAAGTAGCATTACCTGTTGATGCAGCCAATGTTAGAGCTTGGGTGCTGCCGTCCGACCATATAGATGCAAGACCCGATCCATTTTGTCCAAACCACGTATTTCCAACGGGGCCATTAATGTATAAATATGATCCATTTGAATGACTGCCATCTAGCTCTAGCCCGTTTTGCTGAGAAGTAGTAACGGTAATTTTACCAGTTCCAACAGCATTAGTTGTAGTAGCTCCTCTACCGGTAACAGAGTTCAAGGTATCAGTTTCTGTGTAGCTAGTTAAATAACCCGCGGAAGCATGGTTGCCCCAGCCGTATGCTGTATCCCAGTTTGAAATCTTAGTATTATCTTGCGTCCATTTTGTACCAATACTGTTAGTCACCGTAGTAGAAAAGTTAGCATCATCCCCCAGGGCTGCAGCCAATTCATTTAGTGTATCAAGAGTAGTGGGTGCGCTGTCAGTAATTGAAGCAATAATACTGCTCGAAGTGCCGTATCCATTTGTAGAAAGATAGCTTGCTACATCGGAATCTG
>Ga0255761_10005909_pt1 | contig 10627 bp, 7 predicted proteins | sample 071ome_29_FD_179961 | JGI IMG/M metagenome (GOLD analysis project Ga0255761, IMG submission 179961) | Coastal salt marsh microbial communities from the Groves Creek Marsh, Skidaway Island, Georgia - 071407BT metaG (version 2) | ecosystem: Environmental > Aquatic > Marine > Intertidal zone > Salt... | reverse complement strand
ACTACTGGGCCGCAATTCGAAACCGGCGGATGCAGGAAGCCCGCGTTCCGCGCCCCAATCGCTTGGCTGGTGTTGCGGCAGTGCAGACAGAAACACTACCGTCCAAGGATGATCCGTTATTTGGCGCGCCGGTGCCGCAACTAGACATGGAATATTACGGGCAAAGCCAAACCCAAACCGGTGGACGCAAGGCAGCGATCGCGCTGTTAACATCTTTTCTCAACGACCGCAGCCAGTTCTATATCAAAAATCTGGCGTCGCCGGCGCGCGGGCCCGATACGTCAATGCGCCTGTCGCCGCATCTGGCGTGGGGAACAATTTCATCGCGCGAGGTCGAAACCAGCATCCGCAATTATCTGGCTGATCCGTCACGGGTGATCAGCACGGCCAAACGGCGGGGCTGCCGGGCGGTCATGTCGCGACTTGCTTGGCGTTGCCATTTTATGCAGAAACTCGAGGATCAGCCGGCGATCGAAACGACTGCGATGCACCCGCTTTACGAGTCTATCCGCGATACGGTTATTCCCAGCACGCCAGACATTGGCGTGCCTGATGCTGGGGAAAATAATTGTGATGAGGCGCAAAAAGCCGCCTATCTTGCCGCTTGGGCGACCGGCAAGACCGGCTATCCGATGATTGATGCCTGTATGCGCTCGCTAATCCATAATGGCTGGATTACCTTTCGAATGCGGGCGATGCTGGTCAGTTTTGCCAGCTATCACCTATGGCTTGATTGGCGAGTAACCGCGCCCTATCTGGCACGGCTTTTTACCGATTATGAGGCTGGCATCCATTACAGTCAGTTTCAGATGCAATCCGGGGTTACCGGCATTAACACAATCAGAATTTACAATCCGGTGAAGCAATCGCTTGATCATGATCCTGATGGCCAGTTTATTCGGCGCTGGGTTCCTGAGCTTGCGCATTTGCCGGCGAAATGGATTCATCAGCCGCATGATATACCGCCGGTCGAGGCGGCGGCGCTTGGCTGGAAGGGGGCGCAGGATTACCCCTTACCGATTGTCGAGAATGCGGCCGCAATGCGCGCCGCGCGTGACCGTATTTATGCGGTGCGCAAGGGCGATCAGTTCAAGATGATGGCGCGTGCCGTTTATCAAAAGCTGGGAAGCCGCAAACCGCCACCAAAAAAACGCCGTGCCAAACCTGCCGATGCGCAACCGCGCCTGATCTGACTTTGGTAAAATGACCTAGGCGGGAAGACTTGTCTTTATCGCACTGTCCAAGCGCGCGACCAGCATATCCATTTCGTCATTGGAAATGATAAATGGTGGCGCCAGCAAAATATGATCACCGGATTTGCCGTCAACCGTACCTTGCGACGGATAACAGGCAAGCCCCGCCGCAAGCGCGTTTTTCTTGATTTTGCCAGCAATGTTCAATGCGGGGTCAAACGGGGTTTTGTCGGTGCGCGATGCCACCAGCTCGATGCCGATAAACAGCCCCCTGCCTCTGATGTCGCCAATGTGCGGATGCTGGCCCAACACCGATTGCAACTGTGATCTAAGATAGGTGCCTTTTTCTGCCACGGTCTTAATCAGGCCATCGTCAACCAGCCTGTCGAGGACGGCATTTGCTGCCGCTGCCGCGATCGGGTGACCAAGATAGGTATGGCCATGCTGAAAAAAGCCCGAACCTTGCTCGATTGCATCATGGATATAATCACGGCAAAGCATCGCACCAATCGGCTGGTAACCGGCACCAAGCCCTTTGGCAATGGTGATGATGTCTGGCATTACCCCATCGATATCGCAGGCAAACAGCGCGCCGGTGCGCCCCATTCCGCACATCACCTCATCGAAAATCAGCAGCACGCCATATTTATCGCAAATCTGGCGAATACGTGCCAGATATCCTGGCACCGGACACAGCGCGCCCGCCGTTGCGCCAACTACAGGCTCGGCCAGAAACGCCATCACCTGATCCGGGCCAAGCCGTAAAATTTCTGTCTCAAGCTCATTTGCAACCCGAAGACCATAATCATCCTCGGTTTCGTCATCACGCTTGTCCCGCCATGCATAGCAGGGTGAAATCAGGCTGGTTTCAATCAGCAAAGGCGCAAAGTTCTGTCGCCGCCATTGGTTGCCACCTGCCGCCAGCGCGCCAAGGGTATTGCCATGATAGCTCTGGCGTCTGGCAATGATGTGCTTGCGTTCGGGCTGACCAATTTCGGTAAAATACTGGCGGGCCAGTTTAAGCGCGGCCTCGATCGCTTCCGATCCACCCGAAACCAGATAAACCCGGTTAATGTCACCCGGTGCATAGCTGGCTAGGCGTGCGGCTAGCTGTTCGGCAGGCGCGCTGGTGAAAAAGGATGTGTGCGCATAAGACAGGCTTTCCACCTGTGCCAAGATCGCGTTTTTTACATGGCTGTCGGAATGGCCGAGGCATGATACGGCGGCACCGCCTGACCCATCGAGATAGGCCTTGCCATCAGCATCCCTTATAAAGCATCCGTCACCTGCCGCCGCTATGGGCAGATCGGATTGACTGTTTCGCTGGAAGATAAACTGGCTTTTCATGGTAAATCCTTTGCACAGATGCTGGTCGCCGCATAAGGCCGGCCTTGGTCTAAATAGAGACGTGGTCACATGCGCAATTTGGCTGTTCCTTTGCTCATGTTTTGATAATGGCGTTACCGGTATAAGGAATGGTCTTATCGACAAGGTCCCAAATTTCCCGACCCGTTGGGCTTTGCTGTTCTTCCATGATATGCGCCACCAGTCCGGCGGCACGTGAAATCACTGCAAAGCCGCGCATGATGCCAATCGGAATGCCTGCCCCCATTAATATTGCAGCCGTTGCGCCGGTTGCATTGATCGTCAGATGCTTTCCATAAATCTGATCGACATGATGCCCCAACGTTTTCAATATTTCGATCGGCCGTTTGTCGATATCGTCATATGCCATGGCAATCTCGAACATTTTCGGGGTGCGTGGATCATCAGGGCGATGCAAATGATGACCAAAGCCGGGCATGTGCATAGCGTTCGCTCGATGCCGTTGCACGATGCGGTTGCAGGCTGCGTCATGGCCATCTGGATCTTCGGCGATCTCGGCCAGAATTTTTGCTGCATTTTCCATCGTGCCAATAAATTGGCTAGCGACATTCAACAATCCGGCCGCAACCGCTGATTGCATTGCCTCAGGGGCAGAAAGATAGGTCATGCGCGCGGCAATCGCGCTGGGGGTAAAGCCATGTTCCATCAATGTGACCAGCACCGTATCAAGGACTGCGCGCTGGCCGGGCGAGGGGGCGACACCGATGATGTGATAGAACATCGCATCGGTAAAACTCATCTTGCCCATCACATCATCAACAAGGTTTTTGTCGCGCAGATATAAGGCTTCGAGCGTATGCGTCGATAGTTTTGTCTCGGCCATGGCAAAGGCTCCCTGTTTTTTTGCAAATTCTAGAAATTCGCGTCAATTCCCATCAATAGACCGGCCATCATCCTGCCGCGCATTGCCAGACTATCAATTTCGATGTGTTCTTCAAGCGTATGATATTTGTCGCCAGCAACGCCCAGACCGTCAAGCGTCGGAACACCCATCGCGCCAGTGAAATTACCGTCGCTGCCACCGCCCGAACTTTCATGGCGAAATGGCTGGCCTAGCTGCGTGGCAAGATTGTTGGCCAGCTCGACAAGTTTCAGGCCGGCCTTTGTCGGCGTCCAGACAGGCCTTGTCAGGCCAAGTGTGATCTCGGTAATGACATCGCCATCTGGATCATTATGGGCAAGCATTCTGGCAATGCCATTATCCAGATCCTCTTGGCGTTTTGACATTGACAAGACCTCGGCGCTGGCCTTTGACGAAACGCAATTCACCCATTGCCCGGCGTGCATAACGCCCACTGAAAAGCTGCAATCCTCGCTTGTCATGGCTTCGATATCGATAATTTTTTCGGCCATTTTTCGGATTGCTGACCGTCCTTCAGAAAGCCGCAATCCGGCATGACTTGGCCGTCCATAGGTGGTGACATCATAGCGGGCGACGGCATAACGGCCAGATGTAACGCCATTACCTTTTCGTGCTGGCTCGGGTATCAGAACCGCTTTGGCGCGGGCGGCTTCGGCTTCGATAAGGGTGCGGGTGTGCGGCGATCCGATTTCTTCGTCCGAGGTGAATAGGACGGTGATGGGAAGCGGTGTTTCAAGCCCGGCCTTTTGCAGCTGCCGGATTGCCTCAACCGCCAGATAATTACCCCCCTTCATATCGCATATACCTGGCCCGTAGCAGCGGTTACCATCACGTTGAAACGGTAATTGTGCCAGCGTGCCAAGCGGGTGAACAGTGTCCATATGGCCGATAATCAACACGCCGGGTTGGTCGAGCTGTGCATGGGGAAAACGCGCACGAATACAATCACCGATTGAGGGATGCGGTGTAATGCGCTCAATCGATGCTCCCATGACGGCAAGGTCATGCGCGGCAATATCCTGCATCCGGTTTACTGCCGCCGGATCATAGCTGGGGCTCTCGCATAAAACCCAAGGCCGCAACCCGGCAAGCATGTCCTCATCATTAAACTCTAGCTGCGCTATCTGCATAATCATCCTCCCTTGCATCATGTGCCTACTTTATCCTAACGTCCAATCATGACGTTAGCTTGTCGCTGATCACAAAAACAAGTCATTAGCTGGCAATCGCTTATCATCAGGGTCTGTAAAGAGTTTACTGGCAAGAATTTCAAAAACCCGTTTAAGCTTTTTAGAGGTTAGGCAGATATTTCACGAAGGAAGCTATGATGACGCGTTGTATGATTTCGGCACCACAGCCAGAAGCGGTAGAGGCTGGTCTGGATATTTTTAAAGCTGGCGGTAATGTGATGGATGCGGCTATTGCTGCCGCATTTGTCCAGACAGTTGTGGATCCGCAAATGTGCGGTATTGCCGGTTTTGGCTCGATGCAAATCTTCATGCCAGAAAAAGATATTCACAGTTTCATTGATTTTCACGGCAAGGCACCAAAGGCGACCAAATCAGATATGTGGGAACATCTGATCGAACGCGAATGCGATGATGGTTTTGGCTTTGTGCTTAAGGGGCAGGTCAATGAATTCGGATATCAATCGATGACATCGCCAATGACGTTGCAGGCGTTTAATACCGCGCTGCAAACGCATGGCACAATGTCGCTGGATCAGGTTTTGCAGCCAGCGATTGACTATTGCATGAATGGGTTTGCGGTTCGGCCAAGGGTTCTGGGATTTTGGCTTCAACCGGCACAGGCAGGACGTATTGAACGGGTTGCCGTGGTGAATAAACTGGATGCGGCCCGCAAGATATACCTCAGCGATGATGGTTCGCTGTTGAATGTTGGCGATATTCTGAAAAACCCGGATATGGGCCGGCTTTACCAACGAATTGCGAATGAAGGCATTGGCATCTTTTACGATGGTGATGTTGCTGACCTGATCGCCGCCGATATGAAGGCAAATGGCGGGCTGTTGACAAAAGATGATCTGGCCGATTGTGCGCCAACCAGAATTGCGCCGCTGATCGGCAGCTATCGCGGGTTTGAGGTGGCAACCAATCAATTGCCGGGTGGCGGTTTGATGATCTTGGAAATGCTGAATATTCTAGAGCAGTTTGATTTGTCCGCTATGGGGCATAATTCGGCGCAATATATCGCAACGGTGGCTGAAGCGATGAAATATGCCACCATCGATAAAGACCAGTTTATGGGGGATCCAAATTTCATTGATGTGCCGCAAGATCTGCTGGCAAGTAAAGCCAGAGCAGCCGAGATTGCGGCAAAGATTCGCGCTGGTGAAAAGGCTAATATAGTGCGGCTAAATTCAGGCGCGCCAGAAAGTAAGGACACAACGCATCTGGTTGTCGCTGATGCTGCCGGCAATGTTGTAAATGTTACGCATTCGCTTGGTTCAAGCTCGGGAGTGATCACAGACGGACTTGGCTTTATGTATAATAATTGCATGATGGTGTTTGATCCACGGCCCGGCCATGTCGGCAGCCTTGCACCGGGCAAAGCCCGCTTTACGGCGATGTGCCCAACAATCTTGTCAAAGGACGGAAAGCCGTTTTTGGCGTTGGGTGCACCGGGCGGCACAACCATCACTATGGGGGTTTTGCAAACGATCCTTAACGCGGTCGATTTTGGAATGAGTGCTCAGGATGCGGTGTCAGCGCCGCGTTTTTGCGCAACGTCCAATGTGATTGAGTTGACCAATCGGATTTTGCGCGGTGTCGAGCGTGATCTTCATCAAGACGGATATGTGACACGGCGCTATGCCGCCAGCTATATCACCCCGATCTTGCACGCGATCAGACTGCAAGATGGCAAGCTTGATGGCGGGGCTGATCCAGCCGGTGATGGTATGGCGGCGGCGTGCTAATCTGCTTGTTTGCGGGCGGGGCGCGCTAGCACCGCATTAAAGGCCGGTTTGGGTTGGTGTTGTCGCCAGCGCTAGAATTGTTTCGGCAATGAATTTTGCGCGCACTGACAAGCTGTCAATCTGCATCCATTCATCTGGCCGGTGATAGTTTCCACCAATTGGTCCAACCCCGCAGATTACCGGCGTACCGGCATTGGCGATAAACCCGCTATCCGCGCATCCGCCTGAATGTTCTCCCGCAACAACGACACCATTTTTGGCAGCAGTTTTTACATAAAGATCGAATAGCTCGACTGATTGCGGCGATGGGTTCAGCGGGTGAAATTCGCCTTTTATAACCATGTCCGAACTGGTGCCATCAACGCTTGTCATGGTGCAAATGTCCCGCACTTTCTCAAAAATCTCGGCGCGGTCGTCACTGTCGCGGTAGCGGATATCAATACCGCAGCTAGCCTCGGCGGCAACCGTGTTGACCGACTGGCCGCCCGCAACCAGCCCAACGTTAATTGTAATGCCGCGGTCAAGATCGGTCAGTGCGTGCAGTGCCTGTATTTTGCGTGCCATCTCTTCGATTGCGCTGCGGCCATCTTCGAAAAACCCGCCTGAATGCGCTGCAACGCCGCGAATCTCGCAGTGACAGAAAATGCCGCCCTTGCGCTTTGTCACAATGTTTCCGTTCGGTCTGCCGGGTTCACTGTTAAACGCAAGGCGTGCCTTTTTTGCTTCGGCAATAATCACATCTTGAGATGTTGGCGAGCCGATTTCTTCATCACCGGTAAAAAGCCCAACGAGCGGATTTGGGTGCCCCCCAAATTTTTGAAAAGCGGCCAGAATAAACGCGTTGATTACAAGTCCTGGTTTCATATCAGCAACGCCCGGACCATAAGCCAACCCATTTTCAATGCGAAACGGGCGTTTTTCAACTTCGCCGCTGGGAAAGACAGTATCTCGATGGCCGCATAACAGGATCGGCCGGTTACCGTTGCCGCCGGCAACAACCGCGCGCATCGCATCCCCATGGGTGCTGATCGGAATGGTCTCGTGCGGGATGGATTGGGCATCAAAAAATTCAGCAAGCCGGCTTGCCACCCGGTCAACGCCGGCTTTGTCGAAACTGTTGCTATCGATATTTACCAGATCGCCCAGTAAATCCAGCATATTATCCTGCTGCGACTCCAGCCAGTCGATCACTTGGTTTGACATCGCTCTCTCCTTATTTAATCCGGGGGGGGTATAATCGAGTCACATTTATCACGCTTTTTCAATTAGCAGAGCCTGTTTTTGCAGGGCATTTTTCTTGTCACGCATTTCTCGCCGGATCACATAAAAAGACGACGCAAAAATAATACTGGCGCCGATCCATGTCCATAAATCGGACAGCTCGTTAAACAGCAACCAGCCAAATAATACGGCAAAGGGTAATCGCGCGTAATCAACGCCGGCAACAAAGGACGCATCGGCAAGCGAATAGGCTTTGGTTAACGCAAAATGTCCGATAACGGCAAAGGGACCAGTTGCCATCAGGATTAACCACACTTCTTGATTGGGCCATTCCCAAACAATGATCGCCGGAATGAGTGCCATCGGCATCATGATTAGATGCGAGATAAACACAATGATCAGCGGATTATCCTGACGGGTTAGATGTTTGATGATAAGAGCCGAACAGCCCATTGCCAGCGCCGATAAAATGGCGACCCAATGACCAAGGCTGATATCGACAATGCCCGGGCGAATAATAATCAGGGCGCCGACAAAACCGGTAAAAATCGCCGCCCATCGTCGCATCCGCACGGTTTCTCTAAGCACAAAGGCGGCACCGATTGTGGTAAAAAGAGGGGCAAGAAAGCTAAGTGCTGTTTGCTCGCCAATGGGAATAAGCGTTACCGCATAAAACCATGTCCACATTGCCACCATGCCGGAAACTGATCGAATGATATAGGTTTTAAGCTGCGCAGTTGTGACCGTCTTTAGCCCTTGATGCATTACCAGTGGCACCATCACCAGAAAGGCGAACAGCAAACGGCAAAACACCGTCTGGAACGCGCTTACCTCATATTGTCCCAAGAGCCTGCCAAGTGCGGCGAGCATTGATAGCGCACAGCAGGAAATCAACATCCAGAACATCGATTGTAGCGCAGTGTCTTTGCTCTGCAACCGGCTTAGTAGCGATCGCTTTTGCTGTTTGGTGTCAGATTTCAAACCATGTTCCAAAGATTATTGGGTCAAATCGAATTTGTCAGGATATTATTAGATTTGTTTTGCCTTCTTTACTCTAACCATAAGGTATAGACCGAAAATCCAATCATTTAAAACGAATGTTTTTCCTGCCAGAAAGATTTGGCTGATCAGAGTGTCTGCACCGACGAAATAATGGATTTTCTCGTGAAGTGCCTCGACACAGCGAAAAAGGTGTGTTTGACTTTTGTCTGAGAGTGTTCAGCATCACTATACAAATGAATACAAAGGGAGGTTTTAATGATCATAAAAAAACATGTCTCGTCGCTGCTTATTGGCGCCTTGCTTGCGACAGGTGGCGCCTCTGTTGCTCATGCAGGAAAGTCTGACGACACGCTCAATGTTGCGATTGATCGTGAGTTGGAATCTATCGATAATTATTACAATACAGCGCGTGAGGGCATCATCATTTCACGTATGGTTTGGGATGCGCTTCTTTACAGGGACCCCAAAACAAATGAGTATTTGCCGAATTTGGCGACATCCTACACCTGGGTTGATTCGAAAACCCTTGAATTTGAACTTCGTAAAGGAGTGAAATTTCATAATGGTGAAAAGTTTGATGCGGATGACGTGGTGTTTACGCTCAATTACGTAGCAGATCCAAAAAATGGAGCAAAACCTGCGCGGAATGTGAACTGGTGGAGTAGTGCTGAGAAACTTGGTGAGTACAAGGTCCGGTTGAACTTGAAAAAAGAGTTTCCTGCCGCGCTAGAGTTCTTATCTGGCCCGATCGTGATGTACCCAAATGATTACTATGGTAAAGTTGGCCCTGAAGGTATGGCGATAAAGCCTGTTGGAACGGGGCCCTACGCTGTCACAAGTGTTGAACCCGGTAAACGCTACCGGTTTAAGAAATATGATGGCCACCATAGCGGCAGCCCAAAGGGAAAAGCGAATATAGGAAATGTTGTGTTTCGTACCATTGCTGAGAGCAACACACAACTCGCAGAGCTTTTTTCGGGCGGTATTGACTGGATTTGGAAAGTCAAACCAGATCAAGCCGAACGTATCAAATCACAGGGTGCATTTACTGTAAAGAATTCCTCAACCATGAGAATTGGGTATCTGAATTTCGATGCAATGGGGCGTCACAGTAAAAATCCCATGAACGATGTTCGGGTGCGCAAAGCTATTGCCCATGCGATTGATCGTGAGGGCATAGTAAAGAACTTGGTGCAAGGCGAGTCTATTGTTGTGAACTCGTTGTGCTTTCCCTCGCAGTTTGGGTGCACGCAAGATGTGCCCACATATGATTACAACCCCGAAAAAGCGAAGAAGCTTCTGGCAGAGGCCGGTTATCCAAATGGGTTTGAAACACCGTTCCTTGCATACCGAAACCGCGATTATGCTGAAGCTATGATCAACAATTTGAATGCAATAGGCATCAAAACAAAATTTGAGTATCTGAAATATGCTGCCTTCCGGGACAAGGTTCAGGAAGGAGCGTCACCATTTAACTTTGGTACATGGGGATCGTACTCAATTAATGATGTTTCAGCCATCACCAGCCATTTCCAATCAGGTGGAAAAGACGATTATTCAAAAGACCCTGAGGTTATTAAACAACTGGGAATTGGTGATACGAATGTAGATCCGCAAGTTAGAAAGGATGCCTACAAAGCGGCTCTTTCTCGCATATCGGAAGAAGTATTTATGTTCCCGCTGTGGTCATATAATACATGGTATGCGTTCTCGAAAGATGTCGAGTTCACCCCCACTGCGGATGAAATCCCACGCTTTTTCACAGCAAAATGGAAATAAATAAATGAGAGCTGCGCACCGAACGGCGCGCAGCTCTTTCACTGACGTTTTGACAGGTATGCTCTGATGCTTTTTTATACATTGAAGCGGTTTGGCCTCGCATCATTAGTCGCTTTAACGGTTTCTTTTATCAGCTTTGGTCTGCTTTATCTGTCGAGTGACCCAGCGATTGCTATGGCTGGTGAAACGGCTTCAGACGCGGATATTGAGGCCATTCGTAAGCTATATGGCTTTGATCGGCCTATC
>Ga0255761_10005902_pt1 | contig 10635 bp, 10 predicted proteins | sample 071ome_29_FD_179961 | JGI IMG/M metagenome (GOLD analysis project Ga0255761, IMG submission 179961) | Coastal salt marsh microbial communities from the Groves Creek Marsh, Skidaway Island, Georgia - 071407BT metaG (version 2) | ecosystem: Environmental > Aquatic > Marine > Intertidal zone >... | reverse complement strand
AGGATCTCTCCAGGATTATTTTCATACATTGACCTTGTAGCCATTTCTTGAGGTGTAAAATTTTTACTGCCAATCGTCCAAAAACCATCACTACCTCTAAATGTTGGAATGCCACTACTAGCACTTACTCCAGCACCAGTAATAAATAACTCGTTATTCAATATGAACTCGTATAAAATTATCTATTATGAACATTAAGCTAATAAAAAATCTATATTATATCAATAACAGAAAATAAAAATAATATTGATTAAGATTTATTAATAAAAATTAGAAAAAATAAAATTATTTTTAATATCAAAAGACTTTATATAGTCTATATGTAGATATATTTTATATACAAAAGGATAAAATTTTGTCGGCAATAATATCAGTCAAAAATTTAGTAAAAGTTTATGATAATAAATTTACAGCTGTAAAAAATTTAAATCTTGAAATCAACAAAGGTGAAATAATTGCTCTCTTAGGACCCAATGGAGCAGGCAAAACAACTCTAATCTCAACTATATGTGGTCTTGCATCTATTACCTCTGGGTCAATAACCATCAATAATATGGATGTTATAAAAGATTACAGGAAAACTAGAGAGATTGTTGGCTTAGTCCCTCAAGAATTAGCTTTAGAACCATTCGAAAAAGTCATAAATGCAATAAGATTTTCAAGAAGATTATTTGGAAAAAAAGATGACGATGTTTATCTTGAAAAACTTTTGGGTAAGTTACAGCTTTATGAAAAGAAAAATAATATTATTAAATCTCTTTCTGGTGGTATGAAACGAAGAGTAATGATTGCTAAAGCCTTAAGTCATAATCCACAAATTTTATTTTTAGATGAGCCTACCGCAGGTGTTGATGTTGAGCTTAGAAAGGATATGTGGAATATAATAAAGGAGCTTAAAGCTGATGGTGTGACTATAATTTTAACTACTCACTATATAGAAGAAGCTGAAATGATTGCTGATAGAATAGGTATTATAAATAAGGGAGAATTATTACTTGTAGAAGAAAAAAGTAAACTAATTAAACGGATGAGTGTTAAAACCTTAAAAGTTAAACTTAAAAAAACACTCAAACAAATACCGAAAAAACTTAAACAATATAATTTAAAATTAATAGATAATGGCAACTCTTTTCATTACTTTTATAACACCAGCAATGAGAAAACAGGGATTACCTCCCTTCTATCTGACATGAACGAAATAGGTATTAGCTTGTTTGATATACAAACTGAAGAAACTTCATTAGAAGAAATCTTTGTGAAAATTATTAAGGATTAAAAGTATGAACCTTAGAGGAATAAGAGCTATCTATATTTATGAAATGAATAGATCTTTAAGAACTTTAATCCAAAGTCTCGTTTCTCCTGTTTTATCAACCATGCTTTATTTTATTGTTTTTGGTGCAGCTATTGGCTCTAGAATGGAAAATATTAGTAATGTTTCATACGGAGAATTTATTGTCCCAGGACTTATAATGTTAACTGTACAAATGCAAAGTGTGAACAATGCTTCATTTGGTATATATTTTCCTAAATTTATTGGAACTACATATGAGCTTTTATCTGCTCCATTGTCTTTTGTAGAAATAGTAATTGGTTATGTAGGTGCAGCTACAACTAAGGCATTTTCTATTGGATTAATTATATTAGCCACTTCTTATCTCTTTGTTGACATAGATATAAAATACCCTCTTTTTATGGTGTTTTTTCTACTGTTAACCTGTTTAACATTTAGTTTACTTGGGTTTATTATCGGCATAGTTTCGGATAATTTTGAACAACTTAATATAGTTCCTATGCTTATCATAACTCCTTTAGTCTTTTTGGGTGGAAGCTTTTATACTATTGAAATGTTACCAGAATTTTGGCAAAACTTTGCGTTATTAAACCCTATTGTTTACCTTATTTCTGGTTTCAGGTGGACATTCTTTGGTATTGGAGATGTTCCAATTATAACTAGTGTGATTTTTATATTAATATTTACCTCTTCTTGTATTGGGGTGATTTGGTATATTTTTAAAACAGGATATAGAATTAAAAATTAAATATTTAAGAATTATTTAATTATAAACTAGGAGAGTTTTTAGATGAAATTATATAATTTTTCACCAGCACCCAATGCCCTACGTGTAGAGATGTTTTTAAAAGAGAAAAATATTAAAATTGATACAATTCAAGTAAATTTGCGGGAAGGTGAATTATTTAAAGAACCTTATAATTCAATGAACCCATTTAATTGTATTCCCTTTTTAGAATTAGAAGATGGAACTATAATTACTGAAACAATTTCAATTTGTCGTTATTTAGAAGAAAAATACCCAGAACCTATTTTATTTGGAAGCAACGCTAAAGAAAGAGCAATAGTGGATATGTGGAATAGAAGAATTGAAATGGATGGTTTTTTACCATTAGTTCACTCTATCAGAAATAAAACCTCTTTTTTCCAAGGAAGAGTCATACCTGGAACAAGGAATGAAATCAACCAATCACAAGAAATAGTGACCCGAGGCATTGAAATGTTTAAAATATTATTAGACAGAATTGATCCTCATTTATCTAAAAATAAGTTTTTAACAGGTGATAAGTTTTCAATAGCAGACATAACAGGTCATTTTATGTTTAATTTATCAAAAATTCTTAAAATAGATCTTGAAGACTATAAGCATGCCTTCAGATGGAAATCTGAACTTGAAAAAAGACCATCAAATCCAATAAATGATTTGATATGACCAATAAAATTCTTGGAAAATAATAGAAAAATGAATGAAAATGAAAAAAAATTAGCCATAATTACAGGTGCCGCAAGAGGAATTGGTTTAGCAACTGCCTTTCTATTCGAGGAACATGGGTTTAAAGTTGCAATAGTTGATAAAGACAAGAAAGAAATTGATAATTTATCTTTTGAAAATAAAGACATTAAAAAATTTTGTTACGATATATCTGACAGTGATCATTTAGATAAAATGTATAATAACATATTAGATTGGCACAATAGAATAGATGTATTGGTAAATAATGCAGGTGTAGCTGATTTTGGTAACATTGAGGATACTAACTTTAAAAGATGGAATGAAGTTATGAAAACTAATTTAGATGGAGCTTTTTTGTGTTCTCAAAAAGCTATTAAATATTTAAAAAAAACAAATGGAAACATAATTAACATAGCATCAATTTCTGGATTACGTGCCTCAACACTAAGAGTGGCTTATGGAACATCAAAAGCAGCCGTAATTCAATTAACTAAACAACAGGCAGTTGAATTAGGTGAATTTGGTATAAGAGTTAATTGCATTGCCCCAGGTCCAGTAAAAACAAAACTAGCAATGGCAGTTCATACTAAAGATATTATTGAAGCATATCATGATGCAATTCCACTTAATCGCTACGGTACAGAAAAAGAAATTGCTAATGGAATTTATTTTTTAGCTTCTGAAAAAGCATCTTATATAACAGGTCAAGTCTTAGCAGTTGATGGAGGGTTTGAAGCTACAGGTGTTGGTCTTCCTTCTTTAAGAAAAAAATAAATAATGAAAAAAATAAATTATCTATTAATTTCTATTATTTTAACTTTTTTATTATCCAACAAATCTTATAGTTTAGATAACAATAATGAATTGCAATTGTTAAAAGAAGAACATATTTTTTTTTGTAAAAACCTAAACTCAACTAGTATTAGTAATATTGGAAGAAATTGGAAAATAGAAAAAAAAAGTAAATATTTACAATTGTTAATCGATGAAACAAGTCAGCAAACATTACAAATAAAAACCCTATATAGATCAAACCAAATCCAAAAAATTATATTCACTTATTTTAAAAAATCTAAAATTCCATTCATAGAAATCAGATCTAACAAAAATTGTGAAATACAAAGTCTAAGAAAAATTATCTACAACGATAAATTCATTCCTCAAGAAATACATACTGTAAATAATGTAAAATACAATATAGACAGTATTAAATTTTTAAACCCTGAATTACCCAAATTTGAAGCCGATCGAAATAAAAATATCATTGCTTTGATCGATACAGGTATTAATTACAATTTAAATGTATTTCATCCAAATATAGCTGTTAAAGACAAGAAAATATTAGGTTTTGATTTTTGGGATAACGATGACAAACCTTTTGATAGTGATCCAAGACAAAATTCTTTTTATCCAAGGCACCATGGTACTACAATATTTAGTGTTCTAGCTCGAGAAGCTCCAAACTCTTTTATCGCTCCTTATAGATTCCCAGCCTTAGATATGTGTAAATTTCAAGAATTGGTCAAACACATTGCTGGCAACTCAATTAGGCTAGTAAATTTATCAATGGGATCCAATAAATTACAAGACTGGAGCTGTTTTGAAAAAGCTGCCAAAGTTAATAAGAATATTATATTTGTAGTTTCTGCAGGAAATAATGGTTTTGATATTGACAAGGAACCGATCTATCCAGCTTCTCTAGATTTAAAAAATATATTAACTGTTACTTCTTCAGATCAAAGTGGGAGATTAGGACGTGGTTCAAATTATGGAAAAAATTCTGTTGATTTCATGATCCCTGCTGAACGTGTAGAAGTTATTGATCATAGAGGAGTTAAATCTTTTACTGGAGGTACCAGTTATGCTGCACCAAGGTTAGTAGCTTTGATTTCAAGATATATTGAAAAAAACCCCAACTGCACAAATGATGAAATATATGCTTTTCTTAAAAAAAGAGCTGTTCAAAGAGATAAAAAACTAACTAAATATGGTTGGATACCTGATCCCCTAGATAATTATTTAATTAATTAACTTTAAAGGCTTTATTAATAAATTGTTGTGCTAAAGGAAGTGCCTCTTTATTATGAATAGATATCAAATCTAAAACTTGATCAGACATGTTTTGGTCCTTTAATATTCCAGCAACTTGAACACCTAGCCTAAGTACTTGAGGATTCTCAGGAGTTAACTCCAAAAGTTTTAATATTATAGGCCTCTCTTTATATAAATCTCTACTAATATGATAGGAAATAGCCAAAGAAAGAAGACTGTTTGGGCTATTTGGATCAAGTTGAATACTTCTTTCCAGAAACTTTTTAGATCTTTTGAGGTCTCCTAACCTACCAAAGGTTTGCCCTGCTTGATCAATTAACTGCTTATTATTAGAATTCCAGCAATAATTATCTATATCACTGGCAACTTTCACATCCAAATCTTTTTGAGTATTGAAAGCAGTTTCAAGATTATTAGCGCATATTTTGATATAGTTACCAATTTTAAAAAAATGATCTCTATGCATAGAATTAGTATTTTCAATAACCTTATTTATAAGTAAAAATGGTATAACTTCATTAATATTTCCATCACCGGAGGCAAGTATACCAATTAATTGTCCATTTTCATCCACTACGGCACCACCACTATTCCCCGGTAAACTTTTAGCGTTAGTATGTATTCGGGCTTGAGAAAATTTACTAAAATCTGAAAATGAAATAATTTTTCCTTCATTATAAATTCGATTAGCATTTCTACCCTGGTCAAAAGCAATTACTCTTATTTTTCCTTCAATTTTTTTTGGCACAGGTAATTTAATAAGTTTTTGGGGCTCTTGCCTTAATGACAATAATGCTAAGTCTGAAGGAAAATTATGCGGTAAAGGGAAAGCTCTTTTAATTTTACCATCGTTAAATTTAATTATAAACTGTTTATGATCTTCTACTACATGTCTGTTAGTTACTATAATATCGTCATCAATTATAGTTCCACTAGCAATCATCATAGGTGTTTTAATGCCTACAACTTTGTCTAATTGATTACAAATATTTTGGTTATATTCACATTTTTGAGCATTTGAAAAAGCTTGCTTACTAAAAATAAACGTAGTTATTACAATATAATAAATAAAAAAAATAAAACTACGCATCAATATTTCTTTTCTTTTTAATTAAATATTTATGACAACCTTCAAAAACTAGAGTGTTATCTTGATTTTTAACTAAAGCTTTCATTTCAATAATTCCAGTAGTATTTTGAGAAATAAGTTTGGAAATTATCAGCTCTGGATACAATGTATCTTCTCTATAGACAGGCTTTAGCATTTTACCAGACACCTCAATTAATCCAATAAGGCTGTCTCGAACTTCGGATGGAAATGTTCCTGCACCTGCTGCTGTTTGAATTAAAACTTGTAATCCATGAGCTAACATATCTGGGTGCCCCCTAGTTTTGCAAAACTCAATATCATAGTGAATTGGATCATTATCTCCAGAAGCAGCCTGGAACATTGAAAAAATACCACTTGTTTGGGTTCTAGAAGGTATTAAGTATTTATCGCCAATTGAAAAGTCTTCAAAATATTTACTTTTAATTTTATTTTTATGTTTTACCATTTAATAAAATGTATAATCCTTGCTTTAAAATAGCAAGAAAACTAAGAAACCTTATTTTAAATTACTTTATATTGAAAGTTGACAAAAAATGGATCGTTTAAAAAATAAAATTGCTTTGATCACTGGAGGAGCACGTGGATTAGGAGCCTCTATTGCACATCATTTCTATAAAGAGGGCGCTGAAATAATTATATGTGATACCAACTTCGCTGATGCTTTAAATTTAGCCAAAAAATTAAATGGAACAGCCTACAAAATGGATGTTTCAAAATCCAGTGAGGTTCGTGATGTTTTTAAAACTATATCCTTAAAATATAAAACATTAGACATTTTAGTTAATAATGCAGGGATTAATGGTTTTGAAAACCGGCAAGATTTATTGGATGAAAGGATCAAAATAAACAATCTCCAAAGTAAAGAGTTCTCTGAAACCGGTAAAATTAACAGTCACTTTGATGTGACAGTGAGTATGACTGATGATGACTGGCATAAAATGATTGCTGTTCATTTAAACGGGACATTTTTCTGTACACGAGAAGCGTTGAAAATAATGAACAACCAAGAAAGTGGCTCAATAATTAATATGGGTTCTGTATTAGGCACTACGGGTGGCCCCTCTTCTCCACATTATTCAGCTGCAAAAGCAGGTATATTAGGATTTACAAGAGCTACTGCAAGAGAACTTGCTTCAAGAAATATCCGTGTAAACGCCATTGCGCCAGGTTATATTGATACTGATATGACAAGTAGCCTTGGAGATGTAAAAAAAATTGTTGAGTCTGCAACGCCAATGAAAAGATTTGGAGTAGTAGAAGACATTGCTTGGGCTGCTGTTTATTTAGCTTCTCAAGAGTCTAAATTTGTAACAGGACAAACAATATCTCCTAACGGGGGTTTTGTAATGAGTCAATAGGCCTAATAAATTAGAGTTTTATCAGTTGACATAACAAGATCTAGTAGAGTTTTAGGTAAGACTTTCTTATTTTTTTTCCTTCTAAGTCTAGGTTAGTTATTCCTCTATTTTCACATGACATAGAGGAAACATATATTGGAACTCGTTTTTTTTTAAGGATATCCATATGTTCTTTTAGTTTGCCCGTCCCTAAACCAACCAGATTTTCAATTATAGTGTCTCTAACCAATTGAACACCATCACCAGACAAAAAAATTTCTACTTTATGCCCTTTCTTCAGCAGCAGTCCGTGCAAGTAGAAAACCTAACATAGATTTCGAAATATTGTTAGGTCCTGAAGTTATATGAAATAAAATACTAAACAAAAAAACCACCTATATTAATTATAGATGGTTTTAATAAATATCATTTTGAAATTAGATTAAATTAATAAATCTAAATAATTTCATTCAAAGCTCTTTTTGCCATTTCTTTGATCAAATTTGCTCTGTATGAACCGCTAGCATGAATATCATTATTCAAACCATCAGGAGATATTTCAACGTTATCAATTGACCCTACATTAAAACTTGAATTCAAAGCGTTTTCAATTTCAGTACATCTAAAAACACCATTCTCACCAGCTCCAGTTACAGCAACAGCTACTCCAGTGGCTTTTTTTGCTATAAAAACACCTACCATAGCATATCTAGATGCTGGATTAGGGAACTTAATATAAGAAGCTTTTTCTGGAATAGGAAATTTTACTTCAGTAATTATTTCATTTTCATTTAAAGCTGTCTCAAACATTCCAACAAAAAAATCTTCTGCAGCTATAGCCCTCTCATTAGTAATAATAGTTGCATCTAATGCAAGAACTGCAGATGGATAACAAGCTGCGGGATCATTGTTTGCTAAAGATCCTCCAATTGTACCACAGTTTCTAACCATATGATCTCCAATGCCACCCGCAAGTTTAGCTAAAGCAGGTAAAGAACTTAATACTTCACTTGATGAAGCAACATCGCAATGACGTGTCATAGAGCCAATTACAACCTCTGAACTTGATACAGATACATTACTTAAATTAGTTCCCTTAAGATCAACTAACATGTCAGCAGAAGACAATCTGGCTTTCAATGTTGGTATCAAAGTCATTCCGCCTGCTAAAAATTTAGCTTCTGAAGATTTCTTAATCTCAGCAACTGCATCATTTACACTTGATGGCATTGAATATTGTAATTCATACATAATTACCTCCCTTAACTTTTGTCTTTTGCATTATTAATAGCATTCCAAACTTTTTCAGAAGTAGCTGGCATTGATATGTCGTTAACACCAAGCTCTGACAAAGCATCAACAACAGCATTAATAACGGCAGGTGGAGATCCTATCGCTCCAACTTCTCCACAACCCTTAACGCCAAGAGAATTATGAGTACAGAGGGTAACTTCATTACCTACTTTGAAATCAACAAAATTATCTGCTCGTGGCATTGTATAGTCCATGTAAGAACCCGTAAGAAGTTGACCATTATTATCATAAGCTGCATTTTCTAGAAGAGCCTGACCTATACCTTGAGCCAAACCTCCATGAATTTGACCTTCAACAATCATAGGGTTAATAACCATACCTACATCATCAACAGCTGTCATTCCTTCAACTTTAACTTCACCAGTATTTGGATTAATTTCTACTTCACAGATGTGACAACCTCCTGGGTAAGTAAAATTTAGAGGATCATAGAATGCTTTTTCATCTAAACCTGGTTCTAATTCTTCATGAGGGTAGTTATGAGGCACATAAGCCGCCAATGATATATCTGCTAAAGACATAGATTTGTCAGTTCCAGCAATTTCAAAATTTCCATTATTTAATTCAATATCATCCGCAGAAGCTTCCATTATATGGGCTGCAATCTTTTTAGCTTTAGCTATCACTTTATCCATAGCTTTTACAATTGCTTCACCACCAACTGCCAAAGATCGAGATCCATAGGTGCCCATTCCAAATGGTATATTGTTGGTGTCTCCATGACTTATTTCAACTAAATCTGTAGATATGCCTAGTTTTTCACTTACAAGTTGAGCAAATGTAGTTTCATGTCCTTGACCATGACTGTGTGAACCAGTAAATACAGTTACTGAACCAGTTGGGTGAACCCTAACTTCAGCACACTCAAACAAACCTGCTCTAGCACCAAGAGAACCGACCACTGCTGAAGGGGCAATTCCACAAGCTTCAATGTATGTTGAAAATCCTATACCTCTTAACATTCCCCTTTTAGCAGACTCAGCTTTTCTAGAGGCAAAACCATCATAGTCAGCTTTTTTGAGTGCAGCATCAAGTGTTGCATTATAATTTCCACTATCATACTGCAAAGCAACTGGAGTTTGATAAGGGAAGGCATCAACAGGAATAAAGTTTTTTCGCCTAATCTCAACTTGACTTATTCCCATCTCTCTTGCAGCCTTATCTACAATTCTTTCAATTAGATAAGTTGCTTCTGGCCTGCCGGCACCTCTATACGCGTCAACAGGAACAGTATTTGTAAAAATTGATTTCACATTGCAATGTATAGCGGGTGTAGTATATGTTCCTGCCAAAAGTGTTGCATATAAATATGTAGGAACACTTGAAGCAAAAGTTGATAAGTAAGCACCCATATTAGCTAAAGTATCAACCTTTAAAGCTAAGAACTTTCCATCTTTATCTAAAGCTAACTTAACTGAAGTTACATGATCTCTCCCATGTGCATCAGAAATAAATGCCTCTGATCTATCCGCAGTCCACTTTACCGGCCTTCTAATTTTATTTGAAGCCCAAGTAACAATTGCCTCTTCTGCATAATGGAAAATTTTTGACCCAAAGCCTCCACCAACATCAGGAGCGATAACTCTCAATTTATGCTCTGGTAAACCGAGAACAAAAGCACCCATTAACAATCTTATTACGTGAGGGTTTTGGCTTGTAGTGTAAAGGGTATATTGACCTGTTGCATGTTCATAATCGCCAATTGCTGATCTGGTCTCAATAGCATTAGGAATTAATCTATTATTTCTTATATCAAGAGAAGTTATGTGAGCGGCTTCAGATATTGCTTTATCTACAGCTTCACTGTCACCTATTTCCCAATCATAACAAACATTACTCTCAATTTCGTCATGAACTAGACCTTTTGAATTATCTAAAGCTTCTTGCATATCTATAATTACGGGAATATCGTCATAATTGACATCTATCAATTCAGCAGCATTTTTTGCATCTTCAAGTGTTTCTGCTATGATAACGGCTATAATTTCTCCAACATACCTCACCTTATCTTTAGCTATTGGAGGATGAGCTGGCTCTCTCATAGGAGTCCCATCTTTTGAATCTACTTGCCAGC
>Ga0255761_10005895_pt1 | contig 10641 bp, 9 predicted proteins | sample 071ome_29_FD_179961 | JGI IMG/M metagenome (GOLD analysis project Ga0255761, IMG submission 179961) | Coastal salt marsh microbial communities from the Groves Creek Marsh, Skidaway Island, Georgia - 071407BT metaG (version 2) | ecosystem: Environmental > Aquatic > Marine > Intertidal zone > Salt... | reverse complement strand
CCGCTTTTAAATTACTAAAGTATTTATCTAGATCAGCTTTTTCTTTTTGTAATTCATAATAATTATTTTGGTCAATGTATTGCTCAATATCTTTATTCCATTCGCTTATTTGCTCGTCATTAAAAACATCTCGAACAACTAAACATCCTTTTTTCTTAATATCGGCAATTAAAGCTAGATCTGTTTTTTCGTTAAGATCTCTAAAATTAATTTCTGGAATAATGGGTGAGTTGTTTTTTTGAAGCTTTTCAATTTCTTCAACTTCTTGCTTTATAAAATTTTCTATAGTTTGAAAGTTTTTTTTATAATCTTTTGATTTGCTTCTTAAGATTGTCTTAGAGTGAATGATGTCTTGATCAAAACTTTCTTTGTTTTTCATTTTTTATAAAAATTATTCCAAATATAATTATTAATATTATAGCTATCATTTTTTTTGTATCAATTGGATTTTGAAAAAAATAATAATTGATAACTGAAGCTACAATTAACTGAGAATATTGAAAACTTGAAATAAAATTAAGATTAGTAGTTGATAGTATTATTGAAAAAATATAGTGAGACACAAAACCAATTAAACCTAATATCACAAGTGTTAACCATATTATTGGATCGTTGATAGGTATCCAGTTTATAAAGCTAATGATAGAAAAAACAATTCCTCCAAGAAATGCTGTGTAAAAAATTGATGAAAATGGGTCTGAGTCTTTTGCTATTAACTTAGTGAATAATTGATAACATGCAAAAGACAATACAGTCAAAAAGGGAAGAAAAATATTCAAATTTATATTTTGCGTAGATGGCTGAAGTCCATAAACGATAACACAAAATGTTAAAACAATTAATAACAAACTTAATTTTGAAATTTTTTCTTTTAAAAAAAAATTACTCATTAAATAAACGATTAGTGGTGTGAGAAAAAAAATTATGTAAAAATTTATTAAATCGTTATATTTGACCGAATAATAAGTAAAAATTGTAGTTAAAATTAAAAATAAAGATCTTAAAAACTGAAATTTTAAATTTTTTTTATAATTAATCTTTTTGTTGCCTATGCTAATTATAAAAAATAAAAAAATTAAATGGAAAAAATATCTTCCCCATATTATTTGGCTGACATTACAATAATCAGCTAGATATTTAGCTATTGAGTCCATGACAACAAATAAAGAAAAAGTTACTAGAGATAAAAAAACAATATATGTGTTTTTTAATTTTTGATTTAACACTTTAACAAATTCTTGAGTTTTCAAAAAAACTAAAGTCAGATTTATTATCTAATATTTGTTTTGAGATAATTTCACCTAACACTGGTCCAAGTGTATAACCATTTGAAGAAACCATTACATAAAAATTTTTCATCATTGGATGTTCTCCTACTAAAGGATAACCGCCAACATCTACACTCATTGCTGCCCAGGACCTAATTATTTTAATTTTGCCTAATGAAGGAATAACCCTGTTTGCTACCCAAGAATTTCCTTCGAAACTATCTAACTTACAATGCGTATGCCCAGTTAATTTTGAGCTTTCTGCGGTCCACCCACCTCCAATTATAAAGTTTCCGTTAGTAGCTTGTTTTAAAGTTAAGTGTCGGCCTATATGTGCAACTAAAGTTTTCAATTGATACTCTACCGGTTCAGTTACAATCATTTGCTGAGGAATGCTCCTTACTTTCAAAGGTAAATTTAAATAATTAGCTATTTGGTTAGACCAAGATCCAGCACAACATAGTAAAACTTCCGTTTCAATTATTGATGAACTTGTGATTATCTTAAAACCAAAATTTGTTTTTTCTATTGATTGAATGTTGTCATTCAAATAACTGCTAATATTTTTTGAGACCAAAGATTCAAATATTTTATTTGTAGCTAATAAAGGATTAATTTTTCCTTCTCCCGGACAATAACCTGCATATTTCATTTTTTTTGAAATTAAAGGAAATTTGGAATGGAATTGATCAAACTCTAATACTTGTGTGTCAACTCCAGCTAGTTTCTCTAGTTCTACCTTGTTAATTAATTTTTTAAGATCTGAATCATTCTCTACTAACATTAAACCGCCGTCTGTAGAAATCTCAAAATCGCTTCTTAATTCACTCTCTAATTCTTTCCACTTTTCAGTTGCTTTTTTTTGAACACTTAACAACTTTATTAGATTTTCTTTCTGTTCAGAATTTTTTGGATCAAAGTCATATGAGAGTAATTGAAGATGTAGCGATCCAGCATTAGAACCAGACGCTTGTGAATTTGGTTGCTTCAAATCTATAAGGCATAAATCCTTTTCTCTTTTAGAAAGATAATACGCCGCTGAAACACCCATAATTCCAGCGCCTATAATAGCAACCTTATGTTTAAAGCTTTTCTTGCTACTTAAATTTGTCTTAAATAATTTTGGCAAATCGTCAGCTATATATCCATACCATTCCTCTTTTTCATGGGCCACCTGCTCAATATTAACTGGTTGGATTGGATTCTGCGGAGCAAACATTAAGTCCTTAAAATTATCGTTATCAAATTTATTTTGAAACAATTCTGTCAAAGCAGGAGAACAATATCTTGCTTGGCACCTGCCCATTCCTAATCTTGTAATTCTCTTTATTAACCCGGAGTCGATATGATCTTGTGATAAAAATTTTTTAATTTGAATAAATTTCACATTTTCACATCTGCAAACAATAGTTTCTTCACTAATATTTTCAACATTGCTTATTGATTTTGAAAATATTTTCCAAAGAAAATATTGAAATAAAATTGATCTATAATAATTTAATTTTCCAAAAAAAATCTTTACTAGATTATTACTATTAGTAATTTTATTAATTATATTTAATGCCGCTAGCTTACCTTCGTAAAGAGAAACAGCTGCACCAACGTTTCTAGCCGCTTCTCCAATAAAATAAACATTTTCATCGCTTGTTTCACCAAATAAGTTTTTCTTTAATTCAAAATAATTTTTTTTTTTATTAAAGCTTCCTGATAAACCTAGAAGTCTTGCAATATCATTATTAGGATAAAATCCATAATTTAAACAGACAACATCAATGTCATTTATTTCTTTATATTTTTTATTTTTGTCTATTAAAATGATAGTTTTTTTTCCATTATCATCTTTAATTTCTTTTAAAACATGTTCATGAATAATTTTAGGGCCTCGATTTAAAAGCTTTAAGTAATCTATAACACCTTTAAAAAAAATTAGTGGTGATAATATAAAACACATAAAAGAACTTAAAAAATTCTTAAATGGACTTTTCCCAGTTTCAGCTATAGCGATTACTTTTAAACCTTTTTTATATAGTTCTGAAGCTAGTTGAAAATTCAAAGGACCGTTTCCGCATATAACTACATTTTTACCAGGGAAAACTTTATGAGATTTCAAAAATATTTGTGCTGCACCCGTTCCCATTACATTTGGTAAGTGCCAACCATTCACATAAAAAGGTTTTTCATAAGAGCCAGTAGCAACAATTAATTTAGAAGTAATAAATCTTAAGTCTTTTCCTTTTTGATCGGCGCAAATTTCAAATTCAGCAGGACCTTTTTTAAAGACTCCCCAGACTTTACAATTTAAAAAAGTTCTATTGTCATCATTTTTCAACAAGTTCTTAAATTGAGATAATTGTAAATACTGTGAGTCTAATCCTTTTTTATCTACATTTTTATAAATGGAACTAACATCCTTAAAATACTGACCTCCGATCGAGTCTTTTTCATCAATTAAAATATAATCTATGGCATTTCTTGAAAACTCTTTAGCTGCATTTAAACCACCTGGGCCTGCACCAAGAATTATAATTTTAGTTTTAATTCTTACGCTCTTTTTAGATTTTTCCTCTGCTTCAATTTTTAACTTTGGTCTATACTGATGCTTTAGAACCTTATCACCATCCTTAAGTTTGGTTATGCATGCTTTTGTTGTGGCAATTTCATTTACTGAGACAAGGCAATCATTACAAAAACCAATATTGCAATATGGTCCTCGTTCTTTATTTTCTTTGTCAATTCTAAAAGCTTTAATCTCATTTCTTACTAAAGCTGAAACTATTGTTTCATTTTCATATGCTTCATATTTTTTTCCTTCAAATGAAAAAGTAATTTTTTTTGAATTAATTTCAAATTGACTATCTTCAATTTTTATAAGTTATTATTTTACTTTTAACTTATGCTTTTTAAAAATATTTAAACACTCTTTTTTTTTTATTCTATTTAATTCTAATCTAGGCAATAAAGGTTTGCCAACATCAAAACCCATTAAATTTAGCATATGCTTTGTAGCTGCAACATAATAATGACCTCCAACTAATTTTATGACTGGTAAAATTTCATCATAAACTCTTTTAGCTTTAACAAACTTTTTATTTTTTACTATTTCTTTAAATATTTTTGTTCCTTCGTAAGGAACTAAATTTGATGGGACAGAAACCCAGCCAACAGCACCTTCGAGATAAGACTCGTAACCCATTATTCCTCCAAAAACTTTAATTTTCCCTTTTGTTTGTTTAATAATCTCTCTTACTCTAGTTACATCCATAGTAGATTCTTTGCAGTACTTAACATTCTTAATTTTTGCAAGTTCCTTAAAATGCTCCGGTAAAATATCAATATTAGATGTTGCTGGGTTATTATAAACCATAATTGGAATATCAATCTCAGAACTTATCAATTTAAAATGATTATATAATTCTTCTGGTGTTGGCGTTGAATAAAATGGAGGTATAATCATAACTCCATCTGCGCCTAGCTTCTGGGCTTGTGCAGATAATTCTATGGCTTCATTTGTATTTTCTGCTGCAGTTCCAACAAGAAGAGGAATTCGCTTCTCAATAATTGCGATAGACTCTTTAATCATCTTTATTCTATTAATATTACTAATAGATAAAAATTCTCCTGTACTACCAAGAATAATTAGGCCTCCAATTTTTTTTTGTATTTGCCAATTAAAATATTTTTTTAAAGAATTAACATTTATTGATCCATCAAAATTGGTTGGTGTTACAGTTACGGAAAAAGTTCCTTGAAAATTTTTTTTCATTATTTGTATCCCATTAATTTATTAGGCAAGTATAAAGAAATTTCTGGAAAATAAGTAACTAAAAATAAAACTATTAGCATTAATGAAAGTGGAATTAATAATTTTTTTGATACATCAACTATTGATCTCTCTGCTATAGAACTCGCCACAAATAAAGTTATACCATAAGGTGGTGTCACCATTCCAATTGATAAGTTCAAAATTATAATTAAACCAAAATGTAAAGGATCAACTCCAAAAGAAATAGCTACTGGCATTAAAACTGGGATCAAAATTAAAATTGCAGAAATACTTTCCATAAACATCCCAATAAGTAGAAGTAATAAATTTACATAAATTAAAAATAATAATTTGCTGTCGGAAAAACCTAACATTAGGTCTGCAATTTTTTGAGGGATTTGTTGACTGGCAATAAACCAAGAAAAAACATTTGCCGTAGCAATAATTAACATAACTGTTGCGGCAATGCTTGATGCCCGTAAGATAATTTGAGGTAAATCTCTAAATTTAATTTCTTTATAAATAAAAATTGAAATTATTAACCCGGTTAATACTGCTACTGATGCAGCTTCTGTAGGTGTAAAAATACCGCCAACTATTCCTCCAACAATAATAACTGGGAGTGTTAAAGCAGGTATAGCTTTTAAAAAAGTTGAAATTAAATAATTAAAAGAAAACTTATGCAAATCTTTAGACTCATTTTTATTTGTCTTTGCTCTTAAATATCCGCTAACTAATAGCAATAATGCACAAAGCAATCCTGGTAAAATACCTGAAAGAAAAAGAGCCCCAACAGATTGATTAGAAATTGTTGCTAAGACTACCATCATTATACTTGGAGGTATTATAGTACCTAAAGAACCGCTGCATGCCATAATTGCTGCAGCGAAATCTATATTATACCCTCTTCTTTTCATCTGAGGTAACATGATAGATGACATAGCAGCTGTGTCTGCGGATCCAGATCCTGAAATAGCTGCTAATCCAGTTCCTGCTACAACAGCTACAAGATACAGTGAACCGGTGATCCATCCGACCAACGCAGTAGCAAAATCAATTATTCTTTTTGCTATGCCCCCCTTCTCCATAATTATTCCTGTAAGAATAAAAAAAGGGATTGCCATAATAGTAAATTTATCAAGTCCTCCATAAATTTTTTGAGCAACTAGTGCTAAAGGAACATTGTATGCAACAAGAGTGAATGTTGCTGCTACGCCTAGAGAAAAAACAATAGGCGTTCCAAAGATCAATAAAAAAATAAATAAGATTAATATTAAAGTCATTTGATTTTTCTTATTTGTAATCTAGAAATTGTTAAAATTACTAATTCCAAAATAATATAAATTATACCTATAGGTACTGACATGTATGGAATCCACATAGGAATTCCTAATGCAGGTGAGGTAGATTCATAACCTACTAAAATTAATTTTATAGTACCTTTTAAAGCCATTAATAAAAAAATAATAGAAACTGATGATGTAAAAAAAATTATAAATTTTTGATATTTTAAAGACAATTTTCTTAATAAAATATCAACGCCAACATGCATGTTTTTTCGCATTGCAACTCCAGATGCTAATAAAACCATCCAAATTTGAGAGTATGTAGCTGTTTCTGCAGCAATTCCTAACTTGTAATTAAAAATATATCTTCCTAGAACTTGATAAAACACGGCTAAAACCATGTAAATAAAAAATATTATAACAAACCAATCAACAATTTTTCTTAATAAAATTAAAAATTTTTCCATAAAAAAATGGGCGCTAAAAAGCGCCCACTCTATTTTTTTTGAAAAAAACTACATTCCTTGAATTGCTTTCAAAATGTCTTTTGACGATGATGTTTTAACAAACTCGTCATAAACTGCTTTTGAAGCTTCTCTAAATCCTTTTGGATCTGGATATGTAACTTTTACTCCTTGTTTTTTCAAACTATCAAGTAATGAATTATCGCTATCAGAATAAGCTTTTCTTTCAACTGCAGCTGACGCTAGCCCAGCTTTTAGCAAAGCTGCTTGAACATTTTTTGGTAAAGATTTAAATTTTTCCTCTGACATAATTAAATCTGCTACTAGTGCTGTCCAACCAATTTGAGCCCAATAAGGTGCCACTTCATAGAACTTTTTCGAATTATAGTTTGTATTAGCAGCTTCTGCTCCATCTACTACTTGTTGCTGAAGCGCCCCATATAATTCACCGTAAGCCATTGGTGTTGCTTTTGCTCCAAAAGCATTAAATGACGATACGTGTGCTGGTACACCCATAGTTCTGATTTTAAGTCCTTTTAGATCATTTATATTATTAATAGGCTTAGAAGTTGTCATAATATGTCTTACGCCTGCTTCATAAAAACCTAATAATCTAAATCCCTTATCTGACATTGCGCTAGATAATTTTTTTCCTGGAGCTCCATCCATTGCCTTATACATATGTGCTCTATCTCTAAACAAGAAAGGTAAATCAAAAATACCTAACTCAGGGACAAAGTTTGTAAGATTACCATTCGATGGACTAGTTATATCAACTGTGCCTAATTTTAATCCTTCGATCATCTCTTTTTCAGATCCTAATTGACCATTTGGAAAAATTTGAATCTCAACTTCACCTTTTGTTTCTTGCTCAACTACTTTTTTGAATTCAAGCATTCCGATATGGTAAGGCTCGTCAGGATTTGCTGTGTGCCCAGCTTTTAATATAATTTTAGCATTAGCAACACTAAAAGAAATTAAAAAGGCAAACAATATACTTATTATTTTTTTCATGTTTTCTCCTTTTTGGTTGTTAAATTATTTACAAGTAAAATAGAAAAAAAGCTGTTTAGCAAGATAATTTTTAATTAAATAATGTTAGATTTTAAAAAAAATTAAGTAATATTTAGTTAATTAATATACATAATTTGATAATTCTGATCTCTGAAATTTACCAAACCCTTTTTTTGCTAAAAGCTCATAATTATTTACAATAATTTTACCTCGACACACAACAGAATTAGGCCATGCATTAACTTCTATATTTTCATAAGGTGTATAATCAACATTATGATGTAAGTCTGTATTCTTAATAATTTTTTTTATATTTGTGTCCCAAATTACCAAGTCAGCATCTGAACCAATAGCGATTGTTCCTTTATTTGGATACAAACCATAAATTTTTGCTGGTTTAGTTGAAGTAAGTTCAACAAATTTATTTATTGATATTTTATTTTTTAATACACCTCCTGAAAAAAGTAATGCTAATCTTGTTTCTAATCCAGGAATACCATTTGGTATATTTTTAAATGACGCATCTTTTCCTTTTACAGCCTTACCTTTTGAGCCATTAAAATTGAATGGTGAATGATCAGATGAAAATACATCAAAAGTTCCATTGCTTAAACCATTCCAAACATGTGCTTGGTCTTCCTTAGTTCTTGGCGGTGGGCTGCAAATATATTTTGCACCTTCAAATCCTTCCAAATCTAAATTATCTCTCTCTAAAAATAGATATTGAGGGCAAGTTTCAGCATAAATTTTGAATCCTTTGCTTTGAGCATTTCTTATTGCTTCGATTGCTTCTCTTCCTGAAATATGAACAAAAAGAATTGGAGTATTTGTGAGTCTTGATAATGATATAGCTCTATTAGTAGCTTCTGCTTCAATTATATCAGGTCTTGAATCTGCATGATATTTAGGTTGGGTTTTTCCTTCGTTTTCTAGTTTTTCAGTCAACCAATTTATACATTCATGATTTTCTGCATGAACCATAACGGTTGCTTTTTCTCTTCCAGCTGCCTCTAAAACCTCTAAAATTTCCCTGTCATTCAATTTAAGATCATCATAAGTCATATAAATTTTAAAATGCGTATAACCGTCTTTAATAATTGCAGGCAATTCTTGATTTAAGATAGTTTTATTAGCATCAGTGATGATTGTATGAAATGCATAATCTACATAACATTGGTCTTTAGCTTTCAAATGATAATCATCAATCACTTTTCTTAGACTTTGACCTTTAAACTGAAGCGCAAAAGGTATGACAGTTGTGGTTCCTCCATAAGCAGCTGAACGCGTGCCAGTCTCAAAATTATCTGCAAACTCTGAGCCGTCATTTGTTGGTTGTGATAAATGACAATGTCCATCTACTCCTCCTGGTAAAACAAATTTATCTTTTGCATCAAAAACCTCTTTTGATTCTGTTGTTATATTATTTTGCAATTGAACTATTTTCTGATCTTTAATTCCAATATCTGATCTAAATAAATCACTAGAAGTGCAAACTTTTGCATTTTTGATTAATAAATCTAACATAATTAAATTAAAGTACCTAAAAATATCAATTCGTTCAATTTGTTTTTTGTAAAAACTTTTTTAAAATTAAATAATAATTAATAATATCATCATTAATTAATTTTTCATTAGATCGATGACCCTCTTCTCCAGATCCAGGTCCAATATTAATAATATTGACTTTTTCATCTGCAAAGTACCTTCCATCACTTACGCCAATAGAAGATAGGTATTTTGGATTTTTCTTGTAAATAGACCTAAATGCGTCCTTAAGAGAAATCAAATATTGATTTTTAGAGTCTGATTTAAAAGGGTTAGTTCCTGTTAAAAATTTAATTTTTACATTTTTAAAATATTTAAATATAAAATTTTTAAGATGATTATAGGATTTTTTTATAGTTTCTTTACTAGTAATACGCCTGTCAATTAATAATGTAGTTTTAAATGGAACAACATTTACGTTTTCTCCACCATTAATTATTCCAATGCTTATAGTTGATTTATGAAAACCTATGTTAAATTTATTTAAATATTTTTTATACTTATTTTCAATTAGATTTACTAATTTTGCAGCTTTAGTAATTGAATTAATTCCTTTTTGAGGTTCTCCAGCGTGTGACGTTTTTCCAAATAGTTCAACTTGTGTCCAAAACACGCCCCTTTCTTCAATCAGCATATTGTTATTTGTAGGCGCACCAAGAATTAAGGTGTGAGGATTAATAATTTTTTTATCCCTAAGAAACAAAGTTCCTTCCGGCCCCAAATTTTCTTCATCTGTCACAAAAGTAAAAGTAATATTAGAATTAAAATTTGGAAATAATTTTTTAAAATTTTTTGCTAGGTATAAATGCACAGCAGCACTTGATTTACAATTAACTGAACCAAGCCCAGTAGAATATTTTTTTTTAATATCTAATTTAAACGGATTAGAATTCCATTCTTCTAAAATAGGTTTAACAGTATCGATATGCGAATTAAAAACTAATGATTTTTTAAAACCTTTATAATTTTTTACAACGGTATTAATTTTGTTTTTATTACTTTGATAATAGGAATTAATGACAAATCCTGATCCAATTAAATATTTTCTTATAAATTGATCAAATATTTTGGTATTGGCTGGAGGATAAGATGTGTCAATACTTACTAATTGTTTTAAAAGACTTAAAAGTTCTTTTTTGATTTTTATTAATTCTTTAATATTTGTTTTCATTTTTTTTAAACACTAAACAAGTACCGTTATTACAATATCTTTTACCTGTTGGTTTTGGCCCGTCTTCAAATATATGACCGTGATGACCGCCACATTTTTTACAATGATACTCAGTGCGAGGATAACCAAT
>Ga0255761_10005874_pt1 | contig 10661 bp, 10 predicted proteins | sample 071ome_29_FD_179961 | JGI IMG/M metagenome (GOLD analysis project Ga0255761, IMG submission 179961) | Coastal salt marsh microbial communities from the Groves Creek Marsh, Skidaway Island, Georgia - 071407BT metaG (version 2) | ecosystem: Environmental > Aquatic > Marine > Intertidal zone >... | reverse complement strand
TGCCTTGCTTGCGGCTCATGGATTTTACATCATCAACAGTTCAAACGGCGCCTTCGTGAGCGAAGGGCGAAGCACGCCAGGGGGTTTCCGTGACCTCGCGGCTCGCCCCGGAGGCGGTTGGGTGCTTGCAGGACGCCACGGACAGATTCACCTCTTCTCCCAACAGGGCCGAGGCATCCGCCGGGTTGACAGCGGGCCTGTTCGTCGTATGGTGGGTTGGCTTGACCGAGAACATCTGCTCTGGCAAGACCCGCAAGGATGCCTGTGGTGCGGCCGATTGACGGGCGAAGACAGGAAGCGCCGCATCGAAGACCGCGCATGGAGTTGGTGCTCAGCCCTCAAGGACGGCCGTTTGCTTTTGCAGAGCGCCGACGGTGGGCTCTGGGAGGGCGTCCCTCATCCGTTTGGATGGGACCACTTGGAACGCTTGGAAAGCGATTCTCTTGAACCGATGGAAGCCGTACGCTCGGGCGACGGTTGGTGGGTTCTGGGCATTGAAGGACACCTCGTTTCGTTGTCCACCGCACGAAAGGACGAGGGCGAAGAGCCTCCGCTTACCGAGCGCATGAACCTCGGCGACCTTCTCGTGTTGTGCACGCCCGATGCCATGGCGACCGCTACACGAGAAGGCCTTGTCCGGCGATGGACGGCCCCCCATCTCTCGGATGCCGAGCGTGAAGGGAGGTACAAGGCGGTGGCGGAGGCGGCTATGGCCCGTAACTGGGAAGAGCGACGGCAAATGTTCCTCCGTGCGCAGGAAGCCGAAGACCTTGGAAAACTGTCCTTGGCCATCGAACTCTACGAGGCCTTGGGGCGAACTGAAGACGCCCGCCGTTTGCTCGGGCGCATCAAGGAAGGCGATGCGTGATGTCGGAACTCACCAGCCTCACGGTTGAACGGGTGGAACACTACCTCGATATCACCCGTCGAGCCCGTCAGAAGGCCACACGAACGGTTGATGAATCAACGGAAGAAGGTCAGAAATTGACCGTGATGCTTCGTATGGCCGATGATTACGCAGCGGATGCCCGCCACTTTCTCGAAATCGGTGACCTCGTTCGAGCCTTTGGAGCCATCAATTATGCACACGCATGGATCGATGCAGGCGTCAAGATCGGTTGGCTCGACGGTCACGGCGACGATGTGTTGTTCACCCTTCCTTGATGCCCTCAAAGGGCCTCGATGAGGGCCAGTCGGTTGTTTTGTTTGACCTCGACCACCGGTACGTTGGCTTCAAACAAGCGTCGCTTGAGCTCGGTGTCAACGGTGAGGACGGGCCACCCTTCCTCGCTGGCCAGGGAGAGAAGTTGGTTGTCGGTGTGTCCGTCAAACGGCGCCTCCACCAAGGTTGCTTTTTGTTCGAGCAAACCGAGCAAGAGGGGTTTTGAGCGAGGGCGTTGGGGCTCAAGGCGTTCCAATTCCTGCATCACCGACGGGAGGACGGTCCATGAACAAGGGCCGAGCAGGGCCTCCAACTCTTGTTCGACGTTCAGCCGAGCGTCCATGCAAGCGACCCAGCCGCAAGCGTCGATGAGGACGGGCTGCATCGCACCGACCTCTCATTCGATGGTGCCGTAGCCAATCAGCCGCCAGCGGGATCCGATACGACGCGAGAGCGAAATGCGCTGCCCTTTGTCGGCGCAGATTGGAAGGCGAAGTTCGAGGTCGGTTCGCGTCTTCTCAGCGTTTTTCGTCACGCCAACGGACGTCGCCGTGGCCACATTGAGCATCAACATCTCGTTGTTGCGCAGAGGTTGGATTTTCTCGGGCGATTCGCCGTCACCGGCGACCATATGGCTCATCAGATTGACGCTGATGGCCACCGAGGAGTGGATTTCAGGAAGGTCGCCTTTGCGGGCCACGACTTGCCCGGAGAGGTTGTCCGAGGTGGTGATGGACGGGTCAAGGTAGGTGGCCATGCCGCACAAGCCTCCAGCATGCATTTTTTTGAGGCTCAGACCTCCACCTTGCATGCTGCTGACGACGGCTTCGATCGGTTCCCACGTGGCCTTGTTGCCTTTCTCGATTTTCCGTCCCGGTCCAATCACGACGGTGTCGCCTTCGTTGAATTCCCCTTCAACGATGCTTCCTCCAATCACGCCGCCTTTGAGTTTTGAAGGCCGGGTACCGGGTCGGTTGATGTCAAAGGAACGGGCAACGTGCATGATCGAGCGCTTGTCCTTTGAACGGTCAGGTGTTGGAATGGTGGCTTCAATCGCCTGAATCAACACGTCCAGGTTCACATCGTGATGAGCGGAAACAGGGATGACGGGGGCGTTTTCTGCGATGGTCCCCTTGAGGAAGGCTTTGATCTCCTTGTGGGATTCAAGCGCTCGTTCTTTGGACACGAGGTCGATTTTATTCTGAACGATCACGATGTTCTCAATGCCGGCGATTTCAAGCGCCATCAAATGCTCTCGAGTTTGAGGCTGCGGGCAGGTTTCGTTGGCCGCCACCATCAACATTGCTCCGTCCATGATGGAGGCACCGGTGATCATGATGGCCATGAGGGTCTCGTGCCCGGGTGCGTCAACGAAGGAAACCACCCGCTTCAACTCGCCTTCAATATCCTCGCCTCCATCGGGTCGTTTTCCGGTGGCGTAAAACTGCCCTTGGTCGTCTTGGTAGAAGGCCGTGTCAGCGTAACCGAGTTTGATCGAAATTCCTCGCTTGCGCTCCTCGGAGTGGGTATCGGTCCACACGCCAGAAAGCGCCTGCGTGAGCGTCGTTTTTCCGTGGTCAACGTGACCGACAAGGCCGATGTTCACTTCGGGTTGAGCGGGAAGCTTTCGTGCCATGCTTCCCTCTCTCCTTCATGCCCGTCGAACGCCCTCTCGGGTTCACTCCGAAGATTCCTCAGCCTCTGCTGAGAGGATGGTTTCGAGTGGTTTCTTTCCGGCCTCGACAACCCGGAGGTTGATTTGGCGGGTGTCTTGGGTGATGGTGTTGCCGCGGAAGTTTCGTCGCTTGCGCAGGCCGTCGGGCTTGTATCGGAAACGCTTCTTGCCGCCTCCTTTTTCCTTGTGAACGACGACTTGACCCTTGTAACCCGTTGACTGGGTCACGAGGATGGACTGACGGTTGCCGCCTTCAAGGTCTCGACGCATGGGGGTGCCGGTCTTGTCGGAGCCGCCCGTGATTTCGAGTTTGTAACCGCTGAGGGTCTTGTCGCCTTCGCCGACGAACAAACCGTCAACCACATCGCCAATGCGCTTTCCGAGCATTTGAGCGTGGTTGTTTCCTGTGATTTTGAGGGCGTAGGATTTCCCGCCGTTCTTCGGGTCGGTATCGTTGACCACTGCGATAAATTCTGAATCGTTGCCAGCCATGAGAGCACCTCTTGGGATTTGTCCGACTGATGACCCGTATTTAGCCCCATCGTCTATGCACTGAAGTTCAACGACGGGCCAGTCGCTTTGGAAGAAGCAATTCAAGCCGCTGAGCCAAGTCTGCAGGGAGGAAATGCGGCATGCTCAGATGGGTCGTGCGACCTCGGCCGCCGGGGACGGTGGCCACTCGGCTGGCCACGATGCCTTCTTGCTCGATATTTTTGACGTGTTTCCAGAGCGTCGTGTGGCTCTTCGGACGCTGTTCGTATTCTTCGCAAACCACGTTGTAGAGGCGCTCCACGTCGCCCATGGTCATGGATTCCTCGGTTCGTAGCCGACGACACATCGCCAAGAGAACCAGCATTCCTTGGGCCGACAGTTCGTCAACAATCTCCAACCGCTGCTTTGTGTTTGTCGCCAATTCGTCGTTCACGACATGGAGGTCATCGACGGTGATGGCCTGTTCCGAATGACCGTCTTGGCGAAATTCAGCACGCTCGGCGGCGCTGCTCAAGTACTCAATCACCCGACGAGCATCGCCGCTGTTTCCGGCTCGCTCGGCCACCAAACGAAGGATTCCGTCGTTCCAGGTTCCAGGCACCAAGGCCAATTCCGCCCGTTGACGTGCAATGGCCTCGAGGCCGTCGACGGTGTAGGGCGGAACTCGGATGTGATTTGATTGGCCGAACTTTGACAGAACCGCCGTCTCAAGCACGTCCAGGACCTGTTCTTGGCTAACGAGAATGAGGGATATCGTGCCTTTTCCTTCTTGGTCCTCATCAATGCGAAGCAGTTGGTAGAGCAGTTCGTCACCTGAACGTCGGAGCATGTGGTCCACCTCATCGAGGACAACGATGAGGTGCGTGGATGTACGGCGCAACATCTTCCGCAGACTCATCAACAGTTCGCCCATCGATAAGCCACGGTCGGGATGACCCGGGTCAAATTGGTGGAGGATGCGCTGAGCAACCCGCATGCTGGTTGAGGCGTTTCGACAATTGACGTGGGCGACGTTGATCTCTCGCTTGCCCGAGAGGTGCCTTCGGAGGTCACGGCAGAAGGTCTTGGCGAGCACGGTTTTCCCGCTCCCCACCGGACCCGTGATGACGGCTCGGGCGGCGCCTTCGGGCGAGCCAACGGTCGTGAATTTGGAGGCCAAGGCTTCCTGAAGGTCTTCTCGACCCACGAGTTCTTCGGGGAGGTGGTCAAAATCCAGAATTTCAGGATGGGCGATGATGAGCCCAGCGCCAATCCGGTCCAAGTAGCCCGTCATATCAAGGGAATGCTGATGTCAACCGTTCTAAAAGATGTGGTAGGCTGTTGGGCCATTGTGCGGCTTTTTTCACAGGAGACGTACACCAATCAGGGGATTTCGTCGAACTGGTAACCGGTTTCCCATTTCTTCTCGCCCAGCGCCACCTCAAGTTCAAACGGCGTGATGAGCGGTTTGCGGTACTTGACGGCGTCGTCGATGGCGATGCGCGGGCAGGCGGTGTTGACAAAGGCGTCAACGGGATAGAAGTCGATGAGCTCTGGACCAACGTGCTCCAAGGCGAGCAGGTACCCTTTCTTGCCGTGTTTTGCAAGCATCCGCTTCATGCGAAGAGCGAGGGTGCGACGCATTTGTCCGGGCTTTTCGCCGATGAGAATGCCGAAGGTGGAAGCGTCTTGGACGCTCATGATGAGGCCAAAGCGCTGGCGCAGGATGCGCTCGATGCGCTCCAACGACATTTCCTCCGCGTCGCCGGTGTACGGGTCGAGCATCGCCAACGGTTTTCCGGTATGCAATACCAAACCGATCGGGTGAAAATCGCCGCTCCCCAGGAACAAATAGTGGCCTATAGAAGGGTCGTCTCCGGAGTAATTGCAACCGAGGACCTGGCCGGGGAACGAGAGTCGAGCACCACCGATGGGTACGGTGACATCAAAGCCCGCTTTTTCCAGACGGTCGTGAAACTCGGGAAGGAGATGCAAATGTTGGATGGAGCCGACCAAGCCGAGTTTGGTGTCCGTGAGCGGGGCCATCCGACCCACAGCGTCCATGAATTTCTCTTGAGCTTCGGCCTCGCTTAGGGGCGATGCCTCGTCTTGAGTGGCCAAGCGTTGTTTCGCCATACTGCGGTGCTGTTCAAGCCAGGGAAGGACCGGCGAGAGTTCGGGGTCGCCGTCGTAGGTGACGTTGATGAATTGCGTGGGCATGCCGGAATCGATGTTCATTTGGGAGTGACCCATGTGAGCAACCAATTCCACGCCCATTAGTTTCATTTTGTCGTGAACGAGGTCGCACGCACCGTAACAAGGGTCGGCAGCCAGAACCACTTGAGCGCTGGTTTCGGTCTCGATGGTGTCCATCATCTCCAGGGCTTGCATCTTGAGCCCTTCGGGCACTTGGAGGGCGATGAGTCGGTTGTCGTTGGAACGAATGCGTTCCATCAACTCCTCGAGTTCGAAGTCGTGACGGTCAAGATCCATGCTTCCCCTCACCTTGACGGCGGGGCCACCCCCTCATGAAGCCACCCGTTCTCGTGAAGGAGGGGGGAATCCCTCCCTGCGGTCGATGGCGGATTGGAAATTCTCAAGGAAGGCGGTCTTCGGCCTCGTCGAGCAGCACGACTTTGTCCCCGTCCATCTCCAAACGGACCAGCGATTGGATGTTGATGTCGGGATATTTCCCTTGCAATCGGCGCAAACCGCCTCCTTTCTCAACCACGGCCACGATGTTCGTGACCTCGGCACCCGCTCGCCGAACGCCTTCCACGACCGCTTCCAAGGTGCCTCCCGTCGAAAGCACGTCATCGAGAATGGCGATGCGCTCTCCGTCACCGAGGTCGTTGAGGTACATCTCGCCCTTTGAGTAGCCGGTGGCCTGGTCGATTTCGACCTCCCCTTCCAAACCGTAGGACCGCTTTCTTGCGATAACGAGGGGAATCCCCGTGGCCATGCTCAGAGGAGCGGTGAGCGGCAACCCCATGGCTTCAATTCCCAACAGGACATCGACCTCGCTCCAATCGACGCGTTCAACGACCAACTCGATGATGGAGGTCAGCACGTCGGGATGCATTCGGGGGACGCCGTCGGTGATGGGGTGGATGAAGTAGGGGTACGCTCCCTTCCAAATGACGGGTGCGGCTTGGAGACTGTCCCGCAGTTGTTGCATGGCGTCGCTCATGCGATTCGCTACCGGTGTGAGTTAATCATTCTTGAGGCGGCCTCAATGGGCCTTGCCAGAGCCTCACAACTCGGCGAGGTACTCAACGTATTCGTCGTGTTCCATGAGATTTTCAAGCAACTGCTTGTCCTCGGGATTGATTTGGAGGTCGTGCGGTTCGAACAGGATGATCCATCCGTCGTTGTAAGCGGATTCATTGACGAGATCCGGGTTGATCTCCACCTCGCCGTTCACGTCGGAGATGACGCCCGAAAATGGTGAGGTGAGCGAGACTTTCTCATCGGCGCTCCAGAGCGAAAAGAGGCTCCCGCCTTCGTCCACTTCGGTTTCGGCTTGGGGCAGAATCACCCGCAGGACATCGCCGATCTCGACGCGCATGAATTCGCTGACGCCGATCATCAATTTCTGTTCTTTTTGCTGAAACCACAAGTGGTCCATGGAGTATTTTCGGTCTTGGGCAATCACGAATTCAACGATGTCATCGTCCATAGGTCTCCCTCGTAATCGCGGCTTCCACAGGTGGTATATGAAGACTGAGGAAGAAAGTGTTTTTTTGAGCGAACCAACGGATTAAGAAACTCCCCGATGTGGGCAGGTTGGTGAGCGCATGATTTTTGGCGAAACCGACGAACAGCAGATGATTCGCGAACTGGTTCGAGACTTTGCAGAAACGGTGCTTGCTCCGACGGTTGAGCACCGCGACCAAAACCAAATTCCGCCTTCACAGGAATGGGAAGCCTTCCTCGAATACGGTCTCCACGGCATCACCATACCCGAGGCCTACGGGGGCTCCCCCATCGATGACGTGTCCGAAGCCATCATCATCGAGGAGTTGGCTCGCGTTGACCCTTCCTTTGCCGTGATGTTTTGCGTTCACGTTGGTTTGTGCTCCATGACCATCGCCCTGCACGGCGACGAACACCAAAAGAGCACCTACCTGCCTCGCCTCGCTGCTGGAGAAGTCGGCGCGTACTCGCTTTCTGAATCCGGAGCCGGGACCGATGCAGCCGCCATGGTTTGCAAAGCCAAGCTTTCCGAGGACGGCCGTCACTACCTGCTCAACGGCGAAAAAATGTGGGTCACCAACGGCGCCCAAGCCAACATTCTCGTGCTGTTCGCCAAAGATGTGGACCACCCCGATTACGGCACCAAGAAGCACGGCGGTACAACGGCGTTCATCGTTGACGCTGACTTTGAGGGCTTTTCGGTTGGAAAGAAAGAAGACAAACTCGGGATTCGTTCATCCGATACGTGCACCCTCGTTCTCAACGACTGCAAGGTTCCCGTCGAGAACGTCATCAAGGGGGTTGGAAACGGCTTCCCCATCGCCATGAATGCGCTGGACAACAGCCGAATCGGGATTGCCGCCCAAGCCCTCGGCATCGCTCAGGGCGCGTACGAGTCGGCTTTGCAGTACGCTCACGAGCGAGAAGCCTTCGGAAAACCCATCGCTCACCACCAAATGATCATGGCTTATCTGGCCGACATGGCCACGCAAATTGAGGCCGCCCGGTTGCTGGTCTACAAAGCCGCATGGACCAAGGAACAGCACTACCATGCCGATGGGCCCCGACATTCCAAAGAAGCGAGCATGGCCAAACTCTTTGCGGGCGACACGGCGATGTGGGTTTCCGAACGAGCCATCCAGGTTCTCGGCGGTTACGGCTACACGAAGGAATTCCCCGTCGAGCGCTTTTTCCGAGATGCGAAAATCACCCAAATCTACGAAGGCACGCAAGAAGTTCAGCGCATCGTCATCGCTCGAGCCCTGAAGTGATCAGCGTTCAAGGCACACCAATCGCCGAAGGGCGACCGACCAAGCGAAGGGTTGGACAACAGCGTTGCAAACCTCGCCTATTGCAAACGCCCGGCCCTCTTCTTGAACGGTCATCAATTCGAACACCGTCCCGTCGTGACCCGTGCACGTGAGCGTTGTGCCGTTCTTGTAGGGCCCTTCCCCGAGCAACGTTCGCGCCGTGGAAAGAACCGTGAACTGAAGGTCGTGCGAGCCGCAAGAGGCGATGTAGGCTTGCGTTTCGCTGCGCAAACGCATGGCGGCAAGCGATTCATTGACCTCGGAAAACGAACGCGACGAGGGCAGCACGGGTTCAGTCGCTTCGACGCTTTCCGTTTCGGAAGGGGCTTCTTCCTCGACCGGAGGTTCGGGGTCAACCGCAGGCGCCTCGGTGATGACAAAGGAGCCGGTGTCCAAGCGGACGCCCAGGTGGAGGAGTTCAACGGTGTAATCGGCGGCGTTGTTGCCGTCCATGAGGAACTCGTCAAAGGTTGGTGAATCCATCATGGCTTGCTGAGTAACGAAGTTCTCACTTTCTCCAAGCGAGGACGTCACTTTCAATTCATACGCTTCGACCGGTTCGTTGAAGGAAGCCGTGATGGTCACGCTCTCTCCGACTTGAATTTCGGGTTTGTCAATCAGCAACGAGCCGGTGATGATCACCGGCGCAACAAAGAGCGAATCGGGCACTTCCAGTCCACTCGCAGCGAGGAAAGCCATCCAGTCCGCAATGGGTATGCCCTTTGCCGTATCGGCTTCAACGAAGGAAAAGACCACCTCAACCACCCATTCAGGGGGTTTTTCACCGGTCATCTTTCCGAGCAGCGTAGCGAATTCATCCCCCGAAATCATCCCGTTCTTGTCTTCATCAAGGTCTTGCGTGAGCTTGACGGGAGAAACGGCGGATGAATTGAGCCAATTGGTGAAATTGGAGTGGAGCAACTTCGCCATGGTGTTGCTTTCGCTGATGGATGAGATGCGTTGCGAGACGGCATCCACCCGGCGTTCGAATTCTTGTTTCTCAGGCAAAAGAATCTCTGCCATGGTACCCTCCATGGACTTCATCGTCATGAAGATGATGCCTGCGCTCAAGGGAATTCCAATTGCGGCCAGTCCTCGCATTCACCGTGTTCAAACGGAAGTTGACTCAGATGCCGTTCCATGTCTTCAACGCGAACCAGGTCGTGCTCAATTTGCAACCGGTGCAGCCAATTCTTGAGCCTGCCCAAGCGAAGGCCCTGTTGAATACCAGAGCGTTGCATCAGCCAATGCCCGTCGACGAGACACGCATCGGGACTTTTCCTTGGCGGAAGCGCCTCCCAAGCGGCAAGCACGACGTCAACCGGCGTTTCAGTATCCGCTTGGAGTTCAACGCCGTGGATTGCGAGGCCTTTCCGGGCGGCAAGGTGCAAGGCTGCCGAGGGTCCCAAGACGTAGGAAAAGACCCGAAGGGAGGCCGGCAGTGGAGCGGGGAGGTGTTGGAGTTGTTCGTGGAAGGTGGCTGCTTCCCGTTGTTCTTCCCGTGAGGTCCGTAGGTTCCGCAGTTCCTCCAAGAAGGTGGAGGTCGGTTGTTGGATGAACAAAACAGCGAGTCGCTGCATCGGGCTGAGGTTGCGGAGGTGTCCATCGTCAACGGCCCTCAGGAGGGGTGCCTCAATCGTGCGGGATGCAGGAAAAACGACCGGGAAAACACCGTCGTCCTGCATCATCGAGACGATGGCGCCTGAGAACGGATTTTTCAAGACCTTCCTGATTTCACGCCAGTGCCGTTCCACGGCCACCATGGCGAGTCGGTCTCGGTGGTGGCGAACGGCAAGACGAAGTTGAGGCGACATCGACCACAGGGAAACCGCATCTTGTGAAAGGAAGCGATAGGCCCGTAGGATCCGCAATGCATCCTCTTCGCATCGCTGCATCGCTTCTCCAACGGCTCGAACGCACCGTTTTTCAAGGTCGCTTTGGCCTTCAAACGGGTCGTAGAGTTGCTGGCGTGCAACGTCAACGGCCATGCTGTTGATGGTAAAATCTCGGCGGCTCAAATCGTCTTTCAACGAGCGCCCCCACACGACCTTTTCGGGGTGCCTGCCGTCTCTGTAAAGCGATTCGGAACGTAGGGTGGTCACCTCGTATGCTTGCGTCTCTCCCTTCACGGTCACGGTTCCAAACTCAACACCGGTCGGAACGGCACGGTCGCCGAACAGCGCCAGCATTTCTTCCGGAGGGCAGGAGGTGGCGAGGTCGATATCGGTGTTTTCGACCGTCTTTGCCTGCAGCGCATCACGAACGGCTCCGCCCACCAACCAGACCCCGTAACCTTCGGAACACAGACGGTTGGCGATGGTGCACAACTCGTCGGGAAGGGTTTTGA
>Ga0255761_10005870_pt1 | contig 10671 bp, 9 predicted proteins | sample 071ome_29_FD_179961 | JGI IMG/M metagenome (GOLD analysis project Ga0255761, IMG submission 179961) | Coastal salt marsh microbial communities from the Groves Creek Marsh, Skidaway Island, Georgia - 071407BT metaG (version 2) | ecosystem: Environmental > Aquatic > Marine > Intertidal zone > Salt... | reverse complement strand
AGTGCTGCAACGATGTTTACCCTCGATGTGCTCGCGCCCTGGCTGTCCCGTCGTGCTGGCCTCGCCGGGAGCAAGGCTGATGCGGGGGAGAATCCAATTGAAGACACGGGCGAGGGCTCGACATCACTAGCCTTCGCCGGGGTGAGTGACCGGACTCTGGTCCAAAGTGCCAAGTGGGGCAGCGTGGTGATTGCCTTGTTTTCATTGGGTGTGGCTCCGCTGTTGCAGTTTGCTCCGGAAGGACTGTGGCAGATCATTCGGATCTTCACGGGTTTCTATAACATCCCGATCATCGCTATCGTGTTGGTAGGTATGCTGACCACGCGGGTGCCTGCGCGGGCGGTGAAAATTGTTATCGGCTTTCATCTTGTGACATACGGTCTGGTTCAGTTTGTCTTTAAAGAGCAGGTGGCTATCCATTTTCTGCATCTCTATGCCATCTTATTTGTGGCTGAGGTGGGATTCATGCTGCTGATGGGGTTTTGGACTCCAGCAGAGAAACCCCGAGCTGATCGTGTGCCGCCCATCGATATGACTCCATGGCCTCACGCTAAAGCCTGCGCGGTCACGCTGCTTTCCTGCGTTGTTGCCTTGTACTGTTTGTTTTCCCCTCTCGGGGTGGTCGGTGGTATGGGATCGGACTTTGTCGCTGTCATGATGGCGCTTGTTGTCCTTAACGCCATCATCTGGCAGCGATCGGTGCGCTCTTATGGCTGAGTTCTCGATACCTCAGCAGCGCGATGCCTTGGTTACTGATCTACAGTCGCGCATGTCCCCTGCTGGGCAGAGGCCAAGGATTGGTGTGATTGGCACCGGGATGATGGGTCGAGAGCATATCCGCGCCATCCTGCAGCTTGATCAGGTCGCGATCACGGGCCTTTACGACACCGACTCAGAGAGCCTCGCGCTGGCGGCACTGGAATTTGAAAGACGGGGCTTGCCGACCCCACCGCGGTTTTCGAGCGTGGAGGCGTTAGCCGACAGTGATCAGGTGGATGCGCTATTCATTTGCACCCCCAACTTTACCCACCGGACAGTGTTCGATCAGGTGGCAGCCTCGGGTAAACCCGTGTTTCTGGAAAAGCCCATGGCAACCACCCTGGAGGATGCTCTGTATCTGGCTGAGCGCTGTCAGGACTATCCCGCGCCAATTCAGGTGGGCATGCAGTACCGCTTCAAGTCCCAGTATCAACTCGCCCTGCGTGCAATCGCGGCTGAGGAGCTGGGCGCGGTTCATACGGTCAGTCTGTGTGAGTACCGCCCGCCGTTTTTGGCCAAGGTCGATCAATGGAACAAGTTTGCTGAGTACTCGGGGGGCACACTGGTTGAAAAGTGCTGTCATTACTTTGACTTGCTCAATCGTATTGCCGGGTCTCTCCCTGCAAAGGTGTTTGCCTCGGGTGGTCGCGCGGTCAACTTTCTGGATTTTGAACATCAGGGTCGAGCATCGGATATTGATGATCACGCTATGGTCATCGTGGAGTACGAGAACGGCGTCCGAGCACAGTTCACCCTGAACATGTTTAGCCGTGAGCTGTATGAGGAATTGCTTGTGGGGGGTGAGCGTGGCCTGCTGCGTGCTACTGAGTTCGCCAGCTTCAGTCCGGGGCGACCATCCCGCGCGCATATCGCGGTGGAGGTTGATGGGCACGATGCCTACGACGGGGTCGACTGCACCTATCCTGAGGAAATCGAACTGGGCGGTCACTACGGATCGACCCTCTTTGAGCACGATCGCTTTTATCGCCGTTTACAGGGAGATTCCAACGATGGGGCCACCTGCAATGAAGGACTCTGGGCTATTATTGTCGCCGCGCTGGCTCAGGAGTCGATCCGTTTGGGTACTGTGGTAGACGTTCGCACGGCGCTGGCAGACCGAGGGATCGGCGCTTATCAGGCGTCGTTGCTGCCGGGTGGTAACAACCAGCGGCCAACAGACCGGTAAGAACCAATAGATAGTAACGGATAACGAGGGAGAATCGTCTTGAGTCAAAGCCTTCAACTTGGCGCCGATGGTATGCCTGCCGTCGGGCTTGGTTTGTGGAAAGTTGCGAGACAGGAAGCAGCATCAGTCGTGCACGGGGCGATTGCCGCCGGCTACCGTCATCTCGACAGCGCCTGTGACTACGGTAATGAGGTCGAGGTTGGGGAGGGGATTCAGGCGGCGCTTGCCGATGGGTTATGCACACGAGATGACTTATGGATCACCTCCAAGCTCTGGAACACGTACCACGACCCCGCTCATGTGGAAGCCGCCTGCCGTCGCACCCTCGCGGATTTGCAGCTGGACAGGCTTGATCTCTATCTGGTGCATTTTCCTATCGCCCTGCGCTTTGTGGGTTTTGACGAGCGCTATCCGCCGGAGTGGATCTTTGACCCCACCGCCGAAACGCCTCGTATGGAAACCGCAGCGGTACCGCTGTACAAGACCTGGCAGGCCATGGAGGCTCTGGTGGAGAAAGGATTGGTAAAGCACATTGGTGTTTGTAATTACAATTCGGCGTTGATCCATGACCTTATGAGCTATGCGCAGGTTAAGCCCGCTATGCTGCAGGTAGAACTACATCCCTATCTGCAGCAAGAGGCTCTTCTGCGCACTGCGGCGCAGTATGATTTACCTGTCACCGGGTTCTCACCTCTGGGCGCGTCGTCGTATGTGGAGCTCAATATGGCTGGAGAGCCCGACTCGGTGCTACTCGAGCCTGCTATCAACGCCATCGCTGAGCGCCTGGGGAAAACTCCGGCCCAGGTGGTGTTGCGCTGGGGACTTCAGCGGGGCACGGCGGTGATCCCCAAGTCCAACCGGGAAGATCGCCGAGCGGAAAATCTAGCGGTGTTTGATTTTGTTTTGAGTGATGACGATATGCAAGCAATCAACGCCCTTGATAAAGGTCGCCGCTTTAATAACCCGGCTGATTTTTGCGAGGGCGCGTTCAATCACTTTCACGCCATCTATGAGTAGCGGGGGCGGCTCAGCATGACGATGCCAGCCCATAAACCACCCCATGTGGCGATGATCACACCAGCGGCGTTTACATTAGTAACTCGAGGCAGCTTGGAGAGTGAGCAGCAGGCTCAGGTGGAGTCCTTGCTCGATGACCACGGCTTTGTGCTGTTCCGTGGTTTCGATATTGTGGATCATGAGTGCTTTCATCAGGTGGTCGACAGTTTCGGCTACCCGAATTTTCGTTACGCAGATTCGTTCTCCAATGCGGTGCGCACCAACCGCACCGAGCGAGTGTTCACCGCTAACGAGGCGCCGCCTTCGGTAGAGATCTTTCTGCACCATGAGATGGCTCAAACCTTAACATTCCCCAGTCGTTTGTTTTTTTATTGCGAGCAGGCGGCGACAACCGGTGGTGCCACGCCAATCTGTCGATCGGATTTGGCGCTAAAAAGTCTTGAGGCAAGTAGCCCCGACTTTGTGGCGCGTCTTCGAGAGCAGGGCGTCCGCTATCGGAATACCATGCCCGCCGCCGCCGATCAGGGATCAGGGCAGGGCCGCAGCTGGCGGGATACTCTGAGTGTCGATTCCCGGGTAGAGGCGGAAGCCAAGCTCGGTTCTCTCGGTTACCGCTATGAGTGGCTTACTGATGAGGCGCTGTCGGTGCAAACCCCACCGCTCCCTGCGGTGGTTACCACCCCCGATGGCGTCGAGGTGTTCTTTAACCAGATCGTGGCGGCAGGTGCCGGGTGGGAGAAGCGGGAAGACGATGCCGAGGCGAGGTTATGTTACGGCGACGGGTCGCCCATCGAGACTGCATCAATTGATGCCGCCATTGCCGCCTGCTATCAACACACCGTTGATCTGGCGTGGCAGGTCGGCGATATCGCGCTACTGGATAATTACAAGGTTATGCACGGGCGTCGGCCCTTCAAGGGGACACGCTCGGTGCTGGCTTCCTTGTCCTCCCCGGTAACCCGCTCGGCGATGTAGAGGCTGGAGACATCCGCGCCGCGTTATTACGCGTCCACGGTAGCAATGGCCTCAATCTCAATCATCAATTCAGGCAGTGCCAAACTTTTTACTTCGATGATTGTGTCTGCCGGGTAGGGCTCGGTGAACCACTTGCCTCGCAGATCAACGATCTTCTCAAAGTTTGTCATGTCGGTCAGAAAAATCGTGACCTTGATCACTTTCGATAAATCCGACCCTGCGGCCTTGAGAGTGCGCTCAAGAGATTGGAAGGTGGCCTCGGCCTGCGCATCGAAATCCCCAACCCCTACTAATTCACCCGACTCGCTGATGGCCGCGTGGCCGGAGAGATAAGCCATGCCGTTGACTACATATCCGGGGGAGATGCGGAAGGGTTTTAGGGGGTCGGGGTTAAGCTGGATGGGTGTGGCGGACATGGCAAGTATTCCTAGTAAGCATCATCCGCTAGGTATACCAGAATACGCTAGAAATCGCCCACTGGTATCTACCGCTTCCGATCAATACGACCGCAACTTTCTACGGAATCTCCGCACTGCCCCCGGGCTCCAGTACCCAAAACTGTTCAGTCGGCACTCCCTGCCCCTCCAGCGCGATAGTCAGGTCGGCGGGGGGCTCGTTAATCCCTTCCCAGGTAAGCTGGAACACGCCAAAGTGAATGCCAAGACTTTGTTTGCTTTTCAAGTCGAGATGGGCCCGCACCGCTTCTTCGGGATTGAGATGAATGTCTTTCATGAACCAGCGGGGCTCGTAGGCGCCGATGGGTAGCAGGCTCAATGCGAAGGGCCCGTGTTGCTCTCCTTGCTCTTTGAAGTGCGGGGAGTAGCCTGTATCACCGGCAAAGTAGATTGCCCCCTCGGGAGTGTCGATCACAAAGGAACCCCAAAGCGTTTTCATCTGGTCGGTAACCCCGCGCCCGGATCGATGCTGGCACTCGACGAAATGCACGGTGGCATCACCGACGGCGATGTGCTCCCCCCAATCAAGTTCAACGGCATTGGGGTAGCCCTGCTTTTTTAAGAGTTTGGCATTGCCCAGCCCTGACACAATGACGGGCTCTTTTTCCTGCTGCTGGCGCAGGGCCCTTAGACTCGCGGTATCCAGGTGATCGTAGTGGTTGTGGCTAATCAGAATCAGGTCAATGTCCGGTAACGCGTCGATCGGAATACCTGGGTCACGCACCCTCTTTGGGCCGGCAAAGGTGACGGGGCTCACCCGCGTTGACCACACTGGGTCGGTGAGGATATTCAGTCCTGCTACCTGTACCAGCACGGTGGCGTGATTAACGTAGGTCGCCTTGATGCCCTCGGTAACCCGCTCCCTGATGGGATCTGCCGGGGGGTTCTCGATCCACTTGGGCCATGGGGTTTTCTTGCTGATGTTTTCCCAGAAGAATCGCGCGATTTCTCCCGCGCTTTTATCGGCACCGCTGGTGTTGTAAAAGCGCTTACCGTCGTAATGAGATCTCATGGATTCCTTGTCTTTTGGCTCTGCTTGCGCCGCCGCCTGAGGACAGCTGCTAAACAGCATTGTGAGGGCAAGCATTTGAGCCAGACGGAGGCGCTGGCTCTTAAATGCATTCAAAGCAAAAATCACGGGTTCAGAGTCGAGCAGCTGGTACTGCGCTGACGGATCGCTACTCGGGATCCGCTAGTTTGAGCAGTTGCTTACCCTGATTGGCGCCGGTATACAGTCGCTGCAGAGTGGCGGGGATGTTGTCGAAGCCCTCCTGCACATCGACTCGATATTTGAGCTCTCCAGAGGACACCCAGCCCATGAGGTCCTGAATGGCTTCCATCATGCGGGGGAGGTAGTCGAGAATGATGAACCCCTCCATGCGCCCGCGATTGGTGACCAGATTCATAATGTTATTCGGACCCGGTTGAGGCTCGATGTCGTTGTAACCCGAGATACCACCGCAGAGAGCAATGCGTGAGTGCAGTGCAAGATGGTTGAGCGCTGCTTGCAAGGTACTGCCACCGACGTTGTCAAAAAAGACGTTCCACTTATCGGGACAGGCGGCGCCAATTTGCGCATCGAGGTCACCTTCTTTGTAATCGATAGCCACATCGACCTTGGCTTCTTCCGTAAGCCAGGCGCATTTTTCGGTTCCACCGGCAATGGCAACGACCCGGCAGCCCTTTATGCGGGCGATTTGTGCGGCGACGGATCCCGTGGCGCCAGCAGCACCCGAGACCAGCACAGTCTCCCCGGCGACGGGTTGGCCAATCTCCAATAAGCCAAAGTAGGCCGTAATCCCTGTAATGCCCAGAGCCGATAGCATGAGCTCGGGGGGTACACCGGGGGGCAGCTTGTTGACCCCCATGGGACCTGCACCGGGGGCGACTATCACGTAGTCCTGCCAGTTGCCTGTGGTTTGCACCAAGTCCCCTTTGGCGAAATCGGGGTGATGCGACTCCACCACCTGACCCACCGAGCCCGCGCGCATAACCTCTCCCAAGCCGACGGGGGGTAAATAGCTGGGGCGATCCACCATCCAGTTGCGCTGGGTCGGATCAAAGGAGAAATACAGGTTGCGCACCAGCACCTCACCGTCACTCGGTGTGGGGATCGCGGTTTCGTTGTAGGTAAAGTTGTCGGGGCCGATCATGCCCTCGGGTCGTTTGGCGAGCAGCCACTGGCGGTTGACGGTCATTGGTATCTCCTGCTGTTGTAAAGATGCCTTGCGAGAGGCGTTGAAGAAGAGGCCTATAAAAAAGCGCGACCCATGGAGCGCATCGACGGCGTTGCGTAAAGGGTTTAGTTGTCGCGGCGGATACCCTCGAGAATGTATCGGCCGTTGGTTAAGAAGAGTCGTTCAGAAGAAAGACTGCCCATTAGGGTAGCGACGTCCTCGGGTAGGTCTTCCTCGCACAAGGAGGGGCCCTGATCACTTTGAGCGGCGCCGGATAGCAAGACCCCCAAAGACCAGATCAACTCGTTGGCCTGGGGCTCGGCAAAACTCAGCGCTGGTTCGGCACGGTCCGCAATAGCGCCTAGGCAGGCTTTGAAGTGCCGCTTGGAGTCGATCAGTAGCGGGATCGACACATTGTGTTCGATAACGTGCTGTAGCCGAATGAGCAACGGAACCAGAATAGGATCGGCCGTCGCGGTGTCGTAAAAGGCCTGCAGAAATTGCTGATCGGTCATCGGGGCTGTCAAGCGCGCCTTCATGGCCTCGCTCCAGTCTTCCAGCGCCCGACCAAACAGCGCGAGGATAATCGCCTCTTTGGTTGGGAAGTAGAGATAGAGCGTACCTTTGACAATGCCTAGTTGGGACGCCAATTGGGCCATGGAAAAGCTCTCGTAGCCGACGGTTTCAAAATACCGTCGTGCACCCGACAGAATTTCCTCGCGTCGAAACTGCTTTTGGGCGTCGGTAACCGCGCGGCGTTTAGGGGCTGCCATAAGAGGTTCCTGTTTTAAGGGTCAACATAGAGGCCTATGCACGAGTCTGTACAAGAGTCGATAAAAGGCTCAGCGAGTCCGCGTCGGTGGCAAGGACGTTCTCGCTTGCGAGCCGAGATCACCGCCGGCTCTCCGGAGAGGCGGCGGTGAGTTAACGCCTACCGCTTAACCTGTTGCTTGATCGCCTTTTCAGTCGCGTCGCCGTAGGGAGGCAGGAAGCCCCCTAGTTTGGAGACATTAAAAGACAGCGTTTGCTTGTAAACCGACTTGGCATGGCTGAAGGTCTTGAAGCCTTCGATGCCGTGGTAAGCACCCATACCGCTTGGACCGACACCGCCGAAGGGCAGGTCTTTTTGCAGCATATGGAACATGACATCGTTGACGCAGACGCCGCCGGAGGTAGTGCGCTTGATGAAGTTGTTTTCCTCGGCCGCATCGGTGCCAAAGTAGTAGGCAGCGAGAGGGCGAGGGTGGTCGTTGATGTAATCGATAGTGTCATCAAAGCTACGGTAGGTCTTGATTGGCAGCACGGGACCAAACATTTCTTCCTGCATGCAGGTCGCTTCTTCATCGGGATTGATGATGAGGGTCAACGGCATCTTGCGCGTAGAGGAGGTGTCGAAAGACTCATCGGCAGGGTTCAGTGGAATGACCTGAAATCCACGGTGTTCCGCATCGGCGATGTAACCGCTCAGTCGTTCATGATGGCGTTGGTTGATCACTGCCGTGTATTGAGGGTTATTAATCATGGTGGGATACATTTGGCCTACCACCGATTGCGCGAGTGAGATTACTTCATCCAGCGACTCTTCTGGCACCATGAGGTAATCAGGCGCAATGCAAACCTGACCCGCGTTGATGCATTTGCCGCTCAAAATTCGCTCCATGGTTTGCGGGAGATTTGCGCTGCGTGATATGACCGTGGGTGACTTGCCACCCAGCTCCAGCGTCACGGGCACCAGATTTTTTGCAGCAGCGGCCATGATGTGGCGTGCAATGCTGGTGGCACCGGTAAAGATCATGTGATCAAAGGGAAGCGACGAAAACGCCTGACCCACATCAGGACCCCCAGTCACCACATTTACCTCATTGGGATCGAAGGCCTCGGCAATAATCTCGGCGAGTAAGTTGGCGGTATGGGGTGTGAACTCGGAGGGCTTGACCATCGCCCGGTTGCCTGCTGCGAGGATGCTGGCCAGTGGCTCAAACACCATGGCAATGGGGAAGTTCCAGGGCGCAATCACGCCGACGACGCCTTTGGGCTGGTATTCGATGCGCGAGCGGCTGCCCAGCAGGCCCAGTGGAAACTTACTGGGACGTGACTCCGATTTCATCCACTGGCGCAGATGCTTTTTGTTGTGCTTCATACAGTCAATCGATCCCGCGACGTCGGTCATCAAATTGATCTGGCGGGGTCGGCAAACGAAATCTGCATTCAACGCATCGCTGATGCGGTCAGCATGGCGCACGAGGATATCGAGGGCACGATCGAGGCGGTCGATTCTCACCTCGGCGGTGACTTCGCCCTCTGCCAGATAGGCCTGCTTCTGGCGTGCGAGGGTGTCGTTAAGTTCGGTAAATACGTCAGCGGTGGTGAGTTGGGGTTCTTGTGCGGTCATGGGTGGGCTCTCTTGTTAACGATTTATTAATTTAGGGGAGATATTTCTTGATTGTAATCAGACTAAATGACCACTGGTCATTTGTAAAGCTCGTGCTGGTCTATTATTTATGTTGTTTAACCATGGAGCCCCAGTCTCGGAAGGGGCCGGTAGTGTTCTGCCACCAGGACCGATAGCGATGCTGTGTCTCAGGTCCTAAACCCCAGGGGGTGAATTCGTCTTTTTCGGGAATGTACAGCGTGCCAAACAGCCGATCCCAAATACTGGTTACTGCCGCTAGGTTGGTGTCGCAGTGTTGAGGCAGATAACTGTGATGGACATGATGCATCACCGGGCTATGAAGCCATTTAGATAACCAGCGGGGGTAATGAAACGCCACGTGATAGTGGCGGAAAGAACCGTTAAATCCGAACATAAGCGCAAAAGCGCCTATGTTAAACAGAGTAGCCTGCGTGATGCCGCCGTTAAACAACCAGCCAAAAATACCCCCGGCAAACCCGTATGAGAATGCCGTGCCAGCGGCATACAGAGGCCCTTCCAGAAAATGTTCCCGGTAACGGGTAAGCGGAGTAAGTACCTCAGCAGAATGGTGCACTTTGTGAATAGCCCACAGGGCGGGCACTTTGTGTTCGGTGTAGTGAATGACATAGAACACAAAGTCGTACATGAGCAGTGTGAAGAGGCTATATACGAGCATCCTAGGGAGCGTTGATTCGAGGCCGGGACTCGCACTGAGTGAGGTGAGAAAGGTCAGTATTGCCGCCTCTGTCTGTGTTCCAACTAGCAGAATCAGTGCGGCATACCAGAACGGATGAAGAAGCCTTTCCAACACATAAAGACCGACATCAACCCTCGCTGAGGGGTGAGAGTAGATGTCCCACGGCAGAAGAAACTGCATCAGTCCTGCCGGACGCTCGCGACCCGAGGCATCTTTTGATCCGCGTCCCTTTCGCGCGGCCCACAACAGGACCGCGAGACTCAACGTGAGTAGCAGGATAGGCCAGGTCAGATCTCTGGGGAGGTTGGCTACAAAGATTTGCCAGCTTGTTGTGACGATGTCAGAAAGAGGGCCCACTATATTTTCAGAACGTTCCTAGCAGACAGCGGGCACGGTCATCTTCTCGGCCCATGGGTGGATTGGGATTTGGCTTGCAGGCCGCCAGCACTGGCCTTCGGCTAACCCCCAAGCAAATCAAAATCGTAATTGATAATCACGCGGCCGTCGAAATAGTCGTCCCCGCCTTGGGCTTCGTCCTGATCGATCCATGCGGCTCTTAAGCGAATCCAAAGCCGGTCGCTCCATGATTCCTTCAGGCGCCAATCCACGGTGAGGTTGTACTCGTCCTGATCCGGTGAGGCGACTGGGCCCACATCCGGCGTATCTCCAAAGACAGCGTTTGCAAAAAAACTGAGATCTCCGGGACCAATCCGGCCAAAGCTGTAGGAGTATCCCAGCATCAAGCCATCTTCTCCCGCACGATCGAAATCATTCACGATGACCGACAAGTAGTTTGCGGGGTTACCGTAGGGTTTTTGGATCCCTTTTGCGTCATCGGTCTTGCTGCCACCGAGGCGAAACTTGTGGGGGCCAAACACCAGCTCCAACTTTGCCGAGAGTAGATCCGTGGAAAATGCCCCGATGAGCTGATCCCCGTTGCTGTCCTGATCGGTGTAGGACGCATCGACCCAGAGGGAGAGATCGTCGGTCAG
>Ga0255761_10005853_pt1 | contig 10684 bp, 8 predicted proteins | sample 071ome_29_FD_179961 | JGI IMG/M metagenome (GOLD analysis project Ga0255761, IMG submission 179961) | Coastal salt marsh microbial communities from the Groves Creek Marsh, Skidaway Island, Georgia - 071407BT metaG (version 2) | ecosystem: Environmental > Aquatic > Marine > Intertidal zone > Salt... | reverse complement strand
GTATTACACTTACTGAAGCAAATACAATGATTTATTATTCTAATGGTTATGATTTAGAAAAAAGAACTCAATCTGAAGCACGAATAAATCGTGCAGGTCAAAAAAGAAAGATGACCTATATTGATCTTATCTGTGAAGATACGGTTGACGAAAAAATCGTGAAAGCTTTAAGAAAGAAAATGAACATCGCCAGTAAAATTACTGGCGATGAACTAAAAGAATGGATCTAATTATATTTTATGATAATCTATATCAGCTAATTCCTGTAACAAAAGAAATGTTACAAGGTTTAAACATACCTAAAGATGTAGATTGTTTTGAATTGTGTGAGATTATAAGAAAAAATTTAACCTTTAAACAAAAATTTATAGGTTGTATATGTCGTTAATGTGCAAACAAATACCAAACAAATAAAAAAGCAATAACAAACTCTATAGGTGAAATCCCTCTGAGATTTTTATTATGCCCAAAGGGATCATCACCGAATGTCATTATTTAATGTTGATGTCTACGCCTTCAATGTCTTTTGGTTCATTAACACCTAATTTAACTGTTAATACACCATCTTGCATTTCAGCTTCGTTAACAACTACATCATTATGCAATGCAAATTGCTTAAAGAATTTTCTAGCTGCTAATCCTTTTTCAATATAGAAATATTCTTTATCAGATTTATCTACCTGACCAGAAATAGTTAATACACCATCTTTGTATTGAACTTTAACATTCTTCTTATTGAATCCTGCTAGTCCTAACTCAATGCCATATTCACCTTTTCCATATTTAACTAAATTGTAAAAAGGAAATGATTTTCCCCCAGTAGTCATATTATTAAAAAGATTATCGAACACATCTCCGAATAATCTGTCAGAATGACTCCAAGCGTCTTTGTTTAGTTTATTGATTAAATCTAATGCTGTCATATTATACTCCTTTGTTAAGCAAGTTTAATCGGCCACATTATTGTGCACCTGCTTAATATATAGGAGGTATTAGACCTTACGTCAAGGTCGTTTCGTTAAAAATTGAGGCTCTCAGAGCGTTTTTATTTTAAAACAATAGCTAAAATTGCGCCTAAAAGCCCTGCTAGTAGAATATATAAAAGTTTATCAACTTTACTTGCAAGCGCTGATAGATCATCATGCATATGTTCTTGACCACGTTTAAGTCCTGTAATGTGTCCGTACAAAGCAATTAAATGTTCACCAGTTGTCTTTGGTTGTTTACCGTTTGCCATATTAATCTCCTGGGTCAGAGTGAGTTCCTGAACCCGAATCTGCTCCACTGCCTCCTTCGTTTGCTCCCGAACCAACACCATTTCCACTGTCTGCATCTCCGTCATCAAAACTAGGATCATCCATTCCTGATCCAAAATTCATTCCTGCTAAACCAGTTACTCCTGAACTAAAACCATCATCTCCCAAAAGACCACCGAAAGGATTTGTATAACCTCCATACATTGATGAAGGACTTAAAAAATTTTGAGCCATAAATCCAGTGTTACCAAACACACCTCGATTTGTTAAACCTTCTGCTACTCCTCTTCCTATAAGACCAGGAATTCCTAGAACACCATATGTAAGACCTAGACCTTTTGCTAAATCAGAAAAAGTTGCTGTTCCGGTAGGCGTTGTTACATTTGTATTATCATCGTCTCTATCACCACCTGCATTTTGATTAATAATCGATTGTGTTGCAATAGGAGCTAAGCTTTCAATCCCCTGACCCGTTGAATATTGGGGGTTGTTTAAATAATAACTGTATAAATCATAAATTGGATATGCCATAATTATACTCTACCAAATAATATGTTTAGTTTATCTTGCGTCGGAAGTGAAGCAAATTGTTGAAATGTTGTAGGTCTAGAAGCTACAACTTGTTGATTTACAGGTGTTCCAGTAATATTTGTAGGTAAAGATACTCGTGGTTCAGGAACCGTGGTTGTGGTTTCTGGTGAAACTAAACCTTCTCTTCTAAGCTCAAGAATATCTGGACTTAATATCTCTTCAATTAAATTATCTACTTCATCTAAAGGAGTGTCTAATTTAACTCTTCTTAATTTTCTTTGAACATCATCAAATATACCTTGTACAGTTCTGTTTTCTCTTCGTAATCTAGAGGCTGCTTCTGGGTCTTCTCTTCTTAAACGATTATATAATCCATCAAATGCTTCTGTAGAATATGTAGGTACTTTAAATCTACCTCTAAGAAGGTTAGCTGTTTCTGTTTGTGTTAATCGATCTTCTAAAAGATTTCTTAATTTACTTTTTCTAATACCTAAATTTTCAGCATCTCTTAATGTTCTATACATTTCATTTTGTGATTGAAAGTTTTCTAATGCATATGTTTTAAAAGCCGCTAATTTATTTTCAGGAGAAGTTCTTGCACTATAAGCTTCTTTAGAAAATTTAGATCTAATGTTTTGTTTATCTCGGTTAAATGATGTTAAGATAAATGGCATACTTGAAAGTGGTTTTGCTTCTTCAATTCTAACCCCAGACATTAAAGCAGCAATTTCTGATTTAGTATCTCTTGCAGTTCCATAATCAGTAAATCTACCGGTCACACCATCCCATACTCTTTGCGCTGAAGTAAATGCTCCTGGTGTCAATCCACCAATAATATGATCAATACTTTTTGCAATTCTTACACTTCCACTATCTTGCGGGTAATAAATAATTTTACCATTAGGCGCTCTACCTCTTCTTATGGTAACGTCTGCAGCTCTTTCTGTACCAATTGATTCAGTTATAAAAGGAGAAACAAATTCTGTAATAGCTCCTCTTTGACCATCTGTTCCTGTAATACCTCCAAATAAAGCAGTCATAACAATATCATCAACAGAATCTTTACGAAGTCTACCATCAGCAAATGCATTTAAAACTGCGTTGACCGGCGTCACTAATGAATCATATGGGTTGGAGTAAGAAAAATTATAATATTTAAAATTACCGTTTGCATCCGGAGCAGTCAGTGGGATTAGTGTAGAGTTTCTTTGATACGATGGAGCAAATGACCTTTGAAAAGATCTCATTTCTTCTTCACTTACACCTGTTACATATTGAGCTGTTTTTTGTGTTACTGCTCCAATTCCTCCTAATACAGTAGATACACCCACTAATCTTCTAGCACCCATTTGTCTAATATATGGATTTGCACTTGTTAACTCTCTTGCACCAATAGATATGATATTAGAAGTTGTTCTTAATATTTCTGCAGGGAATGCAATGAAATTACCAAGAGGTAAGTTTCTAATATTTTGAATAATATTGGGAACCTTACTATAAGTTGGAATTGTATTAACGGTTAAGTAAGCAGAAACATCTTCTAATGCTTCAACTACAGTTTTATTTCTACCTGTTAATGTGTTGTATGGAACATATTCTTCTTTTGCAACAGTTCGATACCAATCTGTAACATTATCTAAAAATTCTTTTTCAAGTTTGGCTTTTTTAGGTCCATTAGCCATTTTAACAATATCATCCGGATTACCAAATGCTGTTCTTAATAAACCTTGATACGCATTATCTGAATATATTTTCCAATAGTTATCCGCTCCTTGATAGATATCCGTTAATGTTTTCATTGGAGCTGTTTTCATTAATCGATTAAATGAAATTTTTCCCTCTTTAGCTCTCTCTAATACACGTCGTATCTCTTGAACATTTATGTTTTGATCAATAATATTTCGTTCAATAAGTCTTTCTATCTTAGAAATTTTTTCTATATCTGTTTTTGCACCTGCAAAAATATCACCTGCAGTTAATCTCCATGCATCTTTAAAACCAACTCCTTGACCAATTAATCCACTTGCCAATGGAAAAACACTTGCAGTTGTAAAGTTTCTAACTTGAGTAACAGGTGATAAAATTGTTTTTGCAATTTGAGCTCCTGCCTTTAAAGTCATTAAACCTTTATAAAAAGGTAAATCATATAATCGACTTGTAACTTCTTTTTGACCAAGAAGTGCATTTGCAATTTCAGGAGCAGCAAAATAATCACCATTAAATAACTTACTTGTTGTGGCTAATTCTGAAAGTTCAGTATTATTTAAATATTTATCACCAAGATTTTTTAAATTAGTAAACCTACCTTTCCTTTGTGACAAACCTCTTGAAGCTATTTGAGCTTGTGTAAATATAAAACCTGGTTTTTCTGCAGAATCTAAACCTAATTCTAAGAAACGATCAAATGCTCTTTTACCATAAATTTGTTTATTTTGTTCTATAACAACATCTAAAGCAGCATTTGCAAAATCTGTTGTTTCTACATCTTTAACCACAGTTTTTCCAGTAACAGGATCTTTAATGGTTCGACCAATATTACCTTCTTCAATACTAAACAATCTTCTTATTACATCTGGAAATTGTTCTTCTTCTTTAATTAAAGATTTTTTAACAAGATCTTTTTGTAAGCCGTTAAAAATAGCAGAAGGTCTAACATTAGATTGGATTGCATTATCTTTAAGCGTAAGAAGTTGACCTTTAACTTCTTTATTAAGATTAATATCTACTGCTTTTTTAAACTCATCACTTTTAGCAGATACATCAGGACCTAATTGTTGTCTTGTTTTTTTTACAACTTCTCCAAACATAAATTCATTGTCCTTGATTCTTGATTTAAGAAAATCAAAAGCATCATTTTCTGCTAATGGATTAAATTTAAAATTTTTATTATTAAATGCAGCTAAATTTTTATAGATATAGGAATTATAATCTTGAGCAATTGCGCCTTCAAACTCAATATCTTTTATAAATTTTTTATAATATCTTTCAGTTTCATTAACTCTTCGACCCAATCGAATAACGTCTTTATGAAGTTTAGGATCAATGGTATCTAAAACTGCTTTCTTTTGTGCATTTCCTGAAGCTCTAATATAATCACTAATTTTATTAGATTCATGTTGAATAATAACTTTAGAGTCACCTTTATCAAAAAATTTAATTTTAAAATTATTAACAATATCTTTGTAATCGTTTTGTAATCGTTCAGTTAAGTCTTTAAACTTTCTTTCTTCTGCAGCAAGTTTAGTATTAAAATCAGTTTGTATTTGTTTAATCTCCCCTCTTAAAGGTCCTGGTGATGTAAATTGATCTTTAAATCTTACAAACCAACGTTTCATTTCAGATTGAAAACCATTTTCTACTGGAATATATCTATCCATCTCATCAGAAATAAGACCAGTTTTTTTACCGATTTTTTCTGTTAAACCACCTTCGCCTACTAATTTATTAAATCCTTTTTGAACTAAACCTGTTTCTTTACTCCCTACTAAAGCTTCTATTCCTTTTTGCACTCCATAATTAATGGGTCTTAGTGCTTTTCCTCCAACATATCCAATTGCTTTTGCGCCAGGAACAATTCCATATTTAAAACCTAATGTTCCAGCTACAGGAAGTAATGTTACTCCAGCTCCTAGTACTGTTCCTTCTGCACCAAATTTAACTTTTGATTTTGCAACTTCAGCTGCTCTTTCTCTTCCAGATAAACCTTCTAAATCTGTTTCAGGCATAAGACCTAGGTCTTCTGATAAAGTAGAGATTGTACCCGGTGTGGATACTGCAAAATCAGTTACACCTCCAATTGTGCCAAAGTAACCTGATCGCTTCATTAGCTCCATACCTTTTGCACCTGTTGTTGGTAAGGAAGATAGTTTAGTCATTTGACTAACATTTTTTAATTTAGAAATACCTCCAGCAACCTTTAATGCAACACCTGCTGGTAATCCAAACTGAGTTAAAACTGCTGTAATATCTCCAACAGCTGTTTTTGTTTCTGGTGTTATTTTTTGAAATAAATCTTCAATGCCTTTAAGAAGATTTGTGTCTGCTAAGTAATCAATAGGAAGAGCTCCTAATTGTAATAGTCCTTGAATAGCTTGACTACCACCTTTTAAAATACCTTTAGGAACTTCAAGAATGTAGTCACCTAAACCAACATCACTACCACGAGCTTCTACTAATGGATCTTCGTTTAAGTATCCTTCGAATTTTTCAAAGCCTTCAAAAGCCATAAATCTCCTATCCTTGTTGTGGAGGTATGACTAAGTTAACTCCATATTTAACATTAAAAGTATTCACGTCTTCTTGAGTTCTAATGTATGCGAAATCTTGTAATGCTTCTTCACTATTGGATAATAATTGAACAACGTCATTTGTAATCTCAGCCGGTAGTCTATCTCTTAATTGAGCATACGATAATTTTTCAACAGGTTTTTCTACTACAGTTGCATCTTGTTTATTATCTTCTCCAAATGAAACTTGTGAAGTTACTATCTCTTCATCGTCTTCTTCATCTACATCACCACCCACTGCTTTCATAACTCGACCACCTTCTTTAAGACCTAAAGCTTTTCTTCTACCTCTATAAATCATATCAAATTCAGGTAAGCTTGCATATTTAGTATTAAAGATACTAATCATTTCATCTAATTCAGCTTTTTTCTTTTCATATTTTGGTGTACCTGGTTTTAATTTAGCTAATTCTTTTCTTGTTTCCAAAATATCTTCAGTTCTATTATCAATTTCTTTTCCAGCTGATTTTAAATAATAATATCTTCCTTCAGATGATTCTGTTTTTGATGCAAGTAAACTATCAAAAATTTGTTTTTCTGTCTTACCTTCATAACCAGGAGTTCCATATAAGCTTTTAGCTTGTGTTCTTAAGTTTCTAATATAATCAGTTTCTTTACCATATCGTTCTTGATATTTTTCTTTTTCTTTTGCGAACTTGTAAGCTGCAAGAGTAAGTGCTTTATCTTCTTTTCTTCTCTCTCTAGCAACTGGTATTGCTAATCTTCTAGCTTCATCTAACTTATCACTAATATTTCCAGGTTTTTTCATTGCTCCAGCAATGATTAGTGCTAATTCACCTTTTGAATAATTTTCATTTTTAAGTAATTTTCTTAACATGTCTCTTTCATCTTCAACAGTTTCTTCAAGACTTTTTTCATAACTTGGTTCAGATTTTTCAGTTAACTGTTTTTCTTTTTTAATTAAATTTTCTAGTCGATCTGATTCTTGTTTTTGTTGTTTTTTTTCTTCAGTATTGTATTCATATTCTGTAATTCCATCTGTTCCTTCTAAACCAATTTCAACTCCAGTTTTACCTTGAGCTCCTACTGGTGTTTTAGGTGCTATATTAGCCGTGATCCCTGATCCACCATCAGGTATGCCAAGATTCATAAAACCAAAACCTGTGTTGGTAGAAAAGAAGTTTTGAAACGGTGATTGATAATTTGGATCCGTGAACCTTGGTCCAAGAATACCACTGGATTGATTTCTTATTCTATTGATTCTATCTGCTTCAGCTTGTCTAAAAGCATCTATTTGTTGTTGACTTGGTTGTTGTGACACACCAAAATTAGGAAAACCAAAAGCAGCTTTGACTCTTGGTTCAACATGAGACATAATTCCTGTACCAGTAGTTGACCCACCTCGTTTAAACATCGGTCTTTTAAATACGTTGTACGCCACTACCTACCTCCAAATAAACTACCTAACCCATAAACTGTAGCTGCTCCAGAGATAGCTTGTGATAAAGGCCCTACTGAATCAGATGCTCCTTGTTGTTGAGCAAAGTATGGTTGAGGATATCCTGATAACAAACCACCAATTGTAGAACCTAAGAACTGTAATCTATTGTATGGTTCATACGCACCCATTTGTGCAGATTGAGCCGCAGCATCAATGACTGCTTGTTGGTAAGCAAGGTCTGCTGTTCCTGCAGCACCTAATTGTTGTATTTGTGATTGTGCTAGACTTGGTTGTAATGAAGCTAAACCTGCTTGCTGCGCTTGAGCTGCTGCCGCTGCTTGTTGAGCTTGAGTAAATCCTTGTTGTCTTAATTGTGCTTCAAGTAAAGCTCTATCTTGTAAACTTTGTGCACCAAATTCTGCTTGTTGTACACCTTCTCTTGAACCACCGAATGCACCCGCTTGAATTGCTTGTTGTGAAATTTGTTGTTGAGCAATTTGTCTTTGTTTATCAAACTCAGATAAAGAAGTAGAAATAACTTCTTCTTGATATGGTGACATAAATTGTTGGTAAGCTTGTGGTCCAGAATAAGCTGCTGCTTGTTGTAAGTATGGTTGATATCCAGCAACACCTGTTCCCGTTCCAACTCCAGTTACAGCTCCTGTTGTAGGATCAAATTGTAATGTACCAAGTCCTGCTTGTGTTGCAGCTTGTTGTTGAGCTGCTTGAGTTAAAGGACCTTGACCAGCGACAGTTGGAGCAAAAGCACTTGTATCAATTGGTTGACCTGTTAATTTTGTCGTTAAATCTAATAATGTTTGACCAGCGGCTTCTAAATAGGGTGCTGGTCTCGATATCGTTGTAGTTTCAGCCATTACACCATTTTCCCTTCTAATTGTTTCATTAAAGCGTACATCTTTTGCGCACCTTTATTGACACTTCCACCACCTGCAGCTCTCACTGCATCAGCGGTAAATACAAATTCGTTATTTGATAACATTGCTGGAATATCATCTGCCTTTTCTTTTACACCAATTGGAGGAACAAATCCACCTGTATTTCTAAAATCCATTTCAGTCACACCTGCTTGGTTCTGTCTAAGTGGTACTTCAGAACCCATTGCATATTGGATTCTACCACCTTTTTTATAGCCACGTTCTTTTACTTTTTTCATTTCTTCTATATACTCATCACTTAATTTATCATACATTGCTTCCGGTAAATTTGGATTTTTTTGTCCACCAAAAAATATATCTTCACCAAATTTTCTTAAGTATTGTATTGGTAAATAAACACTACCTTCATCATCAAGTATAATTTCACCCAAGGAGGTAATACCTTTATTTAATTTTTTACCAACTTTTTCAACTGTTTCTGGTGAACCTATTGAAAATATATCAGATTTATTTGAACCATTTTTTAAACCTACTCTACCACCAGTGGCTTTCTTTTCGAGATTATAACCTTCTTGCATAAATGTTGCATCATCTTTTTCTTTTAATTTAATACTTGGAATACCCGAACCAGCCATCTCTTCTTTTAACTCGTTTAATAAATATTCAAATGATTCAGGAGCTAACATATCTTTTGCTTCCATTAATCTTTCTAATCTACCTTTAAACACGATTTCTTTTGGTTTAGCTTTTGGCAAAATGTTATTTGATTCTTGTTCCGCTTCTGATGTTCTTCTAAAGAATTCTTCTTTAGTAATAGGTTTACCTTCAGGATCTCTGTAAATAACACCTGAATTATCATCAGTCATGTAAACTAAATCTTCTTCAGTTGTTCCATCACTTTTCTTTTCTCTTAAAGAAATTAATCCACCATCAGCTGCTTTAATTCCAAATGCGGATGCTGGTAATGCTTTTGAGTAATATTTTAAATATCTATCTTTATCTGCATTATACATTTCTTCAGTATACTCATCTGCATCATCAACGAGCTCTGCTTCTTCAGCTAATTTTTTAGCTTCAATGTAACTAACTGTTCCTGCAATCGTTGCACCAACAGCTAGCTTATCAATTTGAGTTTCACCAGGTGATCCTGGTACTGGTTTTGTAAATGCAGCTTTTAATGCTTTACCACCTAAATCTTTTATAGCTGTTGTTCTTTCAGCTAAAGTTGCATCAGGACTAACAACTTTAGAAAATAATTCTTTATAGCCTGTAGTTTGTGGTTTAGATGCTAAATCTGCAGCAACTAAATCTGCTCTTTGTGACAGTGTTAATTGACTTGGATCTGTTTTTGCTAAGTATTCTTCTATACCAGCATAAGAATCTAAATTTTGTGCTGCTGCTTTTTGTGCAGCATCTGCTTGAATAGTTTTACCAAGTTCTTGTTGTGCTTGAAAAGTTTCTCTACCTGGCCCACCGAATATTTCATATTGACCCAATTGCAATCCTGTTTCTGTTCCAATTGGTGAACTAAATAAGCTACCTAAACCTCCAAAAGATCCAGAAGAGCTATAACCTGCAAATGGATTAATACCTTCTTGAAAACCTGCACCACCGATATAACGTCCGGCTTGACCTAAACCATAATTAATTAAACCTGCTTTTACAGATTGACCAATTCTTCCTGTTTGATCAAACGTCCCAAGAGCTGACATTCCTCCTGCAAGAAGAGGGTTAAAAGGTGCAACAAAAGGTGCTGCTTTAACAGCAACTTCAGCGACTTCATTTGGGATGATTTTTCTTACGAATCTCTTAAGTTTACTTCCTAAACCAAATTTAGATCTACCATTGACTTCTGGAAAGTAACTACCTATTCCGTATAATTCTCTTTGCATTTGTCCTCTTGTTATAGCCATGTTGTTATAAAGTTATATAGGCAGGTATGGGTTCCTGAAACCTATATTTTAACCTAAATCTCATTATCTTACAAGTCTTTAGAAGCAGCCCCTAAAGGTGGCATTGCAGCGACTTTTATCTTCACAGATCTTACGATTTGTTCTCTAGTTGTAGGAGTATTTGGGTCAGCAATATCTGCTTCAGCTTCTGCATCTGAATTATACTCTACATTGGTTGCTGTGTTTCTTACTACAACTTCAGTCTCACATTTAACCACTGGCACCTTTTTGCCATTGATTATGGTGTATGCGACTGATCCTTCTTCTTTAAACATAATTAACTCCTATTTATTTCTAGTATTGAAACTATTGCACTTATACCAGCTGCAACAGAAGATTCAATCTTTAGCACGTCATTTTC
>Ga0255761_10005825_pt1 | contig 10717 bp, 8 predicted proteins | sample 071ome_29_FD_179961 | JGI IMG/M metagenome (GOLD analysis project Ga0255761, IMG submission 179961) | Coastal salt marsh microbial communities from the Groves Creek Marsh, Skidaway Island, Georgia - 071407BT metaG (version 2) | ecosystem: Environmental > Aquatic > Marine > Intertidal zone > Salt... | reverse complement strand
CGAGGGGAGATAAAAAAGTGTGGCGCGTTGAAAAGATACGACGAGAGAAAGCAAAACGGACGACTTTAGAGAGCCGCGATGACATTTACAATCTAAAATATTTCTACGATGCTACTACTATTACTATTACTGCTGCTAGTTTCTCTCTCTCTCTCTGCGTGCGTGTCTTCTGCTCTCGCATCATCACGCGCCGCCGCCGCCGAGAATCAACGGGACGACTCTTCCTAACAAAGCGTACCACCCGCCGGCGACGAGCAAAAATCCGCTCGCGGGAGTCACCCACGCGGTTTTCTCTCTCACGCCCATGACGCTTTTGATGTTCCCAGCCGCGCTGGCGGCGAGCAACAGCGGCATCGAGTATCCCAACGTGTAAGAGAAAAGGAGAAACCCGCCGGAGAGGACGTTGTTGGAACTCGCGGCGACGTAGGCGAGCAACGTGGAGAGCACGGGCGTGGCGCACGGGCTCGCCGCCAACGCGAAAGTCGCGCCAGCGACGAAGGAGGTTAAAAACGGCGGTAAATTTAACGACCTCGGGTCAAAGTTGCTCCCGAACGAAGGAAAATTCAGTTGGACCTCGCCGAGTAAGTTCAATCCCATGACGATGGCTAAGACGGCGACAGAAATTGGCGCGACGACGCCGATTTGCCCAAACGCTTTCCCCGCCGTCGCCGCGAAAACGCCAAACAAAGCGAACGCGGAGGCTAACCCGACCGCAAACGCGATCGCGTTCGACCGCATCGCCGATTTCTTCGCCTCCTCGTCGTCCTCCTCGTTCTCGTTCAGCGCGTCCGAGGCGTATCCCCCGATGTACCCCAACGTCAGCGGCAACACCGACAGCGTGCACGGCGACAAACTCGTCACCAATCCAGCCACGAAGACCAACGCAAACGTCGCCGGAGACGCCCCCCCCGCGGACATTAAACTAAACGCACCACCACCAACGGTAGTGCTATCAATAATGAATCCATTTTCGCCGCTGTTCCCACCTAACGCGCCAGATACGAACCCGTCCAATCCAGACGTCGCGTCGAACAGCGATTTCGAAAAAACGTCGTCTGATGCCACGGTTGCGATTTCACGCATCTCGTGCGGTGAAATCATCATCGTCGTCGTCATCGTCGTCATCGCTTTCGTTCTCCTTTTCCTGTTCCTCGTCGAAGACAAACGCAACGACGACGACGACGACGACGACATCAAAGCTCTTCTTCCCGCTGTTCTTCCATTTCTTTTTTGCGTTTCTCGTGTCAGTGAGGTCGTCGTCGTCGACGTCGTCGTCGACGCGTTTCTTCTTTGCCTCACGCCGGAATGGATCGCAGAGGACGCGATCGGGGGGTGCATTCGCGACATTTTTAGCGTTGTGTTCTCGTACAAAGTGCGCGCGTGCGTCGTGGAGTTAGTTCTTTCTCTCTCGTTCACAGCGTGAGAAGAAGAGGAGATTTTTTCTCTCAAAACGACGTACGTGTTTGTTTGCGAAGGAAAAATGTGACTTTGCGTATCGAGAAGAGAAACCGCCACGCGCTACTACTGGCTGCAGTCGCTCTTCCCTTTCGAACGATTTGAAGGATATGAAGAGAGAGAGAGAGAGAGAGAGAGAGAGAGAGAGAGAGAGAGAAAAGAAAAGAAGGATGGGATTGTGTTTTAAGAAGATGCGATTGTTGTTCAAATACGCGCGACGCGCGCGCGCGATGATGGCTTTTTATGTATATTAACAACGTATTATTTCGATATCTTTTCTTTTACTTTTTCTTCTTCTTCTCTCTTCTTCTTTACTTACGTTCTCACGACTATCCGACCGTTCCTCGTGTGATATCGCACGCCTTGCGTCGGTTTGTACTTTTCGTTTCTGACTTGCAGAGTCTCTACTTTGACGCCGCTGACGCCGACGCCGGCGACGGAGAACTGCGCGGTGACGTTGCACGTTTCTTGCAACTTGATTTTTCGTCGCTCGTTTTGGAGCTTTGATTTGTCCGCCAACGCTAACGCGCTTCGGCTGCCGTCGATTTCGTTTTCGGTGTCGTTATTTTTGTCGCTATTGTTACTTTCTTCTTCAGAACCCATGCCTAGGACGACCGTTAAGCACGGAGTTTTGTCCGCCGGGAATTTGTCGATGGTCCAGTTCACCGTTTTACTCGCGTCGTCGAAAGTGGCGCCGCCGTGCGTCACGGATGGATCTGCGCTTAAAACGCGAGAAGGCAACGCAACTTGTAAGCTCACCGCTTCGACTGGCTTCTCGAACGCGGGTTTTGTTCCGCACACGACGGAAATTCTTCCTTGCGTCGGTCCAAACGAGGACTGCGGGCGAATGTACAAAGGCAAAGGCGCGGAAATGGACCCTTCCGGTCCGCCCCCTGGACCGGTTTGCGATTGCATCCACGGGTTTTGTTTGATATATTTCGGCTGCCACTGATTCTTATCCTCTTTCGATTCCGGTCGAATCTTGTAATTCATCAGCGTAAACTTCCCGTCCGCTGGGACAAACGACACCACTCTATCGCTCGCGAACCTCGCCAATCTCACCGACGGATGAAACGAATAATCCTCGATCAAATGCGAGTTCGACAGCGACAATGATATATCCGGCATACCACTCAACCGACAGTTCACTTCAATCTTCCCATAAATCGCGCTGGTTAACAATTTCCCTTCCGGATCTAACGTCGCGTCCACGTGTTCGATGACGTCCAAATAGATCTCGTTGGACGTGTACTTAATATTCGACGCTCTCCACGGCAACGGCAACAATTTCGTCGGATCTTGGTCGCTCACCAAAACTCCCGACGCGGTCCCTAAAACCGCGTTGTGTAACCTGTTCGCCAAATTCGGCGGCGGTACCAGCACTTGCAACCCGCCCGGATGCGTATTCACCGGTATCCCCGAATCCAACATCTCGTCCAACAACTGATACAGCGTCAGATGGTGTTCTTGCAACGTCGCCTCCGTAATCGTCTCCCCGAAATACGCCTTCAAAACTTCGTGCAGTTGCGTTAAAAACTCCACCACCATCAGCGGTTGCGTCTCTGAATTGCACGTCGCTATGTACGTCAATTCGCCGTGCGATTGGAAAAACGCGTAGTCTTTCCCGTCGATCGCCAACAGGTCCCCTCTCGTGTTTTTCTTAATCGCCTCGTGGTGCTTCTCGAACACTTTCTCGCAAATCGAAGGGTCGGTTTCCGGTCCCCAGTGCTTGACCGCGGTTAACGTTTCCGTCTTGTTGTTGGTGATGAAGAGCGAATCGATGCCCATCCTTTTTTTCTCTTCTTCTTCTTCTTATCACGCGTCGTTGTTGTTGCTCCTCCTCTCGTATCGATTATTATTATTAGTAGTAGTATATAGCCGCGTGCGAATGCAAATTCGGATCCTTTTCCAATTCCCCGCGCTCGAAATAGTTCACAAGAATGCGGTGGTTGAACGCAACGGCAACGACAACAATTAAAAAAAGAGCAGAAGCTTGGAGAGAGTCTCTCTCTCTGCGTGCGTGAGTGAGTGTGAGAGAGAGAGATTTACGCGCGCCCGCGTTTCGTGTTGTGCGACCTTCTGAAGCAAGCGCTCTCTCGAAGAGTGAGAGAGAGAGAAACGAAACGAAAACCCTAAACAGAAAAAAAGGCTGAAACCCTAAACTGTTTTGTTCCATCATCATCATCATCATCATCGTCGTCACTTCATCGTCCGCTTCTTCGTTCGAAGAGAGAGAGAGAAATAAAAAATGAGCAGCAGCGGCATCTTTTCGTCGGGAGAAGATGACGTCTTCGAGCACGTTTCGAAGCGCGTCATGCTGGGCGCTGTAGCGGCGTTAGCGGTGTACCAGCGCGAGAGTTTAATCATTCTCGCGCTGATGATCCTTCTCGAGCCAATCTTCTCTCGCGTCGGCGTGAAAGGCACGAGCGATATCTGCGGATGGCTGAGACGGTTGTTTTATCTGAGCAAGTTGAATTGCGCGCCTGGGTTTATTCCGTTCATCGGGCACACGGTTCCTTTGAGCAGAGCGGTCGGGGCGTACCCGTGCACGTGGGATTTGTTTGCGTTTTGGTCGACCGCGAAAGCGCCGAAACCGGTTCGGGTGCAAATATTTACGAGGCACTGCGTCGTCGTCGCCGATCCGGAACCGATCAAGAGAGTGTTTAATTCGAACATTAAGAATTACGGGAAAGATACGGAGTTTGCGTATAATCCGTTCTTGGATATTTTAGGCACCGGTTTGGTGACGAGCGAAGGGGAGAGTTGGAAACGGCAAAGAGGACGGATATCGCAAGCGCTGAGGATGGAAATTTTGGACGACGTGGTGGATATCGCCACGAGAGCCGTGGATAGGTTGTGCGTGAAGTTGGAGAAGATCAGAGGGACTGGAGAAGAGATCGAGTTAGCGGAGGAGTTCAGGTTGTTGACGTTGCAGGTGATTGGCGAGGCGATTTTGAGTTTATCGCCGGAGGAGTCGGACGAGGTGATGCCGAACTTGTATTTGCCGATTATGGAGGAGTGCAATCGACGAAGTTTGGAACCGTGGAGAGCGTACTTACCGAACAAAGAATATTTCGAGCACAAAAATAGGGTGAAGAAGTTGAACGCGTACGTGATCAAGTTGATCAGGCAAAGATGGACACTGAAGCATTCCGTGACGGCGACGCCAAACGCGGACGATTCCATCGATAATCCGCACGCGGATATTTTGGATCGCGTGTTGGCAGACGTGCCAAAAAGCGAGTACGGACCGGAAGTGGAGAGACAAATGTGCGACGAGATCAAGACCTTTTTATTGGCTGGCCACGAAACCTCCGCAGCGATGTTGATTTGGACGACGTGGGAGTTGGTGAAAGCGCCGGAAAAGATGAAAATAGCAACCGAAGAGGCGAAGAAAGTGTACAAGAATAGCGAGAAGAAGAATAATAACAAAACGCCGTCGAGAGATGAATTGAACGGGTTAGAATACATCGTCGGCGCTTTGAAAGAGTCTCTGCGTTTGTACTCCGTGGTACCGGTGGTGACTCGTAAGTGTTTAGGAGACGATTATTTAGGCGGCGAGTTCATCCCGAAAGGCACGACGGTGATTATTTCCGTCCAAGGCGTACACCACAGAGAAGATTTGTGGAAAAATGCGCAAGAATTTGAACCGAAACGATTCGTCGGAAACGACACGGACGAGACTGGGAATTACTCGTACTTGCCGTTCATCCAAGGTCCGCGAAACTGCTTGGGTCAATACTTGGCGCTTTTGGAAGCTCGGGTGGTCATGGCGAACTTGCTGAAAAAATTCAAGTTTACCTCGAGCCGAGAGACGAACGGGGCGAAGCACACGAAGATGATTCCGATCGCTCCGGCCGATGGCATTTGGTTCACCGTAGATTAAATGATCAATCAATCAATACAAGTTCTATTTTCTAAACCGCTATACTATCGCTACTATCGCTACTACTACTACTACTGCTACCGCTGCCGTTGCCGCTGCCGCTGTTGCTACCACTCCTCCTCCTCTTCTTCTTCTCTACTCTATAGGCTTCCTAAACTTCAATCTCGTCTCCGTCGCCGCTCTCACGTTCGCGCCCGCGTCGTCGTCGTCGTCCTCCTCCTCCTCTTCAATCTCCTCTCCGTTTGCGTTCAAAAGCACCCTCTTCTTACCACTACCACCACCACCACTCGCGTGGTACGAAGACACGCAGCTCTTATCCGCCGGTTCCACGATTAAAGCCTCTCCGATCGTTCTCTCGTAATACCCCTCGTACGTGACCCCGGAGGAGGTTTTTAACAGAGGCGTTTCCGTGTCCAGTCCTTCAAACGTGAGCGTTTCCCCGGGGAGCATCGGGACGAATTTCGGTAAATCCACGAGAATGAATTCCTCTTCTTCGTTGTTGTTATTCTTTTTGCTCGTGGTCTTCTCTCGGCGAGGACCACTCTTCATCGCGACGACGACGATGAATGCTGCCACTACCAACAGAGGTTCTTCTCTCTCTCTCTCTCTCTCTGCGTTTTGAGGAGTCTAGCGCGCGCGAGAGAGCGCTGGAGCAGTAACCACCGTGTTTAGGGTTCTAGTCAGATCTTGAAACCCTACACATTGTGCTTCAGGTAAAATTAGGAGGATGACCTTCACGAAAACACAAATCACGCGCGCGGTAAAAACGCGACGAGAGACAGGTTCAGCCGAAGATACATACGACGAGAACAGGCCGACGTTTATCACGTTAAGTTGTTTCGCCCCGCGTTGCCAGTTTTTCAAATAAGAGAGAGAGAGAGAGAGAGAGAGAGAGAGTGAGAGTGTGAGAGTTTTGCACCCAAACCACACCTCTTGGGAAAACCGCGGCCTTTTTGTACACAAGCGCTTGTGTGTGAGAAAGAACGCGCGGCTCGCCAGACATAATAAAAACAACAGAGAGAAGAAAAGAAGAAGAAACGTAAATAAAAGAGAAGATATGGGGATTTCAGATACGATCGCGAAAGCGATGTGCTGCAAACCGTTCAACGAGCCGTCTACGATCCGCGTCATCGGATGCGTCATCGGGGTGGTCGGTTCTTTGTTAGTCTACGGGGTGTTGCAAGAACGCATCATGTCGCAGCCGTACACGGACAACGGGAAGGATGAATTTTTCTCGTACTCGGTGTTTTTGGTGTTATCGAACAGAGTTTTGGGATGTCTCATGGCGGCGGTTATTCTAGCCGCGACGAGAGGAAACGTCACTCCGGTGGCTGGGATCCATCGATACGCGGCGGTTTCGTTGTCCAACGTCATCGCGACGACGTGCCAATACGAAGCGTTGAAGTATTTGTCGTTTCCGGTGCAAACGTTGGGGAAGTGCGCGAAGATGATTCCGGTGATGATTTGGGGCTTTTTGATTAATCAAAAGAGGTACGGGATGTCGGACGTTATGATTGCGCTCGCGGTGACGGGCGGCTGTACTATTTTTGGGTTGTACGGCGACGAGAGCACGTTGACGAGTAACGCGAGTAAAGGTAACGACGTACAGACGACTTCGGAGTATGGGATCATGTTGATGCTCGGATATTTGTTCTTCGATGGGTTCACGTCTACGTTTCAAGATAAGTTGTTTGTCGGGTACAAGATGGAGACGTACAACCAAATGTTGTGGGTGAACTTTTGCTCGGCGTTTATTTCGGTGTTTTATTTGATTTCGGATGGGTCTTTCCAAGACGCGATTTCGTTCATCGGGAGACACCCGTTGATTACCGGTGACATAATGATCTTGTCTGTTGCGGCTATGCTCGGACAATTGTGCATTTTGTACACGATTAAGGAGTTTGGCGCGTTGTTGTTCGCGACCATCATGACGACGAGACAGTTCTTGAGCATCTTGTTGAGTTGCATCGTTTTTATGCACATGTTGTCTCCGATGCAATGGGTAGGTACGGCGTTGGTGTTTGGTGCTTTGTATTACAAGTCCTTCGCGAAAGCGGCGGGGTCGAAAAAAGCACCAGACGAGGAAAACGAACCGCTCATTAGTGGCGGCGAGAATTCCGGCAAGGCTTAAAGAGAGGGGAAAAGAAGTATTGTGTTACTATACCAGTGTTATCGCATTTGATTTATATACATTATCCATCATTATAATTCATTCGCACTTTCAAATCAAATCGCATAAACATTTAATCTTCTTTCCCGCTATACCCGTACGGGTTCTTGCTCGCCCAATTCCACTGGTCCACGCAACATTCCTCGATCGTCTTTTCCGCTCTCCAGCCTAAAATCTCGTACGCCAAATCGGTTTTCGCGTACACCTCCGCCGCGTCTCCCGGTCTTCTCGCTACCATCTTCATGGGAATCTTCTTCCCAGCCGCTTTCTCAAACGCACCAACCAGTTCTAACACGCTGGTACTCTTTCCAGTACCTAAATTTACCACAATTCTCCCGCACTTACCATTCTCTTTAGCAATCTTCTTCAACGCCGCGACGTGCCCGTCCGCCAAATCCACCACGTGAATGTAATCTCTTCTCCCGGTCCCGTCTTTCGTATCGTAATCCGTCCCAAACACCGACAGCTCTGGTCGTCTACCAACCGCGACTTGCTGCACGAATGGCATCAAATTATTCGGTATCCCCTTCGGATCTTCCCCGATTTCCCCGCTCGGATGCGCGCCCACCGGATTGAAATATCTCAAAATCAAACAGTTCCACTCGCTATCGCTCGCGTGTTGGTCCGTTAAAATGTGCTCGATAAACAGCTTCGTCCTTCCGTACGGATTGAGCGCAAAAGTCTCGAATTCTTCCGTGCACGGCACCGTCTTCGGTTCTCCGTACACCGTCGCCGAGCTGCTAAAAATAATCGATTTACACTTCGCCTTCGTCATCGCCTTCAACAAAACAACCGTCCCGTTGATGTTATTCTCGTAATATCTCAGCGGTTGCGAGACGGACTCCCCGACCGCTTTCAACCCGGCAAAGTGTATCACCGCAAAAACATCGTTCGACGCGAACACCGAATCCAGCTTCTCTCCGTCCAAAATGTCCCCTTCCACGCACGCGATGTTCCCCGCTCTTCCTTCTCCGCTCAACTTTTTCACTCGCTCGAGAGATTCGAACGAACTGTTGTCCAAATTGTCGTACGCGATGACTTTGCAATCTTCCTTCAACAGTTGCAAGCACGTGTGCGAGCCGATGTAACCGGCCGCGCCAGTCACGAGGACCGTTTTGCCAGCCAACATCGACGACGAAGAACTTGACATTTTATGTTATACTCTTTTTTAATGCAGATAGATGTATATACTTTTGTGAAGATATTCTCTCTCTTCTCATTTTTTTTCCATTTTATCCACATTTGCTTTTTGCGTGTGCGTCTCTTTCCCACCACAAGAGAGAAGACAAAGAGAAGACCACGACGACGAAGACGACGACGACGACGACGATGGACGTCCCGGACGATTGGGATTTTCGTCCTCCTTCTTCTGCTCGCGAGACTTTGTCGACGTCTTCTTCGCGAAAGAAGAAGAGAGAACAAACGACGTCGTGGTTGACGCCGGTGGTAACGAACAACGACGCGGAGAAGAAGAAGATGGAAAACAAGAATAACGACGACGGAGAGAAGAAGAAGAAGAAGAAACAGAAGATGAACGAGAAGACGACGACGAAGAAAGACGAAGAAGAGATCGATGTTCGAAGAACGAAAAGCATCGAGGCGTCCGGGCGTTTGCTCGGACGACGCCGGAGAGCGAAGGAGAAACGGAAACGGATGGCGATGATGCGAAGAAGAGGAGGTGGCGGCTCCGAGGAGGAGGAGGAAGAGGACGGAGAAGACGAAGAAAGAAAGAAGAGCGCGAAGAAGACGGAAGACCAAACGAAGAAGAAGGAAAAAAACGAAACGACGACGGAAATGACGGAAAAGCAAAAGAGGAAAGCGGAGAAGAATCGCGCGAGGAAGCTGAGAAGAGAGTGGAAGAGGAAGAAGGAGATGGAGGAGAAGAACGCGCGCGGCGGCGAGAAGGAGGAGGTGGACGAAGAGGAAGAGGCGAACGGGAAGGAACTACCGAACGAAGAGGAGAGGAAAGAGATGAAACGATTGGCGAAGGATTACGTGGCGGAGAAGGCGAAGAAACGAGCGAAAAGTGCGTCGACGGCGGGAGGCGGCGAGGAGGAGGAGGAGGAGGAGGACGACGACGGCGGTAGAAGTAGCGCGAGCGGTGGCGAAAGTTCAGAGAAAAAGGGCGAATCGTCCGACGAGAGCGAAGACGACGTCGCTCCGCAACAACAACAACAACAACCAGTGGCGAAAAAGAAACTCTCTTTGATCGATAAGATGCGCGCGAAGTTATCCGGCGGCCATTTTCGCATGCTCAACGAACAACTCTACACGACTAAAGGCGACGAAGCTTTGCATTTGGTCCAACAAAATCCGGGCGTTTTCGACGCCTACCACGAAGGCTTTCGAGAGCAAGTCAAAAAATGGCCGAAAAATCCAGTGCATAAATGTTTCGAATGGCTTCAACACAAACCATACGACACAGTCATCGCTGATTTTGGTTGCGGAGACGCGGAATTAGCGAAGCTCATCGGTACATCGAAGAAAAAAGTGTACAGTTTAGATCTAGAGACGCCTTCTCACGCGCCGTTTGTGATTGCGTGCAACATGGCCAAAACGCCGCTCGAATCCAACTCCGTCGACGTCGCCGTCTTCTCTCTATCCTTAATGGGCACGGACTATTACAAATTCATCGAAGAAGCCTCTCGAGTGCTCAAAGTCAGAGGCATCCTCTGGATAGCAGAAGTCAAATCTCGCTTCGACGGTAAAAACGGCGCCGCGTCCGTCTCGAGTTTCATCGCCAGTTTGAAAACCGCCGGCTTCGACGTCAACCCGAAGAAAGTCGACGAGAAGGATAAAATGTTCTTCGTTTTGGAAGCAGTCAAGACTAAAAATATGGGCACCGGCGGCGACGAAAACATCAACGAGAATAAGAAGAAACGAGCTTCTGGCGGCCGCGGCGGTCGCGTGGAGTGGCCGAAATTGAAAGCGTGCGAGTACAAAAAGAGATAGAGAGAGAGAGTTTATATTAGTTTTTGTATTTCCAAGAAGAGTAAAAAATATTCGAAAAATCTTAAAAAAAATCCGAGGCCACACACGCGTTGAACAGCGCACGCGCGCGCGCTGAGAGAGAGAGAGAGAGAAGACGAGAAACGCGAGCGTTTTCATCGCCCGGGGACGTTTCAAAATGGCTTTCCCTTCTTCCTCGTCGTCTGCGCCATCGCGAGCCGCCGCCCCACCACCCGCGGAAGAGGAAGAAAAAAATG
>Ga0255761_10005808_pt1 | contig 10728 bp, 10 predicted proteins | sample 071ome_29_FD_179961 | JGI IMG/M metagenome (GOLD analysis project Ga0255761, IMG submission 179961) | Coastal salt marsh microbial communities from the Groves Creek Marsh, Skidaway Island, Georgia - 071407BT metaG (version 2) | ecosystem: Environmental > Aquatic > Marine > Intertidal zone >... | reverse complement strand
CAACTCTATAACCTATTATGATTTAAGCAATCTTGAAAAAAGTGTTGTTTCAGAAGAATATTTTATAAGAGGGTCTATAAGCTTTGTTAACTACCTCATTGGGGGCGGGATTGCATTAATCATCATTTTGATTTTTTTATGGCTTTCAAATGACAGGGTTAGTAAATCTTATTTTGTAAGCAGCAACTCCTTATTTAATTCATTAAATCAAATTAATTTAGATCCAGATGAGGCAAAAGTGATTTTACTTTTCACAAAAAAAGAAGTTGTTCCAAATAAAGAGATTCTTGTACTGTTTGAAGAAAAAGGAAAAACCAAAGATTTTGCAACAAAGAGAAAAAACAAAACAATTGAAGGCTTAAACAAAAGATTTAAACAGGTTTTTGGAAAAAACATCATTGTAAAAGAAAAGGATGAGTTAGATTCTCGTCTAACCAACTATGCGCTGAATAATAAAATCAAATTATTTAAAAAGTAGAAATATTGTTCAAGAGTCCGTCTACAAAATCTCTATTGTTTGATAGTCTAGGAACTTTATTTTGACCTCCTAATTTTCCAATAGATTTCATGTAGCGATTGAATGTCCCTTTAGATAATTTTTTGACCTCTAAGGTTTTTAAAACCTTGCCTTTAATTAGGTCCTTATAGTAAATATTTTTTTCTTGAACCCTTTTATCTAAATACTTTTCAAAATCTTTAACATTAATTTCTAATTTCTCGAATTCTATAAACCATTCATGGCATGGTAACTTATTGCCGTTTTCAATTTTGGGAGCAACTGTAAATTCTGAAATACTTACATTAAATTTCTTTGCAGCTTCTGACAAACTTTGTTCAACCTCAGACGCGATAACATGTTCTCCAAAAGCCGAAATAAAATGCTTGTACCTTCCAGTGACTAAAAGTTTTGGAGGGGCGAGCGAAGTAAACATCACGGTGTCGCCCGTGTTATAAGCCCACAAACCAGCATTTGTAGACACAATTAAGACATAATTTATGTTTAATTCAATGTTTGAAAGATTGAACCTTTCAGGGTTGTTTTTTTCAAAATCTTCGATCTTAATAAACTCAAAGTATATTCCTGAATCGTATTGTAAAAGCAGGGATTTGTCATTTTGGTTATTTTGATAGGCGAAAAAACCTTCAGAAGCAGGAAAATATTCAATAGAGTTTATTTTTTTTCCAATGAGTTTATTAAATATTTTTTCATAAGGCGAGTAGTTAACACCCCCATATATATACAAAGAAAATTTTTCAAAAAGCTGACTAATATTTTGTTTGTTGTTTAAATAAAGAAGTTTTTCAAAATACATTTGAACCCAAGATGGAATTCCGCCAATGACCGTCATTTCCTCTTTGGATGTTTCATCACAAATTTTGAGTATTTTTTCTTCCCAATTATCAATGGAATTGGTTTCCCATGAAGGCATATTGTTTCTTCTTAAATATGAAGGAATATAATGAGCAACAATTCCAGAAAGTCTTCCTGTTTTAATTCCATTGATTTCTTCTAGCACTGGAGAGCCTTGTATAAAAATCATCTTACCATCTAGAAATTTTGTGTTTCCTGTTTTGTTTATGTAAAACAATAGTGCGTTTCTAGCGGATTTTATCTGATTAGGCATTGACTCTTTTGTTATAGGTATGAGCTTTGCACCACTAGTTGTTCCTGAGGTTTTGGCAAAATACTTTGGTTTTCCTGGCCATAAGACATTTTCGCCTCCTTCCTTTACTTTTTCTATATAACCGTAAAGCTGTTCATAGTCTCTTACAGGAACATTGTTACAGAAATCTTTGTGTGAAAATATATTAGAAAAGTTATGATCTGTGCCAAACTCAGTGGTTTTTGCTTTTTTAATTAATTGTTTAAGAGTTTTAACCTGAAGCTCTGGAGCTTTGTTGTATGTAGATTCAATTTTCTTTACGACAATTAAAGAAAAAAGCTTGGCCAAACATCTCTTTAACATTTTAAAAGGTTATTAAGTCTTCTGGATTAATTGGTCCTTTGTCATCCCAAATCTCAAGATGAAGATGTGGGCCTGTTGTGTTTTCACCTGTGTTTCCAGATAGAGCAATGATCTGTCCTGATTTCACAAAGTCTCCTTTTTCAACACTTGAAGAGTGGTTGTGTTTATATATTGAAGAAATATTGTTTTTATGAAAAACCAACACTGTGTGTCCTGTCCCAATTGATTGCTCTGAAAAAATAACAATTCCATCAGCAACAGCCTTTACTGGTGTTTTTTCTTTTAAAACAATGTCAACTCCATAGTGTTTTTCTGGAACGCTAAATCTTTGCGAAATTATACCATTGACTGGTGGTTGTAAGTTTAGCCCAATTTCTGAGCTAGATGTTTCGATAACATTAAACCTATCTTCTCTTTCAACAAGCCTCCTTAAAACAGAGTCTTGAATATTCACTGGTCTGTTTAGCTCTGATAAATCTACCTTAATTAATTCAGTGTCTGACTGGTATTTATTGCTGTACTCTTCACCTGAAATTGTGGCTTGTAGCGCTAAGGCATACTGCTGATAGTCTTCAAGAATAATCATTACAGAATCCAAAAGTCTGATGTTTTCTACAGCTTGAACCCTAATTTCTGTTGTGTCATAGCCAGGAATATATTCTTTTATAGGTGTAAAAAATATTATTGAAGCAGTAATTGAAACTAAAAAAAGAATAACAGCAATAGAGGCCGAAAGGACATTTAGCTTTGATAATCTTAAAGCAAACCTTTCTTCATAATTTTCTTCATTCAATACTACAAGCCTGTAGTTGTTTGAGGCTGGATTTGTGTTTTTGTTATTCTTTTTTGAACTCATTTGAAACAAAGATAATCATCAATTATAATTTAATTTTTATGAAATAAATAATGTGTAGTTTTTATTTATATTTTTGTTAAAAATATTCTTATGAATTTAAGTTTAATATTGTTAGCGCTAGGCCCAGGTCAAATTGTTTTAATTGCTTTGGCTATTATTTTACTTTTTGGAGTCAATAAAATTCCCCAACTTATGAAAGGTTTAGGTAAGGGTATTAAGGACTTCAAAGAGGAAATGAAAGATGATTCAAAAATAGAAGACGGAGAGGAAAAGTAATTATCTTTTTCCTATTACCATAGATTTTATAACCGCCTCCAGTTCGATCATCTTGTCTCTTTTTCTTTGCGAAGGAGAAAAAACAAACCCTTCAACATATAAAAGGCTTTTATTCAATGTGTCTTTAATAATATAATTTATAAAAGGCCCGCCCATATAGTCTCCCTTCACTTCCCATGTGCCGCGTGTTTCAATTGCGTCAAATCCATTTACCGACTGGTAAGATATATAGGGGAGGTACTCTTTCTTTGTTATCATGTAGCTGTTTTCAACTCTCCCAGGAATAAATTCTTTACCAATTGAGTCTCTCAATGAAACCACGTCATTTAGGTTTATCTTTTCAAAATCAGAAACAGAAATGTTAAGGTCTTTAATTATTAGGTTTGATGTGCCATTCTTTAATGGTTTTTGAAGCCATACAGTTTGTGGTTCGTTTTTAAATACTGAATATGCAGATGGAATCTTTATAGAAATCTTCAAAGAATCTAGACCAGTATCTTTTAATAGGGAGTTGAGAATTCTGTTTTTGTTTTCTTTAATTTCTCCATTTTGAAATTTGGCTGATGAAAATTCGAAGGAGCTTAATATTCCTTGAATTATAGATTCATTATTTAGGCCTGAGACTTCTAAAAAAAGCTGAGGACTAGCGTACCTGTCTCTAATCATTCTTGGCTTGTCGTTTTTCTTTTTATTTATGTAAATAATATTTCTTGCAGTTCTGCCAAAGCCTGTGAAAGCCTCATAAGGAATGTAGTTCAAAGTAAATGCTTCCTCTACTTGTGGTAAACCAATAAATTCAGATGCATATTTGTCTCTTATTGCGTCTCCAATTTTTCCCTCCCATGAAGGCTTGTCAATTATAACTGAAATTGAGTTAATTCTTCCTGAAGATTGGGGTTTAAAGTTTTTAACCTCTTTGTCACAAGAACCAAGTATTAATACAGTAAGAAAAACTTTAATAATTCTCATTCTTAATTTTCTAAAGCGCTTATACCTGGCAGTTTTTTTCCTTCTAGACTTTCAAGCATTGCACCACCTCCAGTAGACACATAACTAACGCTGTTTTGAAGATTAAACTTTTTTACTGCGGCAACTGAATCTCCGCCACCAACAAGTGAAAAAGCTCCGTTCTCTGTACTTCTAGCCACTGCGTTCCCAACAGATTTTGTTCCATTAGAATAATTTGAGAACTCAAAAACTCCAACAGGCCCGTTCCACAATATTGTTTTAGAATTCAAAATCACCTCTTTAAAAATTTCTAGTGATCTTGGGCCAGCATCCATCCCTTCAAAATTCTCTGGTATTCTATCAATTTCAAATATATTTTGTTCACCGTCATTACTAAATTCTGTTGAGCAGATAACATCAACAGGAAGATGGATTTTGACATTTTTATTTTTAGCTGATTGTAAAATATCTAGAGTTGTATTTATCATTTCGTCTTCATGAATTGAATTTCCAATACTTCCGCCAAGGGCTTTGACAAAAGTAAAAGACATTCCGCCTCCAATAATTATATCATCAACAACGTCCATTATATTTTCTACAATTGGGATTTTTGTGGAAATTTTTGCGCCGCCTAAAATAGCAAGAACTGGTTTTTCGCCTGATTTCATGACTTTATCAATGGATAAAACCTCTTTTTCAAGTAGTTTGCCAAAGAACTTGTCTTCAAAAAACTGAGCAATAATAGTTGTAGAGGCATGGGCTCTGTGAGCTGTTCCAAAAGCGTCGTTTATATAACAATCAGCTAGTTTTGAAAGCTCCTCTGCAAATACCACATCACCTTCCGTTTCTTCTTTATGAAACCTTAAGTTTTCTATCAATAAAATTTCTCCCGGATTTAGGTTTTTCGATTTAGATTTTGCATCTGGCCCGACAACATCTTTAGATAGTAAAATTTCTGAGCCGAGAACATGCTCAACTTCTTTTGCAATGTTGCCCATAGACAGGCTTTTATCAACGCCTTTTGGCCTTCCTAAATGACTCATTAAAATACATGATCCCCCATCAGAAATAATTTTTTTTATTGTGGGAGATGCTGCTACTATTCTGCTGTTATCTGTAACCTCACCATTGTTTAACGGAACATTAAAGTCAACTCTAATTATTGCTTTTTTATCTAAAAAATTATACTGATCTATTGTGTTCATATTCTTTTTCAAAGATATGTCATTTGTAAGAGAATATCGTTTATTTTTAAAGCATTAGTTAATGGAAAATCATAGCCAAATAGAAGAGTTAAAAAAAATTGCAGACAGCAAGAGGGTTCCTAACGCAATAATGCTTTATGGATCAAATGACGAAAAACTAAAAGCTGCTTTAGATTTTTCTAAAATGATACTCGGCCTTAATCTTGATTCGGAAAAAAAACAATTAAGTGAAATGATGTGTGATAAGCTAAACCACCCTGATTTTCATTTGATTTTCCCTATACCTTCCTCGACAAAAAAAGATGAAAACATCTGCGATTTTTATGCTACTAATTGGAAAGACTACGTTCTTGATTCCAAATTAAAAGCAAGTCTAAGTGGGTGGAAAGATGTGCTTAATTGCGGGAACAAACAGCTTGGAATTGGTGTTGATAGTGTTTCAAGATTAATAAAAAAACTTTCTGTGTCCTCATTTAACAGTCAATACAAAGTAGTGGTCTTTTGGGAAGCAGAAAGGCTTAATGTCGAAGCCTCGAACAAGATTTTAAAAACAGTTGAAGAGCCAGGAAACAAAACAGTGTTTATTTTTTTATGCAAAAGAAAAACAGACTTATTGCCTACTATTGTTTCAAGGTGTCAGACAATTGGTTTTAACAACTCCTTTACGGACGAGGGGTCTTCTGAATTTGAAAAATTATTTGGCGAGCTTTTAAGGAACGCTTTCTTAATCAGAAAAGACTTAACACAAGGAGCTAAGATAATTAGCTGGGCAAGCAAAGCTTCAAGGCTGGACAAAGAGAGTCAAAAATCTTTTTTTAGATTTTCAATTGAACTCATACGACAGTCTTTTCTTAAAAATATTAATGCCACAAGCTTAGTAAATTTTGAAGCTAAAACAGATTTTAATTTTGATTCCTTTTCAAAATACGTTACAAAAAACAATATTGAAGAGCTTTGTGCCCAATTTGAAAATGCAAATTACCAAACAACAAGAAACGGAAACTCAAACATGATAATGACTGGACTGGCTCTAGGTCTTACAAAATCAATCCACAAATACTAGCTGTTGTGTTTATAACAATTTTGTTAAAAAAATAACGCACACAAAATAGCTTTATTTTAGCTTAAAACAAAAAACAAACACCGCACAAGCCACTACCAAACAAAAGCTTTTAAAACGGCTTATTTTAAGTTTTTTAACACATATACATGCGAGCTTGCTTGTTTTGTGAAAAAGAAGCAAAGATTTGAAAGTGTGCCAATGAAAAACCCTTTTAAAAAATAGAAAAGACTTTGTTTGTATTTTTCAGACATCATTGAAATATAAAACGAATCTAAAAACAACGGCTTGGTTTTAACAACTTCAAAACCTAATTTGTTAGCAGCCTTAACAAAACCTTTTTTTGTAAAATGAACCCTGTGTCTTGGCGTGTCATATGCTGCCCAAAATTTTGAATAAAATTTTGAATCAAAAGAGTCGTAGTTTGGAAGAGCTACAATCACGGTGCCGTTTTTAGAAAGCATTTGTTTTGTTTTGTTTAAGGCTTTCGCGTAGTCCGAAACATGTTCTAATGAATGCCAAAAAGAAATTAAATCATATTGATTCGGAAGATCTTCTAGATTGGAGCTCGCGCTCAAGGATTTATTCTTACAAACCGAAACAGCCAATGAGCTTGTATCATAACCATATGACGCAACTCCTTTTTTATTCATTGAGTTAATAAGTTTTCCAACACCACAGCCATAATCCAAATAAGTGTTTACACCGCCCAGCTGTAACATAAAAGAGGTTTTCTTTTTGACCATGATTTTAGAAAAAAAATCAAAGAAAAAGGACATCAAAGTCTTGTTACTGGAGTGAGATAAATAATCAGTCGTATTATAGTATTTGTCTATTTCTTCATCAGCAACCACAGGATACGTAAAAGAAATTCCGTTTTCTTTTTCTTCTACAAAAAATAGCTCATTAGTGACTAAATAATCCCTAGTTTCAATTGAATTACCGCTATTTGTTCCACGTGAAACCATAACCTTATCTTCCCATAAACACAAGCATTGCGCTTATGTCAGCTGGTGAAACACCGCTAATTCTTGAAGCTTGTGACAAGGTTTTAGGCTGAATTTCCTCTAGCTTAGATTTCGCTTCAGACGACAGTGATTTTAGCCTTGAATAATCAAAATCATCAGGAACTTTAATGTTTTCTAGATTGTTTAGTTTTTCTGCATTTGCCTTTTCTTTATCAATATATCCAGAGTATTTTATTTGAATCTCAGCCTGCTCAAAAACATCATCATTAATGTTGTTTTCAAGAACATAGCTTGATATGGCTTCAAGCTTTGAAACATCTTCTTTTACAATATTAGGCCTACTGTAAAGCTTTCTGAGCTTCATAGACTGGGAAATTTCTTTTGAGCTTTTGTTAGAAAGAATAGGGTTAATTTCATCTGGCTTAACACTTAAATTAGAAATAAAGTCGATAAACTTATTTGTATTATTGATTTTTGAATTAACAATAGACAAACGATCATTGGATGCTAGCCCGATGTTGTGAGACAAATGTGTTAATCGAATGTCAGCATTGTCTTGGCGTAAAAGCATTCTAAACTCAGCTCTAGACGTAAACATTCTATATGGCTCCTCAGTTCCTTTAGTAATCAAATCATCTATCAGCACACCAATATAGGCCTGGTCCCTATTTAAAACAAACGCCTCTTTACTGTTGATAGAGAGATGGGCATTAATACCGGCCATTAAACCTTGTGCAGCGGCCTCTTCATAGCCTGTTGTTCCGTTAATTTGCCCTGCGAAAAACAAATTTTTAATTGGCTTAGTTTCTAGTGAATGTTTTAGTTGGGTGGGAGGAAAATAATCATACTCAATAGCATAGCCAGGTCTAAAAAACTTAACATCCTCAAATCCAGGAACCGATTTTAAGGCTTTATACTGTATTTCTTCAGGCAAAGAAGTGGAAAACCCGTTTACATAAACCTCAACGGTGCTCCAACCCTCTGGCTCTACAAAAATCTGATGCCTTTCCTTGTCTGCAAACCTGTTAATTTTATCTTCAACGGACGGACAATAACGGGGTCCAACAGACTTAATTCTTCCGTTAAACATGGGCGAACGATCAAATCCTTCTCTTAACAAGCCGTGTGTGACCGGATTAGTGTATGTCACGTGGCAACTTCTTTGTTTGGAAAGCTTTGGTGATGAAGGTAAAAAAGAAAAGTTTCTAGGGTTAATGTCGCCAGGCTGCTCTTCCATTTTGTTATAATTTAGAGTTCTTCCATCAACACGAGGAGGTGTTCCTGTTTTCATCCTGCCGGAACTAAAGCCAAGCTCTACCAGGTCTTCAGTAATACCAAAAGACGCTTTTTCACCAGCTCTTCCGCCGCCAAATTGTTTTTCACCAATATGAATTAACCCGTTAAGGAAAGTTCCGTTTGTTAAAACAACGGTTTTAGATCTTATTTCTAAGCCTAGCTGTGTTGAAACGCCTTTGATTGTGTTGTTTTCAACCAAAAGACCAGTAACGGAGTCTTGATAAAAATCAAGGTTTGGGGTTTGCTCTAAAAACTCTCTCCATTTTTGAGAAAACATCATTCTGTCGCTTTGTGCTCTGGGGCTCCACATTGCTGGGCCTTTAGATCTGTTGAGCATCTTGAACTGTATGGCACTATAATCAGTAACCAAGCCACTGTAGCCGCCAAGAGCATCAATTTCTTTTATAATTTGACCTTTTGCAATTCCTCCCATAGCGGGGTTACATGACATTTGAGCAATATTCTGCAGGTTCATGGTTATTAAAAGAGTAGAGCTGCCCATATTAGCAGATGCTGCAGCCGCCTCACTTCCAGCATGGCCGGCTCCTACTACAATAACGTCATATTCTTTTTTAAACATACCTACCGTTTCACGTGGAACATTGAGAGGGCTAAAGCCTCTTGTTTTCTAATTTCTTTTTTTTCTGAACTAGTTTTGTCGTTAAAACCAATAAAATGCAATACGCCATGAATCATAACCCTGCGCAATTCCTCTTCAAAATCTACACCAATCTGGGTTGCGTTTTCTTTAACTCTGTCAACTGAAATGGCAATATTCCCCGAAACAACTTGATCGGAAGTTTCGTCAAAAGATATTACGTCAGTATAATAATCATGTTTTAAAAACTTGATATTCAGGTCTTTAAGGTCTTCATCATTAAAAAAAGCGTAAACAAGGCTGCCTAGCTTGTATCCTTTTGAGTTGACAACACGTGAAACCCAATTGCTAACATGTTCTTTGTTAGAAAGCTCAAAATCAGTATTATAGACAAAATCTATTGACATAATTCGGTGCAAATATAGTTTTTAAGGACGATATGTGTAAAAGCAATAATTTATATATTTGGCAGGTGAAGGATTTAAAATATTTGTTTGCCTATACAGTCCCCTTGTCAGCGTATTTGTCTTTTTCGTCTACAGGGCTTTTAACGTATGCTGCTGTTATTTATGCATTTGGTGTTATTCCTTCTTTAGATGTTTTGTTTGGAACAAGCGACGAAAACCTTCAAGAGGATGAAGAAAACAAAAAGAAGGTTAATCCGATTTTTGACTTAATGCTTTACATAAACCTTCCGATTGTTTTTATTCTTTTATATTATTTTTTTAATCAAATTGACAGTAATGTTTACTCTACGTCGGAACTTATAGGTCTTTCGTTATCAGCTGGAATTTTGTTAGCAACAAATGCCATCAATGTTGCTCATGAATTATGTCACAGGAAAAATTACTTTGAAAAATTTATTGGAAAAATGCTATTTATGCCTTGCCTTTATATGCATTTTTACATAGAGCATAATTTTGGACACCATATAAAAGTGGCTACACCAGATGATGGTGCAACTGCAAAATACAACCAAAGTGTTTATAGTTTTTGGTTTACTTCAACAACAAAACAATATGTTGACGCGTGGAAAAAGCAAATGGAGCTTTTAAAAATGAAAAAGCTTAGTTTCTTCTCAATTAAAAACGATATGCTTTGGTATCATGTTATTCAGCCCGCTTATCTTTTAACTGTTTTTGCTGTGTTTTCGGCTAAAGCTTTGATTTTTGCAATAATAGTTGGAACAATAGCGTTCCTTTTCTTAGAGTGTATTAACTACATTGAGCACTATGGATTACTTCGAAATAAGAACGCTTCGGGAAGATATGAGAGAGTGCAGTCACACCACTCCTGGAACTCTAATCATAATATTGGAAGAATTGTCCTTTATGAGTTGACAAGGCACAGTGATCATCATTTTAAATCTGCAAAAAAGTATCAGATTTTAAAATCATATGAAGAAAGTCCGCAACTTCCTTTTGGCTACCCAGCCTCAATACTTTTAAGTTTCGCGCCTCCCTTGTGGTTCAAAATAATGAATCCTTTGGTGCCCAGAAAAACTGAAGAAAAAAAGTAAGAATTAAGCTCAACAACGTATTTTTGCAATAATGT
>Ga0255761_10005807_pt1 | contig 10728 bp, 8 predicted proteins | sample 071ome_29_FD_179961 | JGI IMG/M metagenome (GOLD analysis project Ga0255761, IMG submission 179961) | Coastal salt marsh microbial communities from the Groves Creek Marsh, Skidaway Island, Georgia - 071407BT metaG (version 2) | ecosystem: Environmental > Aquatic > Marine > Intertidal zone > Salt... | reverse complement strand
GGATATTATCTTCCATCCGGACATTTAGACGGAACTCCACTCGACAGTGCATTCTACGATTTTGGTTGGGTGCCTTTCCTATGGGCGGTAGAATTCCATGAAGGCCGAATATATGCTTCTTGTATCTTAACTGGCCTGTATATACTGCAACTAGATATTGATGAGCCATTCATCGGTCAAGCTGTATGATTGCTGACACGAGTTGTTGATATATTCGTTGAAGGTGGGCAATTTCAAGCAGGAGTTGCCAAGCTTGGTCAACGGCGCTGGGATGAGGTCCCAGTCCTCAACGGTTCGCAGGTTCAAATCCTGCCTCCTGCACCAATTCTGTTCAGACTGGTTCCTGACATAGGTCCACAATGGATACCCTTTGAAATGGATTAGACAAATAATCCAATCATCAAGATTAAGGCAAATCCAAGACAAAACAACGAGAATAGGATGTCTACAATCATCCCAACCATTGAACCCGTATTTGATAATCCGCTAGACATCTGCCAATCCGATTTTCCTTTGTAATGAACAGCGTCAAGAGCGCTAGCAATACCAAGGAAAAAGCAACACGATGCGTTTCCAAGAAGAATAGGGCCGTCATCACCCATCCCCATCCCTCCAAAAATCAGAAACCCAAAGTAAGACATTATACCGATTCCTAATGGGAGGTATGACCAATTTCTGTAATTTACTTCAGGAGAATAATTGAGGTTGACGTAAACTACTTGGGGCATTTGTTGCATTTGCGGTATTTGTTGCATTTGCGGTATTTGTTGCATTTGCGGAACCTGTCCATAGAGTTGCTGCGTCACAGGAATTTCAACCGGTTGTGGTGCCGGCGTGTGTGGTTGGTTTGGCGGTTGCATCTGAGATAGTTAACGGGGTAAATCATTTAATTACTTCCATAAAAATCAATTCATAAAGAAATTATTTCAGGAGATCGTCCTTTGCAATGTTGAATACTCTCTTACCTCGTGAAGTTATCTTCATTTGCCAAATTGGGTCGTTTGGACAAAACGTTCTTAGCATTTTTTTCCGCGACCAGTGGCGTTTAGCCTCGTTCTGGTCGAAATATTTCCCCCACTGAGTCCACTGATTTTCAGCCCGACTCGCCATCAATACATCAACCGGTTTGAAGGTTCCAAATTCTTGAGTAACAGTAGTCCATTTCAACTTATCATACCTATCCTCTAAGCCTTGATGTAAGTCTCCAACTATCTCATAACCCACTCCTTCATTTGGGTCGAGGCTTTCCACATGTCCGGGAAATAATTTGTCTAAATGTGCACGCTGATTTTCGGTCGTATTAGCTGATATCAGCAATGTATCGTGACCACTAGGGCCTAATCCCGTGTGTAAATCAATAGCCCATACGCGTTTTATATTTTTCAAGGTCTTGTCAAGCCACCCAAGCAAAATTTGGGGGCCATCTTGTAATTCAGAACCTCCGAATTGTATTGCCTTTGGATATTCATATTGCCCTTCAGCAACCCACTGCTTTAGATTGTTGAATCCGTGCTTCATTATTAATCTCAAAGCTTTCAGTTTGAACCATCTTTCTTTTTCTTTTGGGGGAGATTGCGGATTGATGAAATCTTTGATATGATGATAACCTTCTGGGGAACCGGAATATTCCTGATTCTTTGTGAGAAAGTTTCTATTTAGGTCTACATTATTTTCGTTAAACCTTCTCCACCACGCCATTCCGTAAGGGTTGATTGCATGGATGAAAATCACAGCGTGAGTATCAAACGGAGTCTGCTTAGCCATTTCATTCATAATTGCAAGTTGAATTGCACTTCCAGGATAACCTTCAACCCCGTGAATACCGCTTGATGACATCAGCGCCTTTCCCGAATCAATATCGCCTACAATTGCGACATCGATACAAAGAGGCTCACCATCAGGCCCGACCATGTCAAGGTGTAGGCGTTCATTTGTCACCGAATGACCCGCTTCTCGAAGGTCGTCACAAGCGATCAGAAACCTTCCTGCCGCTTCTGCATAGGAATTAGAAAACCAGAAGCGCCCTTCCATATTTATCCTAGATGCGTTAATCGCTTGAATCTATGCTTGTCACAGCAGTCAGGTTTTAGTGCATTTTTTGTAAGGTAATTTTTACCAAAGGTTATGGAGGATAATCCACTTATAACGATGACAAGGTCGAGATTAGTGGATGAAATACCGCCCTTGACGCAGAAATCAAACGCGTTGTTTGAAACCCTGTGCACCCTTTGCTCATTTCATACATGTGCAGATTTAGCAAGCTTTCTCTTCACAGATATGTTCCGGGAATTGGTTGATTTTGAAGAAACCTGGATAGTTTTTGAAATCGGGTTATATCATGACCATACAAAAACAATCGAAGTAATTCCCACCACTGAGGGTGTAAAGTTTGCAGATACATCGATGAAGAATATTTTCCCGAAAAACATAATCGAGGCAAAATCCGAAATCGATTGTGAAAATGCTTTACAGTCATGGTTTGACAGCCAACAATGAAAATCAAACAAACGCATCAAGGGTGATGTGACCTGATGCCACTTTTGGGGGAGATTCTAGGTTGATAGCCGATTTCATAGAATCAGCAATGCGCTTTACCACTGGCACTACAACCGAATTTCCCGCTTGCTTGTATAGGTGACAATTAGCAACATTTTCAGGTAAAGAAAACGATTTATCAAATCCTTGTAACATGAAACACTCCTTTGGAGTCAACTTTCTAATCCCGTGGCCTGTCAAAATCAATGGAACATTATGGCCACCTGTGCCCATATTGGCAGTTAAAGTAGGGCAAGCGTTGGATTTATTTTCTCTCACATAGTGTCTACGCCACTGATACATAGTGTCACTTCTCGTTATTGATTCTGCTAATTTATCATAAAAAATGCAAGACTCAGTATAGTAATATCTGTCCTCAACAGGATTTTCGAAATCGACTACCGCCGCAATTGTAGTTTGCAACTCCACCTTTTCAGGGAATCGGAATTTTTCAGAAACTTTGTTATCAAGGAATCCCACTATGTAGATGCGCTCTCTGATTTGAGGAATGTCACCATATTGAATAGCATTCATTACTTTATGATGTATTTTGTACCCCATGCTTTCCATCGATTGTCGAATAACAGAAAATGTTCGGCCACCGTCGTGTCCTAGTAGATTTTTGACATTTTCAAGGAACACCACAGACGGTTTTTTATCCATCATTATTCTCTCTAATTCGAAGTATAGGTTTCCTCTACCTTTCTCATCATCGAATCCTTGTCTATAGCCTGCTACAGAAAATGCCTGACAAGGAAATCCGGCTAGCATTACATCAAAATCTGGAATTTCATTTGACTTAACATTCCTTATGTCCCTTGTATCGAGAGGAATTACGTGATTTTGTTTGTAGGTTAAGGATGCCTTTTCACAAATCTCGTTAGCATAAACTACATCGAATCCAGCTTGTTCAAAGCCGAGGTCTATGCCTCCGACACCTGCAAAAAACGATGCACATCTAAACATTACTTTTCACAGACCTTTGGCGGATGTTAATAATTTTTATGGGCTCCAACTTCTGTGGGCGAATCAAAGATTTAATCACGCTAAATCGAGGCCTTCTGGCCTGATCTTGCTGGTTTCCAAAAGTCTGGGTTTTTGTTATCTGGATATTCCTAATAGTGTCGGAATTTAAACCTAAATCGTAAATTTTTGCCAAATCATTTTCCTTGTCTATCCAAACAAAGATTAAACATTTGAAAGGATGCCCTGGGCTAAAAGACGTCAACTCATTTCGACCGTCTATACTGGAAGTAGCCTTGATTTCAACAATGCTTCCGTCAGACATTGAAGCATCGCCACCTTCTTGATGATTCGGCATGAAATCTAATGCGTAGCATGCAAAAATTTCAGTGACAGCTTCAGGAATATTTGCTCCTCTGGAACTTTCTTCTCGCAGGGCTTGGTCATAGTTTTTCCAACTGAAGTACAGGTCGCATATTTTTTCGAATTTCTCCTTCGTCACGTACTGCATAATATTCCTTAAATGCAGGATTCTCTTAACTATTTGCAAATTATTCGCCACACGATATATTTGATATTGTTAGCATGATGTAATCCATCGGAAAAACGATTCCTTGAAGTGCATGCGACTCACGGATTCAAACAAGGGGATGTCATGAAAGGCAAGAAACTCCGTGATGTTTTACCGGACCCCGACCCTGAGCAAACGCTTGAATGGCAGGAAGCGATTCGTGCTGTAAGTGATGCATTAGGCCCTGAAAGGGCTCATAGGCTACTGCTAGAAACCATAGGGGCCGCTCAACAGGAAGGTATTGAAATCGACGTAGTCAATACTCCTTATCTCAATACCATCCATCCATCCGAAGAGCCGTCATATCCCGGTGATTTGGAAATCGAAAAAAGAATCCACGGCGTAATCACTTGGAATGCAATGATGATGGTTACAAGGGCAAACAAAGCCAGCGATGGGATTGGAGGGCACATTTCCACCTTTGCTTCCAATTCCCATTTATGGGAGGTTGGCCAAAATCACTACTATCGAGGAAAAGACCTTGACGGTTGGGGAGACCATGTTTACTGGCAAGGGCACGCAAGCCCTGGAGTCTACTCGAGAGCCTGGCTTGAGGGGCGCCTATCTAGAGAGAATATCGATAATTTTAGAATTGAGTGTGAAGGTAACGGCCTTTCCTCATATCCTCATCCAAGATTAATGCCAGAATTCTGGGAGTATCCAAGCGTATCTATGGGATTAGGTGGCATGACAGCTATACACACAGCCCGTTTCAATCGCTATCTTTCCAACAGAGGTCTTGCAGATACCTCAAACTCAAGAGTATGGTATACGATGGGAGATGGAGAATCAGATGAGCCCGAATCACTTTCTCAACTATCTCTCGCAGGAAGAGAAGACTTGAACAATGTAATTATGATAATGAATTGTAATCTTCAACGGCTCGATGGGCCAGTACGTGGAAATTCGAAAATTGTACAGGAATTGGAAGGGCGATTCAGAGGTGCAGGCTGGAACGTAATCAAGATCCTGTGGGGTTCAATGTGGGATGATTTGTTCGCTAGAGACTCCGATGGCGTATTGGCAAATCGATTGCAAGAATTAGTCGACGGCGACGAACAGAGAATATTCACCAGCGATTCCGCAACTTTCCGAAATGAGTTATTCAACACCCCTCAATTGAAAGCAATGGTTTCCCACTTAAGCGATGAGGATTTAGAAACTTTAGCTGCAAACTTGGGAGGTCATGACATGGTCAAAATTAACGCAGCATACGCAGCGGCGGAGTCAAGTGATAAGCCGACCGTCATCATTGCTCGTACCATCAAGGGCTATGGTTTAGGCCCAGCCTTTGCGGGAAGAAATTCAACTCACGGGAAGAAAAAAGCGGATGAAGATTCAATAAAGTGGATGCGAGATGATTTGAATTTACCATTCACCGATGACGAATTGAAAGAATATCCCTTTGTTGACCCGTCTTCAGTACCCGAGCTAGTCGAATATGTGAAAGCAAGAAGGAAAGAAATGGGTGGCTATTGTCCAGAAAGAAGAACGCCCAAATCAGATATTTCTCCACCAGGCGAAGATGGTTACTCAACCTTCGATGAGGGAACAAAAGGAGAAATGCAAGTTTCTACAACTATGGCTTTCGTTAGACTTCTTCGTAATTTAATGAAGGATAGATCGGTAGGGAACAGAATCGTTCCTATCGTGCCAGACGAGGCTCGCACTTTTGGAATGGACCCATTATTCGCTGAATTTGGAATTTATCATCCTGAAGGCCAACTATACACTCCTGTAGATCATAAAATGATAATGAAATACAAAGAAAGCGACAAAGGACAAGTTTTGGAAGAAGGTATTTCCGAAGCAGGTGCATTTTCAACATTTATTGCAAGCGCAACTTCTTACTCAACTCAGGGGTGTCCAACAATTCCGTTCTACATTTTCTACAGTATGTTCGGATTCCAAAGAGTCGCGGATTTGATTTGGTCGGCCGCCGACCAAAGGGCTCGAGGATTCATGATTGGGGCAACCTCCGGTAGAACCACTCTGAATGGTGAAGGGCTACAACATCAGGACGGACATAGTCTATTGATGGCACATACAAATCCGGCTGTTAGGGCCTATGACCCGGCGTTCGCATACGAATTGGCAACAATAATCCGAACTGGAATTGATGAAATGCACGTAGATGAAAGAGACGTGATGTATTACATTGCTGTGTATAACGAAAATCACCCAATGCCACCAAAACCAAGTGGAGTTGATGAGGGGATCGTTAAGGGGCTTTACAAACTGAGAAGCATTCCAAAGAAAGAGGGCCCAGTGGTACGGTTAATCGGTTCTGGGCCAATTATGCTACAACTCTTAGCAGCTGTTGAAATTCTCGAGAAATACGGAGTAATGTCGGAGATATGGTCTGCCACCTCTTATGGTGAATTAAGAAGAGAAGGACTTGATTGTGAAAGAGAGAATAGATTGAACCCTTCCGCAAATAGAAAGCAACCATATGTCGAAGAAATGCTAGGTGATGGCAAATATCCAACTATCGCAGTAAGCGATAATCAAATTGCAGTTCCAGACATGATTAGACAGTGGGTCGGCGGAGATTATGTTGTGTTGGGAACAGACGGATTTGGTAGGTCAGACACTAGGCCTGCATTGAGAAGATTCTTTGAAATCGACGCTCAGCACATCACTTTAGCAGCATTATCAGCTTTGGTTAGGGACAATCAAATCGGTAACGAAATTTACGAGAAAGCAGTGAATGAGCTTGGAGTCGATAAGGATAGGAAAGACATCACCACCCTTTGATTATTCAAAAAATTCACTTATTTCATGCAGTTCTTTCCTTGAAATATCAGGAACCTGGGCACTATCTGCAGGATACCCTACCGGTAGAACGAGCATAGCATGTTCGTGCTGTGGTCTTTGCAGGATTTCTCTCAAGAAACCCATTGGAGATGGAGTGTGCGTTAAAGTAACCAATCCCATATTGTGGATCGCGTGAATAAACAAACCAGCGGCAATTCCACAAGATTCGGTTGAATAATATGTTGGGCCATCTCCACCATTTTGTCGTTTTCTTTTCGTCTGTCTGAACAGAACTACAACCCATGGCGCGTCTGTCATGTGTTCCTTTATTGCATCAGTTCCAAGGGGTTGTAGAACCTCTTTCCACGCATCCGGCATTCGCTCCTCGTAGGTTTTCCTTTCTTCTTCCTCAGCGGCTTCGCGCATTTTCTGCTTTAATTCTTGATTACTGACCGCAACGAATGTCCAAGGCTGAATATGTGCTCCACTTGGGGCTGTCGAAGCTGACCTAATCGCTAACTCTATCAATTCTTTAGGTACATGGCGATTCGAAAAATGACGAGTAGTTCGCCTACCATCCATCTGCTCGAAAAGACTCTTGGCTCTAACGAACATCTGATCAAGGGGTATTTCACTCCAATCGAGCGGAATAAAACCCTCTTCCGTCAAGATTTCACCTCAGGCATGCGACCCCGAAGTCGAAGCCACGTTTCTGCTGCGAAAGTTAGAGCATATAGGGATGCTATCCAAAGGGTAATTCTGTCGTTATAATCTACATCTTCACTGATTAATAGCATGCAAAGCCAGCTCAGAGTAACTAGGTCGAGGGCCCACCTAAGCCCCGCCATTATCTGTTTCGAATTAGACTGCATATCTGTTAACTGAGAATCTGTCAATACCGCAGTTAAACCTCTTAATTTTGATAGAGCATTTCCTCCATTCCATTTGATATTTCCAAGTTTAAACCGATTCCACAAATCGATTACTAGGAACAAAGTTACCCAAACAACTACCACTTCTAACAGTGGCTCTGCTCCCAGTAGGTCTAATCCGTTGAATGACCAGTAAAACAATCCCCATAACCATGCAATAATGATGATTTGTGACCATCTCGCAAATTTTGATAGTTTCAAAAGTAGCACCCCGTCATGAGAAAGTAGCATTTCAAGTGAAATTACTAACCCAACACTCGCAGTCAAAACAAAACTTCCAGCAAGCCACCACCACTCTAGAGAGGAATCTCTCCATGCAACCATCAATGCTATGAGAGTCCAAGCCATGATTAGAGAGGTTGTTGCGTTGACTGTTGCCTGCATTACATACAAAGGGTCCCTTCCGTCTTTTAGGACGGATAGTCCACCCATCAGTTTCACCTCGAAAGCCGAATCATCTACAATTCCATGCGCAGCCGCAGTCATTCCACCGATTGACTTTATTCTGGCAGATTCAACGATACTTACGGTGTCTTCTCCTGCATCACCCTTCCATACGGACCCTTTAGCCGCCGCGGCCGCAGCGCCCTTCCCTCGAGACCTTCCAGCGCCACTACTCCTTGCCTTAGCCCAAGCTCTGATTTCAGGTGTTGTGACTTCTTCTACCTGCTCTTCGTTTAGTGGGGCTCCGTGGTCTGTGTATAACCATCTACACTGAATAGGTATTGGAGCGGCATCTACGTCCGGAGCAACCATTTGAAATTGCCCAGGGCCTAAGGTTGGTAATTCCTTGACTAAACTTTGGTCGCCACCACTTTCTTGCAACAAGTGTCTAACCTTCTCAACATCTTGGGGCTGAGTAAATCTTCCAATGAATGTGGTATTGGCCTGTGCAAGAATTTTGTAGTCTACATCGGATACGTTTTGCGTAGCTAAAACACAGGCAACCCCGTACTTTCTTGCTTGCTTGAATATCAATTTAATCAGGTCTTTTGCTGGAGGATTTCTTGGATGAGGGGGTAAATACGGAGCAACTTCATCCATGAAGAACAATAATTTCAATTCCCCCTCAGCAGGTTGTTGGGTCAGCATCCAATCATACAATTCTCTTGATAGTTCTTGAACGAAATATTGCTTCTGTGCCTCATCTTGAATGGTGTTAAGATAAACGATGTTAAGAGGAGTTTTACCAGGCATCGCTGGCTCGCAGAAAGAATCAATATCTATTGGGACACCGTTTGAAAATAACAATTGGTTAACTCCACTACTGAACGCCGCCAATCTTCTAGCGAGATCATTTCTCGTTGATTTCGGTAGCATTTCATCGTAATCTCTGAGGCCATGTTCATACATGATTTCGTCCCATGGTGGCAATTCAGGAGCTTCACCGTCCTCAACATCAATAAAGCATTCAGGATATAACACTCTGGTGAAATTTTCCTGAGGCTCCTTCACAACCTTTGCTAATCCACGAAAATCACTGACGTCGAGCCCTAATCTCGTACCGTGAACCAGAATTTCATACAGGAATGGTTTTACAACCTTACCTTGCGTTTTTTCCACGTCAAATCCAGCAAGGTTACTAAATCCAGCAGCGACCATGTCCCAAGCTGTAATTGCTTCTTCAGGGTCTAAATCCGCAGGGGGTGAACGAAACGGGTCGATACACAAAGGAAGGCCCTTTGAACGCAACGGAGTCCAAATTCTTACTTCCATTTTTGATATCAATTTTTTCATTCTGTCAACTTCTCCACCATGTTGGCGCAAATCATCTTCATCAATGCCTAGAGCAAGTCTTGCCAAATCTCCTTGAGGGTCTAAAATCAAAGACGGAATTCCAGACAGTGCAGCTTCTTCGATGACCGTCTTTGCCATAACCGTCTTACCAGAACCAGTTGAACCTAACATGGCAGCGTGTCTTGCAAGAACCATCTTGTCTATCTGAATGATATCCCCGTTGTCTCTTCTTTCACCAAGTAGCATTCCCTTTGCTCTAATTTTCTTCTTTGGCTTTTCCTTGGGGTTTTCCAAAATTTCGTCGACGAGGTCCCTAAGATGTGTTGGGTCCTCTTCCGACATAGTCGCTCCAATTGTGCATACCCTCTTGAGGATGACTGCAAAATTTACGGTTATCAGACACACTCAAGCGTGGTAACATTTCCGCCGTGACATGGAGCGCATTCCGCTTGCGAAGCCGTTTTGGGATGATGAATGCCAAGAAGCGGCAATCAATACTCTATCAAGCGGACGTTGGGTTAAAGGCCCACAATCAAAAGCCTTCGGAGATGAATTTGCAAAGTGGTGCGGAGCACTAGCAGCCGCACCGTGTCAAAGTGGCTCAGCAGCCCTTTGGGCCGCCCTTCGATTGTTTGATATTGGTCCAGGCGATGAGGTGATTGTACCCGGAATGACATTTATCTCAACCGCAACATGCGTGAGTTTAGTTGGCGCAACGCCGGTTTTTGCGGATATCGAAGAAGACTACTGGTGCATATGTCCCGATGATGTCGAAGCAAAAATTACTGAAAATACGAAAGCAGTCATCGGAGTACATATTTTTGGCCAACCGTTTTCACCAAGAATTCGAGAAATTTGTGATAAACACGGGCTGGCCCTAATCGAGGACGCTGCTCAAGCACACGGGGCAGTGCTTGAAGGAAAGATGGCCGGGTCTATCGGTGATGTTGCTTGCTTCTCTTTCTTCCCTTCCAAAAACATGGCAGTAGGCGGCGAGGGTGGAATGATCTGTACAATCAAACCCGATTTGGCTATCAAGCTCGACAGGATAGTAAACCATGGCCGAAATCAAAATCTTGAATCTATTGAGTTGGGAACAAATATGCGGATGAGCGAGGTAAATGCTGCAATTGGAAGAGTTCAGTTGAAACATATTGACAACTGGGTTGATAGAAGAAGTCAAAACGCTTTGAAAATCAAACATTCAACCAAGATTAGGCAAAATTGTGTACA
>Ga0255761_10005806_pt1 | contig 10729 bp, 17 predicted proteins | sample 071ome_29_FD_179961 | JGI IMG/M metagenome (GOLD analysis project Ga0255761, IMG submission 179961) | Coastal salt marsh microbial communities from the Groves Creek Marsh, Skidaway Island, Georgia - 071407BT metaG (version 2) | ecosystem: Environmental > Aquatic > Marine > Intertidal zone >... | reverse complement strand
ACTGCTTCTGTATCATACGGTGATCAAGGCGACATCTTTATTGGTGGCGGTCTTGAAGTCGTAGGTGGCAACACAATTGCTAACCCAAGTGACGCAGGTGAGAGCATCATTGCTAACATCGGTGCATTATCTCTAAGAGGTAAGTTCACAGACACAGACACAGACATTTCTGACTTTGACACAGTTCAAGCAAAATGGACAACATCAGTGGATAAATTTTCTGTTGGTGCATCTGTTGATCACACAATCTCAACAGACGACAACATCTATGCAGGTTCAGTAGCATTTGCTCTTAACGAATCAGCAAACCTATCAACTGTTGTAACACATGATGCTTCACTAACTAATGAAGTTGCTTATGAATCAATCTTATCACTTGGTAGCCTATCTGCTTATGTAGACGGTGACGAAGCAGATTGGTCAAAGAACGTAGGTGCAGGCTACAATGGAACTTGGAAAGATCTTGGTTACTATGTAGAAGCAAACTACAATTTAGACTCTGAAGAAGTAACACCAGCTGCTGGTGTTTCTGTATCATTCTAATAAATCCCAACAAAATCGGGGGTTTTTTGCCCCCGATTGACACTTTTTCCAAATATTATATAATAAGTGTATGAATGAGCCATACACAATAATACAAGAACTAGAATCAGACAATTCACGACTGTTCAAAGAAGGTGTAATTGCCCGTGAAATGGAAGCAGGCAATGATCAATTCTTTGAAGGACTTAAAATAGCACTGGACAAATTATATGTGTTCAATGTGCAAAAAGTAGACACACTTGATGAAGATGGTCCTGGACTGGACAGAGAATCCTTTTGGGATCTGCAACATCAACTCAATCACAGAACAGTCACAGGCAACTCTGCTAGAGATTTGATTACAGAACGCATGAAGCAGGCCACCTGTGAACAATGGAATGATTGGTATCGCAGAATATTAATCAAGGATTTGAGATGTGGTGTGTCAGAAAAGACCATAAACAATGTGGCAAAAAAATTGAAGTTGGAAAAATACATGATTCCAACATTTGATGTGATGCTGGCACACGACTCTGCCAATCATGCCAACAAGATGCATGGAGAAAAGTTTATTGACTACAAGTTAGATGGTGTGAGAGTGCTAGCATTCTTTGATCCCGACAAAGACACAGTGGCCATGTATACAAGAAACGGCAAACAGTTGCACAACTTTGGTCATGTGGAAGATGAGATTAGAGAAAAGATATTGCCAGGCTTTGAAGTGCCCATGATACTGGATGGTGAAATGGTCAGCAAAAGTTTTCAAGCACTGATGAAACAAGTGCATCGCAAAGACAACGTGGAAGCCACTGATGCCAAGTTTGCTGTGTTTGACATGATCGCACAACACGAATTCACCAAAGGCAAAAGCATATTAGGTTGTTCAGACAGAGATGCATTTGTGAGAGCACTGTTTATAGACAAAGAGTTTGATCATCTTTTTCCATTAGAGAAACACAGAGTGAACTTGGACACACCAGAAGGCTACAAAAAGTATTTGGCTTTCAACAAAGAAGCCATTGCCAACGGTTTTGAAGGTGTGATGATCAAAGATGTTGATGCACCATATGAGTGCAAGAGATCACATCACATGCTGAAGGCCAAGCCATTCATTGAAGTCACACTCAATGTGATGGACATAGAACAAGGCACTGGTCGCAATGAAGGCAGACTGGGTGCATTTGTGTGCAAAGGCACAGATGGAGACAAGACCATTGAAGTTAATGTGGGTTCAGGATTTTCAGATGCTCAACGTGATGAGTTCTGGCAACACAGAGATAAAATACTTAACCAGTTGGTAGAAGTGAGAGGCGATGCTGTCACCCAAAACCAAGACGGCACATATTCACTAAGATTTCCTCGCTTCAAAACATTTAGAGGATTTGAGATTGGTGAAAAAATATGAGTAAACACACCGCCAGAAGAGAATACATACAACACCAGTGGAACAAACTGGAAAACACTGCTTTGGAACAAGGCAGATATGAAGACTATGCGGAGTATGAATACATCATGCTTAGACAAATGAAGAAATGGAGACGCGGAATGAGAGAATGGATATATGATGCCTACAACTCTGTGATGGGTTGGGAGAAGAATCCACTGCGACACATCAAAGATTTCAACACAAGACATTTGGTCACACAGGTGCTGTGTTGGATGTGGTGTATTGTGTTTTCAATATGGGTAGGCAGTTGGACTGTGTTTGGTTACACAGCCATAGCACACTTGATTGTGATTGCGGCAATTTTCATTACAGTGGGCACATTCAAGGTGGCAGAAGTTCGCCCTGAATTTTTTACTCGTGGCACAAAGACACTCAAGTATGAAGAAATCGCAGGCAAATACGAAGACATCTGGTAATGGCTATGTTGAATCATTGGCTCGCAGAATATTTGAGCGATTGATTGACATACAAACAGATGTTACAATCAAACGTGAGAGACCACGATTGAGTTCAAGTGGCTTTCTGTTCAATCAGAATGACATTGAACAAGTGATAGAACAACATGACAAGGAGATGAGTTGAGCAAAGAAGATAATTTAGAATTTCAAGGGGTGGTCACGGACTTACTGCCCGAATCAAGATGTATGGTAGAATTAGAAAACGGACACAAGGTGCTGTGCTACACAGCAGGCAAATTAAAAAAGTTTAAGATTAGAATGTTGGTTGGAGATCAAGTCACAGTAGAAATGACTCCATATGATCTCACTAAGGGTAGAATCACATTCAGAGGTAAAAAACGTGGATAATCTCATGTTCCATATTGTCAATGGCATTGCTCTGATTGGTTCTGTGACTTCCATTTACTTTGTGTCAGGCAAGACCAACAAAGAACGAAAATTTGGCATGTGGGTGAGTGTGTGGGCTCAGCCATTCTTTTTTGCGATCGGTGTGTTCACAGGAGCATGGGCCATCATGGCATTGGCAACATGGAGATGGATACATTCAATAAGGGGTATAATAAACAATCCAACATGACAGCCAAAATCATACAATTCAACAGAGAACAATTCAAAAAACCAGATCAAGAATTCACAGCATCTGACATGCAGGTTTTTGATGCTGTGGAACTACTGCTTGAATATGCTCATGAAGCCAGATTAGACATCAATCAAATCATAGACACTCGTGAATTAGGTGAAGTGATCAAAGCACTGCATATATTCTTTTCCAAAATGAATGGCGTTGATCAAGAACAAATTGACTGGGAACAAAACATCGATATTTCCAATTTATATAACGATAATGGTTTTTTGGCATCACTTGACAAAGATCAAGATTAAGTTATAATAATACTATGACTATGCATTTATGTGGCCCTGCGTTGAGCATGAATTCCACACGCAAACGCAAAACAAAGGGTCTTACAGCCAGAGATAGACAAGCACAGGCAGACTATGCCAAATATCTTGAATCGCTGGGTGTGACACCTAAAAAGCGAAATATCCGCAAGGATTACACTGCTTTTGCTGACACAAACACATTCAACAATCCCCGACAGATTGTGAGTAATCCTTACTATTCTGCTCCATCATCTCAGCCTGGTACTGCCAGACAGAAACGTGATGACAGAGAAAGATTGGCTGTGAGCAGTCAGTATTCCATTGCTCCTGCCTACAACAAAGGACCCTACATGGTGATTGCTAAAGAAGATCTCAAGACAGCAGGTAAAAAGGTATGATCAAAAATATTGTACTATGTGTGATATTTTTTATCACTGTGTTGACAATTCCATATATTGTAGATGCTGGTGTAATTGTCAAAGAAGAATACAAACAACCACAAGACAAATGGCTGGATCCAAATCAGAACAATCACTTTGGAGAATACTTTGTTTCCAAACATGGATTGATTTGTCATAACTCTGTGTGGGAAATTGCACAAAACGGCATCACTCAGCCTGCAAGAAAGTGTCAATTACCAGATGGTTCTTGGCAGACTTTTTTGTACTAGGTTGACAATATACCAATCTAAGTTATAATAAAAACATGAAACAACTAGCAATAATCGTCTTTGCTGTGATGCTTGGTGCTTGTTCGAGCGGACCGTTCAACAAGAACATCAACAAAGGCGTAGATGTTGATACAGTAAAACTGCGTGGTGGCAGTGAAGTTCCTGAGTGGTTCTTTGAATATCCAAAGGATGACGAATGGGTTTATGGAGTTGCCACAGGTTATAGCCAAGACATGCAGTTTGCTATCGACAAAGGCATCCATGACGCCAAGGTCATGATTGCAGATAAACTACAGAACTACATCAATGGAGACTTCAGAAAATACATAGAAGATTCCGGATCTGTAGTGTCAGGTAACACAATCCAACAGACAACTAAGATGTCACAAGCAGTGATTGATGAGTTAGATATGGGTGGTTACGTCATTGTCAACAAGGTAGTAGTCAATGAAGGCCAGAATTACAGATCATTTGTTCTGATGAAATTCGACCGTACTGACTGGTACCCACCTGCTCGTGTTGTAGAAATAGACAAGAGCAAGGTCGATGAAGCATTTGCTCAATCTGAAATCATTGAGTAAATTAACCACCACAATCGTAGTGTGCCTTTGGTCACTGTCAGCATGGTCTGGCTCTGCCATAGGCATACACGACTTTGGAGCAGACATCACAGAAAATCAATCCTGTGAGATTGCCAAACTCAAAGCAACCAAACAACTGATTGAAGATGAAATTGGACAAGTTATTCAAGTAAACGATCTCAAATCGTGTGTGAATGACAACTGTGAACTCAATTCATTCAAGTGGATTTCTTTTCCTGGTGTGATATCTAAATCTAAATACATCACTCAGATAGAACAAAGAGATGGAAGGAGATACTGTGTTGCACAGGTGACAGGATTTGTTGTTGACATAGAAAGGCTGTATGATGACGATCATGACTTTTCTGTGCTGATGAACAACAATGCCATGTATCACCATAATGACTACATGACTCTGCAAATTAATGCTGAGAGCAAACAGCATTTCAAAGTGTTTGCTGTGAGTGATAGAGCAGTGCAAATCTATCCCAACAAACATCATGATCAAGGCAAAACACAACATTTGTCAATTCCAAACTCTGCATACAATCTACAAATGGTGCGAGAAGAGAATCCCAATGAACTGCTGTTGGTTATTTCTTCCAAGAGTGCATTTGACATGAACACTGTGTACAACCTCAAAGATTTTACAGACAAAATGATGCTGATGAAAACAAAAGATTTTCGTATACGAATGTACAATTATGTTGTACAATAACACATGGCATTTCAATCAACAAAAAAATTAGGGCCAATATCTGTAGGACACAGACAGTGGCGTGATGATGGACACTGTGCATGGGTGCATGGTTATGGTAGATACATTCAGTTTACATTTGAAGGCGAGTTGGATCACAGACAATGGGTGATGGACTTTGGCGATCTCAAAGATGTCAAACAATGGCTGGAAGAACAATGGGATCACAGAGTAATGATAGCATCCGATGATCCACAACTTGACAAACTCAAAGAAATGCATGACCTAAACATCATGAACATCAATGTGATGGATGTTGAAAAAGGTTGGGGTCCAGGTATTGAAGCATCATGTAAGTTTGTGTATGATCATGTGATGCCACTTATCCATGCCAAGACTGGAGGCAGAGTAAGACTTGTGAAAGTAGAAATTTGGGAGCATGAACGCAATTCAGCGATATATACACAAGAATGATTATCACTTATCGTAATCCAAAAAATTTTAACAAGACACTAGACGTACATTTTGATATAGAACAAAACGAATTCTGCGGACGATGGAAACAAGAACTTAAGGATCTGTTGATACAAAATTATCATCTAGAAAAAAATTATTGTTTTATGGGATTTGTGTTCGAATCAAATCCACGCAATGTAGATTTTTTATGTAACGAAGTTAACATTGCTATCGAACAAATTAACAAGTTTAATAAAGAAGGAACATGGCAAAAGCATGGTTTAAATTCTTATCATATTACTGATCATTTCAACAGAGACACTGTCATGCACGACGAAAATTTACCAATTGGAGATGCTACTGGAGATCCTTGGCTCATGCCAGGATGTATGTTAAAACACGATGCTATGAATCAATTGCACAGATACTTTGAAGATCTTCAAGGTGAAGCATGGGGGTTAAGTGAGTATTACAAACTTGCAGACTTCGAAACCAAATATGCAATAAGACAATTAAATGTGTTGTGCCATGAAATAGAATCATGGGTCAACAACTATAGAAAATACAAATATCAACCACAGTACACTTATCCTTCACAAATCACTACATGGTTACAAGCACCAAGAAAACATCTCACAGATCAAGATTATGAACTTTTCAAAGTAAATGGCTTTGATAGAGAATTTGGCGGAGTATATTTGCATTGGGCTCAAGTTGGAAAAACTCACATAGAAGTATTTAGAGATGAAGAAGGATCTGATGTTGACGATGCTGTGTGTTCGGCAATCAGTGCTTTGAAATACTATACAGGGGAATTCGACATTGGTTGGAATGCAGATATAACTTACAATAATGCGCCATGGCATCGAGAAGAACAAGATCAATTTTATACTTGGCTAAAAAGAAATGGTTTTGATCCTGATGATCCAAAACTATCTTTAGGTTATATCAAATTAGGACAATGTAATTTTATGAAATCATTTGGCACTGATGACAAATACAAAGTCTGGGAAATCCTTGCTGAACACTTGGACATTTATAAAGTTAGTATTGATGGTGTTTCTAATACTTTCGATTATGTTTGGTCACAGGCTGATTACAAACAAATGCAAATTGATTTTATGAAACCAGGCTACGAATGGTCAAGTATACACAATACAGACAATTGACATATTTTAATTCTATCTTATAATAAAGATATGCGTTTAGGTTATTGTTGCAAGTATCTACATCATGATAGGACTCTGAAACCTAAAATACTCAAAGAAACAGAACAACCACTCAATTGTCGATCGACTACAGTGCGTTGGCTCAATGAACACAAAGATCAAGCAGAAGAAAAACTGTGGGATCTCATGCGTCACAACATTTCATCAATTCATGAACTTGTAAAATACACAGGCAAACTGCCTCCGTCATTGAGAATGTGCAGATTGAGTTCACCCATACTGCCTGTAGCCACAGAAGCTACATGGCGATACTTTTGGTCAAAGCCTGATGTGATTGCATACTGTGAAAAACATTTTGCAGAAGTTGGCGTCACTGCCAGGGAATATGGTGTGCGTCTTTCATTCCATCCAGGACAGTTCACTGTTTTGGCATCAGAATCAGACGATGTGATTGAAAGAAGCATAGAAGAATTTGAATACCATGTCAACATGGCTCGTTGGATGGGTTATGGCAAAAAATTTCAAGACTTTAAAATTAATGTGCATATATCAGGTAAACGTGGACCGCAAGGCATTATTGATGTGTTGCCAAGACTGTCACCAGAGGCTCGCAACACAATCACCATTGAGAACGAAGAAATGAAATGGGGACTGAGTGACATACTTGAACTGGAAAAACATGTGGCACTGGTGTTTGACATACATCATCATTGGGTCAACACAGGCGAATGGATCACTGTGAATGATGACAGAATCAAACGCATCATTGACTCATGGCGTGGTGTTCGTCCTGCCATGCACTATTCTCAACCACGCGAAGCACTCAAAGACAAGTGTGATATGAACACACTGTTGGACAGAGAAAAATTGTTTGAACAAGGCGAAAATCGTGCAACCATAAGAGCACATTCAGACTTCTATTGGCACAAACCAACCAATGCTTGGTTAAAACCATTTGGCAAACACTTCGACATACAGTGTGAATCCAAAGCAAAAAATCTTGCTTCATCACTGTTGGCGGCAGAATATGGGTTGGTTTCAATTGGTTCACCTGTGTGGTGATTGACAAAATCAACAATAATAACTATAATATATGATAAAAAGAGGAGACCTTATCATGGGACTATTAACTTGGTTATTTGGTGGACACAAGAAGCCTACAGCATCAACAGCTGCAACGGCACAGTCTACAACAGTAGATGCACCAAAAAAGAAAACAAAAAAGATGACTGCAACAAAGTCAACTAAAAAAGCAACAAAGAAAACAACAAAAAAAGCAACTGCTAAAAAAGGCAGAGGCAGACCAAAGAAGAAGTAATGAAATTAGATCAAGTAGCAGATGACGTGAACGTCAATGGTGGTAAGTTTACATTAATGGACTTGCCTTATGATCGCAAAGATCTTGAACCTGTAATCAGCAGAGAAACACTTGATCTACATTACGGCAAGCATCATCAAACATATGTGGACAAACTAAATGATTTGATCAAAGGCACAGACTATGAAAACAAAAGCCTCAAACAAATCATTGTGGATTCACGTGATGCAGATGATGGCATTTTCAACAATGCAGGACAAAACTACAATCACATCATATATTGGCAGTCAATGACTGATGAATATGAAGAGCCTGCAGAATCTTTGCTGGACAAAATAGAAGATGATTTTGACACACTGGACAAATTCAAAGAAGCATTTGTTGATGCAGGTGTCAAACAGTTTGGATCTGGTTGGGTATTTCTTGTGTTGGAAAAAGGCAAACTTGCATGGAAAACATATTCTAATGCAAACAATCCAATAGGAGAAGATGTTGATGTCCTAGCGGCATTTGATGTGTGGGAACACTCATATTATTTAGATTATAAAAATGATCGCAAAGAACATCTCACTCGTGTGATCAATGAATTGATCAACTACAAGTTTATTGAATCACGACTCCTTGAGTCATAATGTTTATTCTTACAGAACCTACTCCTAATCCACAAGCACTCAAATTCAAATTTACTGAAACTCTTGTAGGAGAAGGCTCTGTGTGGTATGACATTGATCTTGCTGTTAAAAGCAATGAGTTCATCCGTAAACTGTTTAGAGTGGCAGGTGTGCGTTTTGCACTACTCCAAGAAAACTATGTCACGGTGACAAAGTTCCCGCAATGGGAATGGTCAGATCTCACACTTAAAATAAGACAAGCAGTGGAAGATGAAACTGTTTATATTGAGTCTGGCGAAACAGACAAGATGTGCGAAGATGTAATCTGCTGTGCTGTGAGGAAAATTATGGAAGATGAAATAAGACCTGCTGTGCAACTAGACGGTGGTGACATCAAGTTTATCAAATATGAAAACGGTGTGGTGCATATTAAAATGCAAGGATCATGTTGGGGTTGTCCTAACCACGAATCAACACTTGGAGCATTAACTAACAAACTGAATCAAAAAATTCCAGAAGTAAAAATGGTTACTTTACAATGATTGATAGAGCATACTATGAAGAAAAATATCCACACATCACAAAAGAATTACACAATGTGTATGACCCAGAAATTCCAATAGACGTTTTTGAACTTGGATTAATTTATGATTTGAAAATCAACGAAGACAATTCAGCAGAAGTTGTCATGACACTCACTGCACCTAATTGTCCTGTGGCAGGAGACATGCCACAATGGATTCAACAGGCAGTAGAAAAAGCAGGACATTCTCCTGTCAAAGTAGATTTAACATTTGATCCACCATGGAACCCTGAATTTATCAGTGAAGATGGTAGACTTTATCTCGGAATGTAAATATTTGTATGATAGAAGTCACAGTACCAGCCATAGCAAAAATGAAAGAAGTGTGTGAATCCAACGGCAAACCTTACATAAGATTTGGTGTCAAAGGTGGCGGTTGTGCAGGATTCAACTATCAAATGGATGTCACTGACCAAAAGAAAGACCGTGACAACGAACTTGCATTTGGTGACGTCAAAGTTTTGGTAGACGAAAGATGCGAAATGTTTGTTTTAGGCACCAAAATAGACTACAAACAAGAAATTTTTGGTTCATACTTTACCTATGACAATCCCAATGCCGCATCTGCTTGTGGTTGCGGTACTTCCTTCTCCGTCAAATAAATAAGCATACACAATGGCAAGAAAATCAATTAACACGGGTACGGGTATCAACACAGGAACTGGCGAATCATTGCGTTCAGCAATGTCCAAAATCAACGATAATTTTGACGAATTATACACAAGAGTTTTTGGCAGTGATTCATCTGTAAGCCAAGTTGTTGCTACCACAATCACAGCACAAGATACCAACGGATCACTTACTCTCACAGTAAACGGCACAGGAGAAATCATATTAGATGGCACAGTCATCATCGATCAAGAAATAAAATCAACTTCATCTTCTGGTGTTACAGTTGGTGATGATCTTATACTTAAAGGTTCTTTAAGATTTGGCACAGACGGCAACAATGTCAACACAATTCTAGACGAAGACAACATGGCGTCTAATTCAGACACAGCACTTGCTACACAACAATCAATCAGAGCGTTTGTAAATTCACAGGTAGCAGCTGGAAATACACTTAGAGTAGACACACCAGACAATTCAGGTCAAATCAATCTTGACATTGCTAATGAAACTTTGAGTATAGTTGGCGGAAACAATATTACGGTTGATGCAGCTGGTGAAATTATTACCATAAATCTTGGAGCAAATCTGTCAGTAGACACAATTCAATCATTAGATTCAACCGTTGTTAAGTTTGACGGTGGCATTGAAGTTGAAGGCGAAATCAAAACCAACAGCATTTCGTCAGATGATTCTACATCAGTTACTATCAACGACGGATTAATT
>Ga0255761_10005797_pt1 | contig 10735 bp, 7 predicted proteins | sample 071ome_29_FD_179961 | JGI IMG/M metagenome (GOLD analysis project Ga0255761, IMG submission 179961) | Coastal salt marsh microbial communities from the Groves Creek Marsh, Skidaway Island, Georgia - 071407BT metaG (version 2) | ecosystem: Environmental > Aquatic > Marine > Intertidal zone > Salt... | reverse complement strand
GAGGAGGAGGAGGAGGAGGAGGAGGAGGAGGAGACGAGGCGGAAAACGCCACGACGACGACCGACTTTGATGAGAATACGAACAACGTATTACAGCTGTTGACGTCGCACGCGGGAAGATCTCGAGCTATGGGTGGTCGCGTTTTGGAGTTAAAAAATGCGTTGACTGCAACGAGAGAAGTTTGGGAGTTACAACTCGATGTTGATCGGAACCGCGTAGTTCGGTTGAACCTTCGAGCGACGATTTTAGGTATGTCGTGCGCAGCCGCGGGTCTTCCTGCAGCCATCATGGGAATGAATGTTCCGCATGGTTTAGAAGACAGCGCCGTTGGTCTCACTGGTGCGTTTTCCGCTATTTCGTTCACCATTGGTGCTATCGGCGTCGGTCTTTATGGCATGTTCACTCGTCAGAGTAAATCAACCTTTATCCCGGCGCTCTTCGGCGGCGGTAAGCACGAAAAACACGTGAGAGAACTGAGAGCGCTGCGATACGTCCTCGTAAACTTGGACAATCTGGACGACGTTCTTCGCGAGGACATTAATCCTTCTCTCATTGGCGACGAAGAACAAAAACACCTCGCAACCAAGAGTAACCAACCGTCATCGTTTAGAACCGACAGAGAACGCGTGAGAAAAGAAATCCAATCCATCGGAGGCACTCCGGATGAAGAATCCGTCGATTTAGTCTTTGACGTGTTCGATCAAAACCGAGACGGGAAAATTTCCACCGGTGAATGGGAGGGTGAAAGAAGGTGAGGGTGGAAGTAGTCGACGAGTCATTTTAGCGGCGCGTAGCGATAGATAGCACATGTAGTGTATGTAGTCCGTACTAAACGAATAGCGTAAATTCATATATTCCTTCGTTTGTTGATGTGAAATTTTTCCCCTCATTTGAAAAAAAAAATACGCGCACATACACACATAACATGGTCGTTCCAAAGTATCCATCGGTGAGCACGAAGCGACCACCGGCGACGAGCCAGACGACGCGAGACGGCGAAAACGGGTCTTCTGGCGAGAAGAAGAAAAAGAGAGCAAAGAAAGGAGAAGAATCGGAGGAGGAAGATAAAGAAAAAGAGACGGCCGCTGGGACGACGGTCGTCAGCGAGAGCGAGTCGTCTCCGCGCGGGAAAGAGAAGGAAGAAGGAGAAGAAGAAGAAGAAGAAGAAAGAGGAGGAGTCACGCGGGAGGAGAAGACGCCGATGAAAGAGGAAGAAGAACGAGAGGGGATAGCGGCGAAGGAGGGCATCGATATACCGTTGCACCCAAACGTGGATCCTCGCGTGCGCGAAGAGATTGAAAATGTGTATTCTGAAATGGCTGCCGTTTTGCATCGAATGGATGCGCACGCCGAGTTAACGATGGAACATTTGGACATGGTGAAGAAGGCGTTACGAGATCGTAAGGACGCGGCGAAGGATAAATTGGTGGATATTTTTAAGGAAACGTTTACGAAATTGGCAAATATCGCGAACGAGTCGATGGAGTTGGATGAAAAGATTAACGCGGTGAGAGACACGATTGCGAATCTGAGACAATCGATCGGCGCGTGAAAACTACCGCAGTAGAGAGAGTTTTATTACAAACACTTTTTATATTTAGTTATTGCACATGCATAACCTAATCTACTTTTACTCGTCTTCATCGCCTTCTTCTCCGCGCGCAGCTGCGGCTAACGCCGCCGATTCCGCCGCCGCCGAGCGTTTCAAAGCTTCGAATAACGAAACCATGGTCGTTCCCCACAAGGAAACGCTCGCCATGCGAGGTAACACGCCACGGAAATACCCTCGAATGCCGTGTTTTCGATACAAGTCCGTCGCCACGGATGTAATTGTCATCCTTTTGTTATTGCTAGTTTGACTGCTATTATTATTATTATTATTGCTACTACCTCTGTCGATGTTTTGTTGCTGTCCGGATAAAACTTGAAACCGAGTTTTCACCGCGTCCAAAGGCGTCGTGATAAATCCTGAACTCATCCCAGCGCACAACCCACTCAGCGCGGTGACGCCTAACGCCACGTTATCGTCGATGTCGTCGATGTTGAACTCTTCGTCAATGTTATTCAACGTCACATCGCCTCCTCCGCTACCGTAGATCTTCGTGTACTGGTTCCAAAACACCCTCGAATACGTCCCGTAAAATCCCCACCAAATGGCGCTGGATGGAACCAACGTCGCGACGGAGGCCACGTACCCGCGATACAAACCTCTCGCACCTTCATTTTTTAAGATTTCCTTAAACGCGTGAAAGCCGTTTCTATAACCGCGAAACACCGTATTACTGGCCTCGCCGCTACTGCTACCGCTCGCCGCGGAGGTTGAAGGACTCAACGCCCCGTCCTTGGTAAAATTCGCGTGTCTCAACCCACTCACTTGCTGCCTCTGACTGATGATATCGATCGGTGTTCCTAAAGTCTGACTCACAAACGACGCCGTCGCACCACCAGCCGCATCCGCGATCCCATAATACATCTCATCCAACTCGTACTTCTCGCACAGCGTCCTCGCGTTCCCTTTCGTATATTCCAGCGTCGACAAATACACCATCCGTAAAGGTATCGCCCCGAACACGACCGTCCCAAATCCAGCGTATAATCCTTTAAATCCTCTGTCTTTAATCACATTCTTAACGACATCTTTAAAAGGCGTTTGTATTTTCGTTCCTTCGAGCATTTGTCTCGTTTTCACCACCGATAACGGATACAGCGCCAACGTCGCCAAAGAAAAAGCGCCCACGCCATTCAGGAAAAACTTGGATTTATCCAAATGTTCCCAGTCTATCTCTTTCGGCAACCGCCCTCCTCCTCCTCCTCCTCTGTCGTTCTGTTGTTCCTCCAACGAAGAAGAAGAAGAAGAAGAAGAAGAAGAAGAACTATTCGCACGCGGCATCGCGTCGTTCGCGTCTCTTTGCCTCGAAGCAGCAGCAGCAGCAGCAGCGCTCATCTCTCCTCCTTTTCTGCGCAAAAGGTAATCAAATCAAAAGGAAAGAGTAATGAGAGTAAACGCGCGTACACACGAAAGCGAAAAGGATCTCCTCGTCGTCGTCGCGTTGTTACTTTTCAAGAAGAGCTGTTCATCAAATCTATCGAAACGTGTTCGTATTATTCTCTGTGTATTATACAAACGCTGCTATGTCTATGTATGTGTGTAAGTGAGTGTGTGTGTGAGTAAATTAGTGAGGAAAAGCGTGCGTTCTGTTCTCCTTCTCCGCTTTCGCGGATTCGCGCGCGGAGAGACATGCACTCGCCGCAACGACGACAAACAGACACCCAGACACCTAAATATATATATATATATATATTCGTCACCATCATCACGTCTCTCTCCTCCTCTTCCTCGCGAGAGATACACCCAACGATCTCAAATCCCCGTCGACGGCGACGCACGGCTTCTCCACCTTCACGCGGACGACGTCCACCGCGCGAAACCGTTTCAAAATCTCCCTACAAATATCCTCGCCGACCGTTTCGATTAAATCTCTCTGAGGTCCATTCACGACGATCGTTTTAATCAGGTTGAACGCTTCCGCGTAATCGACGGTGAGCGACACGTCGTCGCGTTTCGCCGCGCGGCGCAGCGTCGAAGCGGTTGGCGTCAACTCGACGTTTATCAAGAATTTCTGTCCCAAGGATTTCTCCGCCGGAAGGACGCCGTGGTAGGCGTGGAACTGGAGGTCGTTCAGGTGAATCTTATCTCTGATGTTATCCACGAGTTGTTCGATGCTGTCGTCGTCAAAATCATCGCTGTTATTGTCGTTATTCGCGGTCGCTTCGGTGCTACAGCTCGCGACTCCGCGTCGCCTTCTTCTTCCCGGCAGCCGGGAAGTCGCCGTCAAAGTCGCGATGAAAGAGGAGGAGGAGGACGACGACGACGACGACGACGACCAAGGGGCGACGAGAAAGCATCCGTTCGAAGAAGAACAAGAAGAAGACGTCGATGCTACCGCTCGAGACGCCGCTCGAGATAAAGTTCTGAGAAGCATGTGCGAGTGGTGTGTTGTTAGGTGAATTTATGAGGAGTTTGTCGGCGGATACGCGCGCGTATCGAATATACAATTTTTACAATAAATACACCGCCTCTGCCTCTTCTTCTTCGCTTTTAGGGTGCCTTCTTTCGCCCGTTTTTGTTACGCGATGATGACTATCGCGTCTCTTCTCTTTGTTCTCTTTATTCTCTCTCATCTCTCGTTCGTCTTCTTCCTCGACATCATCTCCACCGCTTTCCCGATCGAACTGTTCGACGGATCCAACTGAAACGCAATCTCGCTTCCTTTCACTCGATACTTCTCCATGACCTCGCTCCATCTCTCGTCTCTTTTCAAATCTTTTAAATCCTCGTCGAATTCCAGCTGTTCGTAATCTCTCGCCGCTCGGCCTAATCCGTACAACCGTCCGTTCGCGTACCCGCTTTGAAACGTCAACTCTAACGAAGCAAACGCGAGATCCCAATTTTCCATCTTCGCGTGCGCTGCGGCCAAGTTATAATACGCGGACTGTTTCTCCCCCAACGATAACTCCGCCGGTTTCGTCCGGTCTCTTTTTGTCCCGGACCCTTCCGCGGTCAAGGCTTTTTCGAACAAAGTAATCGCAGACGCGTAGTTTTCGGATTGGAATTCCTCGCGACCGGCTTCGATGAAATCTTCCGCGTCGGAGGTGTTCACCCAAGTTTCGCCGACCAATTTGCCACCTCTGCGCGCGACGCGACGACGCGAAGAAGGAACGTTGACGAGTGCCGCTGTTGGGGCAGAGAAAAGTGGTGATTTTTGCGCCATCGTTAGATCGATGATGATGTGTGGTTATTTGATCAAAAGCAGCGCGTATCTCTTAAATGGGGAAAAAGTCAACATTTTATTTTCCAAATTCTCTTCTCTTCGATAATGTTATGCGTTACATAAAAGACACACATCAATCATCACTCACGAGAACATGTCGCGTTAAACGCTTTGACTCACGATATGATAATGAGCGCATTCAACGGTAAGAGAGGAACACCATCGACGACGCCGCCCATAAAAAGCAACGGCGGCGGCAACAACGTCGGTTTAGAATTAGTGTGCGAAAATGCCGTTACGCATCAACCTTTCGTTCTGTTCTCTTTCGGATTCATCGCGAACGTTGTTTTACTCGCATGCACGTTCGTTTTCGCGTATAAACTGGCCAAAGCGAGAACGACGAAAAGGCTGCACGGTTTGAAGGACGTTTTGCGACAGATCGTGGACGAGGACGCGCCGAATACGATTTTAAATCCCGAGGCGTTGAGGAAAATCACGGGAACGTTACCAAAGTGGGTGGATTTTTCGGACTATAACCGAGTGCCTTGGCTGAATAAAGCGGCGAAGGTGATGTGGCCTTTCTTGGATAAAGCGATCGCGTCTTCGGTGATATGGGCGCTTTCGGATGTGGTGAACGATTTAGCGAAGATGAGTAAACTGAAGATTGGGTTTCGGACGTGGACGTTAGGGGACGAGCCGCCGATATTTACGGCGGCGAAAGTGTTGGACGACGTGGAAGGCGAGGTGACGCTGGATTTGGAGTTTAAATGGGTGGCGGTGAAACCAGAGGTGGTTTTGGACGTCAAAGCGGCTGGCATTAACTTGCCCATTAAGTTGGAACACATAGAGGCGTTTGGGGTGGTGAGGTTGGTGTTTACGCCGTTGGTGCCGTGGTGGCCGTCGTTCGACGGGATGAAAATCGCCTTCGTGGACAAGCCGACGATTGATTTCAGTTTGAAATTGATCGGTGGGGATATTAATACCATTCCGTTCGTGGCGAATTCATTGAGGCATTTGATTACAAACTCGTTGGTGGATTTAATGGTGTGGCCGCAAAAGATTTGGGTGCCCATGGGTGAAACGTGGGAGAGAGAAAACGCAAACATTAGCGGGTTGTTGAAAATCGGGATCCAAAGCGCGGAGGAGTTGGTCAGCGGAACGAACGTTTTAGAACGAGGCGTGAGCGCGATGACGAGTTTGAAATCGTTCGTCGCGGTTGAACTGAATCAAAAGAATGCGAGGAGGAAGTACACGGAGGCGAAAGGTGGACGATCGCCGGTGTACGAGGAACAAATCAGTTTGCGAGTAGACGACATTCGATACTCGAAAATCAGGTTTACCGTGTACAACTCGAGCGTGGTTGGACGAATGTTAAAAGGTGGATTCGATAACGGAAACAAACAACGAGATAACGACGAGGAGCAAACGGAAATACTAAACACGGAAATAGGCTTCGCGCTGTGCGATTTGAGCGGGTTTCAAATGAAGGATTCGAACAAGACGTTGAGTTTGACTTTGGACATCGAGAAACCGGAAATTCACGGCATCGCGTCGAGGTCGACGCAAGTCGCCAAGGCGGTCATTTATTCTCCGTTTACTATTTTGTCCGTCGGTGCGAGAGGCGTCGCTGCAGTCGGACGGAAAGCCATGAATGTGGATAAAGCGGAAAAGAAGAGAGAAACGAACGGGAGATTACACGTGACGTTGCAATATTTGCCGTTTGAGGATAGAAATAACACAAACAACACCGCTGGGACGGACCCAACGTCGAGTGAAAATAATAATACGAGCACTACTTCGGCGACGGTGAACACGGAATCAGCGATGATTTCTAATTACATCGAAACCGACGCGGTCATTCAAAAAGGGAAAGAATACACCGGCGTTCTGTACGCGCGCATCATTCGCGCGGACGCGCTTCGCGCGGCTCGAGGTATAAACCCCGACCCTTACGTGAAAATTAAGTTTGGGAAACAAAAGCGCAAGACGAAAACGAAAGTAGACACTCGACGACCGACGTGGGAGGAAGAGTTTGAGTTTATAGTGGACACGGCGGAATCGAGTCGAAGTGCGATTGAAATTTCTGTTTGGGATCGCGCGCCGTTAGGTAGAAAACAAAGTCTCGGGACGCTCAGATTACACTCCGGCGATATATTGTCCCAATGCTTGCGCGTGTTTAAAGATACTGGTGCAGAATTTATGGAAAAGAAGTTTGAGTTGGCGAACGTGCCGTGCGGTACGCTGCTGATACAGTTTGAGTTCATATCTGTGTCGCAAGCGCCGGCTTTGGAGACGGACATCGAAGAAGCGAAGGAAGCGTTGATTCAAACCGAGTTGGAACGGTTAACATCAAAGAAGGACAAGAAAACATCTTCCAAAGAAGCAAAAGTGGCGACAGCTGGAGTAGCAGCAGATGTTCCGGAGAAGTTTGAGTGGCGTCAAAGTAGTCCTGGGAAGATTGTCGAGGCCGCGTCAAATATTGAACCGTCGTCGTCGTCTTCGTCGCAAAAGAAGAAAAAGAAACCTCTCGGGAGACGAATAGCGAGCGCATTTCGGAGTAAAGAGGAGAAAGCCCGCAAAAAGATGGCAAAAATGCAAGAATCGTACGAAGAGAGCGATGAAAGTGATGAAGATGAAAATGCAACGTTGGAAACGAACAGAAATACCAACTCGCTCTCCTCGGTTCCAGAAGAGTCGGAAGATACCAAACGAAAAGATGGCGGAGCGCAGTTCAACAGACGGAAATCCTTACACATTAACATAGAAGATCTGAACAAGGTTAAAATGGGATCGCCTGTATCTGAACACGAATCCGTCATTCAAAAGAGGAAAGCGTATTACCGCGCGTCTTCTAAATTTGGCAACTCGAACGAAACGTTGAAATTCAAATCTGCGTTGGACGAAGTTTTGGAAAAGGAAGAAGCGAAGAAACGGCAACAAATGCAAATGCTCTCGAGTCCCAAGGGAAAAGCGAATGCGAAAAATGAGCAAACGCTCAGCGCTGTTGTTTCCGATTCCAGCGACGAGGAACTCGAACAACACGTCGAACACGAGAGAAGGCGGCAACAGCGCCTTTCGATTGGCGCCGAAAATTATTCGAGCAACGCCGAGACGTCCTCGGAATCTTCTTTCGAGTCCGGCGATAGCTTGTCGGAATTTTCGTCGGAATCCGATATTGACGTTGCAAACTATCACTCGACAAATCAGGAGAAACATTCGACGCTTCGCAAGGCTTTGCGAAGAATGAAACGCGAAGTAGCCGGCAAGACGCCCAAACACGACAGAATTCGCGATCGAGAGTTTTACGACAAGAAGAAAGCGGAGCTCGACGCCGAGAGAAAGATGGAGCAAGCCGTTCCGGGATACGAGTGGCGAAGTAAGAACCAACAGTGGAAACAAAAAGACATTGCCGAGACGTACGTGGAAATGCGAGGCTCGAGTAAAGCGAAACGAATCGAAGATTTGCGAAAGCCGAGCATCGCGAAGATGAATAATACCAGCAGTAAAAAAAAGCATAAAAACGATGACACCGGGTGGACGAAAGTTAAGTAGCATGTTAGCATGGTGATGTATTTGTACATACTTAAATTCAACTCGCCACGGCCAACTTTGCTAAGTGCTGCATAAACACGCTCAAGGATATATCGTCCGTGAAAATAATCTCGCCGCCGCCAAAATTTTGCTGTTGCTCCCAACCGTTTTGATGCTGCGTCTGGTGCGTGTTGGACGGATTCAACTTCGCCAACAAAAAGCGAGCCTGGGAGCCGCCTTGATCGCACTCGACCAACCTAGGCGTTGGACATCTGGACTCGGCTAATTGTCGCGCATCGCCGACCGGCTGCGCGAGAAGTTGTTTGAAGTGCGCGTAATCGGGCAAATCTTGGTAGTTTGCTTTACGCCATTGCGCGATGGTCGAACCAGAATGCACGACGACGAAGAAGTACCCGTCTAAGAGCAAAATCGTATCTGGAGTGATCGAAGTAACATCTAACATCGTCGGCTGCGGTGGGCCGTTCATAGAATACATCGTTAGCGTCGGTTGAATCATGAGAAGACAATTCAAAACTGATTCGCGTCCAAGCGCTAATCGATAAAACGCGGTTTCATCGGGCGAGTTGTTGGCGGTTTGTAAGAAAGGCGACCGTCTCAAGTTGAACATGAATTGCGGGTATATGGCGACGTTTGGCGGCAACCGAAACGTTTCCGGTTCGTCTTTTCTATATTCGCCAAATTTCGTACCCGCTCGAATCAATGTTCGATCTAACCACCTCAACAAATCAAAGGCCTCTTCGTTTTCGGTTCGAAACGTCGCTACTCGCGCCATCAACACCGCGCACGCTTCTTGATCGAAACCACCGATAATTTCCGGCGCTGCGCTAGACTCTACCCACCGCCTCGCGACCGTCGTGCACCTCAAACGAATCTCTCCCGTGCTCAATTTGTAACGACAACAAAACTGTAAATAGAACGGTTGTCCGTGCGGCAACGGATTCGAATGTTGATTGACAATCTCGTAATATACCGCGATACTCGTCGACGGCGTAAACGCGCACATCCGCCAACTCGTCGTTTGTCCTAATCCAACTTCGTTTTCGCTAATTGATTTTGATTTTACAGCCAAGGCAGAAACAGGCCCTATGCAGCCTTGTACCATCACGTGCGGCGTACAGAACGCACTAAACGTACCGTTGAAAAGCATCTCCAACGTTCCATCTTCTCTTCTGGCAAACATTTTCCGCAACGATTTTCGGAAGTTTTCCGCGCCGAATTGTTCAGCTAAGATGACTTGACCGCCGGTTTGGTCCACGGCTAATTTCATTTCCGCTAAACCGACCTGATCTAAAGAGCAAGCGAACACGTCCAACGCGTGCGAACTCGTCGCCAAACGAATGCCCATGGAATTGTAAAACTTCGTCGCGTCTTTGAAATGTTTCGCGCTGTTCTTATCCAAGTCTCGGTGCGACCGCAAATCTTCGTCCGCGTCTCTCCCGACGATGGTCCCGGGACCAACCGTGCACGGTCCGGTGGTGAACACCATAACTCGCGCGCCTTGCGCCGAATGCGCTTCAGCCAACACCCCAGACGCGACCGCAATAGCCGCTCCAGTCGCTCTATACGGCCTCTGACCTTTCTCTCTCGGAAACGAGTCCGGTTGTAAATCCTCCAGAATGTTGCTCAGCACGAATTCGCATTCGCTGACGGGTAATAAAAATCTACTCTTTGCGCTCAACTCGTTCGCCACTTGACTGCCGGTATTTTTATCGTACATCGCGTATTCCTGTGCCGTCAATTCCAATCCTAATAACTTCTTCACTTTCTCTTGCGTCACGTCTTTCGTCCCTCTGAGCACGTAACTTCTCGGCAACGGGCTCGTCCCGCTCAACTCGTGCACCGTAACCGTCGCTCCAAACGTAATCAACCCGACGTAACATTCCTCCGGTAACAACGCCAACAGTTGCCCGATCGAATCCTTCGCGTCTTGCAACTCCTCCTTAGGACACGCGGTATCTAAAACAATCATAAAACACGGCGCTTTCACATTCTTATTCGTCATCGTGTACTCCACCGTCGTGTACGTCGGGAACAACTCCGCGGGTAAGTTCTGCGGGTTGATCTCGTGATAGTTTCGCGGCAAATTATTCATGCAATCGCACAAGCAACACCTCCACGATTTCCTCGCGTAATCTACCATGCAATGCGGATTGAGCACGCCTTGACACCCTTCGCACACCACCGGTTCGTACGGCAACACCGGCATCTCCGGAATCGATTTCCCCGGCGTCACGATGGCACCGGTCGGTAAAACGATTCGCGTCGCTTCGATTCGCGAGCACGGCCACGCGTTGAAGGACATTCGCACGCCTTCCCGGTTCTCGTACGCCGCGAAATCCATCTTTGTTTTTGTTTATGTGCGCGTGTATTTTATCTCTCTCTCTCTCTCTCTCTTTGTGGTTCTAAGAATT
>Ga0255761_10005776_pt1 | contig 10754 bp, 9 predicted proteins | sample 071ome_29_FD_179961 | JGI IMG/M metagenome (GOLD analysis project Ga0255761, IMG submission 179961) | Coastal salt marsh microbial communities from the Groves Creek Marsh, Skidaway Island, Georgia - 071407BT metaG (version 2) | ecosystem: Environmental > Aquatic > Marine > Intertidal zone > Salt... | reverse complement strand
TTTTGTCGATAGCGTTGGATCATTCACAGATATTGTTGAAAAAGAAATGTATAGCTGGGTTGATCACCTAAATAACGATAAGCTTACCTTAAGACCTGAGGGTACAGCTGGCTGTGTAAGGGCAGTCATTCAAAATTCTTTGACCTACAATGGCCCTGCAAAGTTATTCTACCGCGGACCAATGTTTAGACATGAAAATGTTCAAAAGGGAAGACAAAGACAGTTTTCACAACTAGGCGCTGAGTCATTTGGTATTGAGAATCCCATTGCGGATGCTGAACAGATAATTATGCTTAGTCGTCTTTGGGGTAATCTTGGACTTAAAAATATTAAATTAGTCATAAATTCGATTGGTGATCAAGATTGCAGGCAAAAGCATAGACATGAATTAATTGAATATTTCAAAAAAAATAGTTCATTGTTAGATGAGGATTCAAAAAGACGTTTAAATGATAATCCATTAAGAATCCTTGATAGCAAAAATCTTCAAATGCAAGATATGTTAAATGAAGCACCAAAAATAGTTGAGTATTTAAATGAAAGTGCTTTAAATCATTTTAATGAATTAAAAAGATTACTTGATGAAAATCAAGTTAAATATGAAGTAAATTCAAGGTTGGTAAGAGGTCTTGATTACTACAATCGAACAGTTTTTGAATGGGTCTCAAATGATTTAGGTAGTCAAGGTACCATTGCCGGTGGCGGCAGATACGATTATTTAATTGAAAATTTAGGGGGGAAGCCAACATATGCATGTGGCTTTGCCATTGGTATTGAGCGTATTGTTTTGTTGTTAGAAAAGTCAGAAAACCCTCGATCATTTTACAACTCTGACATATACATTGTCTGCCAGGGACATGGTACACAAAATTATGCTATCAATATTGCTGAAAAGTTAAGAGGTAGTAAATATAAGGTTTCTATGAATTTAGAAAATAGTAGCTTTAAGTCCCAATTTAAAAAGGCGGACAAATCTAATGCAAAGATAGCCATTATTATTGGTGAAGATGAATTAAAAAATAATATCATTCAAATTAAACTTATGCGAAATGAAGGGTCTCAAGAAAGTGTTGGTGTTGATAATTTATTAAAACGCGTAAGAGATATATTTAAAATTGAAAAAAAATATACTTAAAATCAATAACTTAAGTATCTTTCCTAAGATAAATTCCGATCTTAAGTTGGTCAAAAATATTTCATTCGATCTTCCTGAAGGTAAAACTACATGTATTGTGGGTGAATCAGGTAGTGGAAAAAGTTTAACAGCACTTTCCATTATTAAACTATTATCATCTCAGCTAGACTTAACAGGAGATATTTTTTTCAAGAATAAAAATCTTAATACTATCTCAAACAATGAGATGAGATCAATGCGTGGTAAAGAAATTTCTATGATTTTTCAAGAACCAATGACCTCCCTTAATCCAGTTTTATCCATTGGATTTCAAATTGAAGAATCAATTTTAGTTCACAATAAATTATCAAAAAATCAATCCAGAAAACGTACCGAGGACCTACTAGAGCTTGTTGGTATAGATCCTGATCGTTATAGTAGCTTTCCTGATGAGTTATCAGGTGGACAAAGGCAAAGAGTGATGATTGCTATGGCAATGTCTTGTGATCCTTCGTTATTAATTGCAGATGAGCCTACAACGGCCTTGGATGTTACAGTGCAAGCTCAAGTTCTTAAATTGTTAAATACGTTAAAGAAAAAAAAACGGATGACAATGCTATTTATTACCCATGATTTCGGGGTAGTAAATGATATAGCTGATGAGGTCATTGTTATGTTTAAAGGCAATATCGTTGAACAAGGATCGGTTGGTAAAGTTTTGAATGATCCAAAGCATCCCTATACCAAGGCATTAATGAAATGTGTTCCTGATATCCATGGAAAAAAGAAAATACAGCCTATTGACTACAGAAAATTAGAAAAAGAAATAGCATCTTTATGAAATCGATTCTAAAAGCTAATAATTTAACTAAACAATATAGACAGACTCGAGGTTTTTTTTCAAGAGTTGATAAAGTAATTAAAGCTTTAGATGACATTACCATAGAAATTGAAACAGGTAAGACTATGGCTATTGTCGGTGAATCAGGTAGCGGTAAATCAACTCTTGCTAAGGCGCTTATTAGGTTAATTACTATTGATAGCGGAGATATTTTTTTTAAAAATAAAAAGATTAGTGATCTTAGTTCCAAAGATAATAAGTTTTTTAGAAAAGATATCCAGATGATTTTTCAAGATCCTTATGCTTCACTAAATCCACGATTCAAAGTCAAAGATATATTAGAAGAGCCCTTAATAATTAATAAAATTGGTAATAAGTCAGAGAGAAGTAAGAAAATAAATTTAATAATTGAAAAAGTTGGATTAACGAGTGAGGATCTAGAAAAATATCCTCATCAATTTTCGGGGGGACAAAGACAAAGAATTGGTATTGCTAGGGCTTTAATCCTTGAGCCCAAGATTGTTATTTGTGATGAGCCGGTTTCTGCGTTGGATGTATCAATACAGGCTCAAATATTAAATTTACTAAAAAAATTGCAAAGAGAGTTTTCTCTAACGCTTTTATTTATTACTCATGATCTACGAGTTGTGAGACAAATTTCAGATTCAATCTATGTTATGCAATCAGGAAAGCTTATCGAGGAGGGTAAAACTGATATAATCTTCCAAAATCCTAAACATGAGTATACAAAAATGCTCTTAAATTCAATTCCAGGAAATTTAAAAAGGTAAAAAATGGCATTAGATTTAAATGAAGATAAAGATTTAAATGAGAAAATATCAAATTTCTTCTCGAAGAATAAAAAAAATATTATTCTATGTTCCATAATATTTATAGTTTTCTATTTTGCATCTACTTTTTATATTAGCCAGGGCGAAAAAAAATTTCTTTTAGCTTCTGACTTGTATCAAAAGATTCAGTTAGCAAATGAAATAATTGATATTGAGAGATTAACAAATGAATTAAAAGAGAATTATTCCAACACCTCTTATGCTTCAAGAGCTAGTATTTATTTAGGTAATTATTACTTTAAAAATAAGGATTTTTCTAAAGCCAGAGAAAGTTATTTATGGTCCTCCAACAATGCTATCGAACCGACAATTAGATCATTGGCTAATTACCAATTAGCTGTGATGCTTAACTCTCAAAAAGATTATGATACTGCATTGCAGTTTGTTAATTTATTGAATGATAATGGGTTTGTTGGTTTAAAGAATAATCTCTTAGGTGATATATATAATTCGCTTGGTAAACATAAAGATGCAAAAAAGAGCTATGAAGCTGCTTACTCTTTTTATAAAGATAAGAATGATCTTGCAAGAGTTGTTAAGATTAAAATTGATTCCATTGGCCAAGACTAGCTTTGTTTTTGGTCTAACCTTTTTTCTTGTATCCTGCTTTGGACCATTTAAAGAGCTAAAGTACCAAATAGAGGATTCATGGGATGATACTTCTTATGATATTTCAAATCCTCTACCTTTAAGTGAGATACCAAATCCTTTTAGTCCTAATATTATTTTTTCTGGCTCCTTTGGTGATGATTCTAGTCGAAACTTTACATTAGTCTATTTAAACAATCATATTAGCTATGCATCACAGACAGGCTTGGTTACATCATTTAGTCTTGAAAAAAATTCAATTACATGGAGTTACTCACACAACCAAGTTATTACATCTGGAATATCTGGTTTCGAGGATAATCTATTTTTTGTTGATTATGATGGTTACCTTATTTGTATATCCTCGTCGGGTTCTATTAAATGGAAATCTTTTGTTGGTGAAATCATTTCTCCACCATTAGCAATAAAAAATATTGTTATTGTTAGATCTACTAACAATAATTTTATTGCGCTAAATAATATTGATGGTTCTGTTGTTTGGAATTATAAAGTTCCATCATCACCGCTTCCAATAAGGTCTTGGGGAGAAATTGTTGAATCGGATAATATTATATATTCTGGCATTTCCTCTGGAAAAGTTATTGCGATAAATGCTTCCAATGGTTTATTGGTCTGGGAATCTACGTTTAGTGCTCCTCAAGGTATATCGGAAATCGAAAGATCAAATGATACTACTAGTAAAATTATCATAGATGATTATGCAATTTATGCAGTTTCTAGCAAAGGAAATATTTCTGCTATTACCAAATTAGATGGAAAAATTTTATGGAGTAGACCATTATCAAGTTTTCAAGGAATGGATGAGGTAGATGATTCATTAATAGTTACACATAACTCAGGCTCAATCTATCGCATAGCTAAAGATATTAATAAAGTTTTATGGAGAAATGCAGAATTACTTGGTAGAGATATTTCAAGACCTTTTGTTTTGAATGGATACGTGATTGTTTCAGATTATGAGGGTTACATTCATTTTTTGAATAAATCTAATGGAAAAATTGAATCTCGCATAAAACTAAGTGATAGCCCTCTCTTAAAGCCAGTTAAAATATCTAATGAAATTTTCGCAGCATCATCCATTAAAGGGGATTTTATTATAATAAGTCTTGCTGAAGTAAATTATAAAAAAAATAAATTTGATAATGAAAAGCTTGATAGTGTTGAGGAAATAAGTACAAATAGTAGCGACAAAGATTCAACTGAAAAAGATGATGAGTCACTAATTGATGCTCTTATTTTTTGGGATTAAGCATGAAAACTGTAGCTCTAATTGGTAGGCCAAATGTTGGCAAATCTAGCTTGTTTAATGTGCTTACTGCATCAAGAGATGCTTTGGTATCAGACTCCCCTGGTCTTACTCGAGACAGAAATTATGCCAAAATTAAAATAAATGATAGTAAATTTATTATCATCGACACTGGCGGGATAGAAGATACAAAGTCTAACAGTATTACTCATAAAATTGTAGAGCAAACAAATTTAGCAATCGATGAATGCGATATCATTTTTTTTATTGTCGATGGTAGATTTGGAAGACATCATTATGATGATGAAATCGTACATAATTTAAGAAAAAAAAATAAGAATATCCTCCTTATAATAAATAAGACAGAATCATTAAACCATGATTTAGTTTTGGCTGAATTTCAATCTTATGGCTTTAAAGATAGAGTATGTATTTCAGCAAGTCATCGAATAGGAACTAATCTTCTTAATGAGTATTTGTTGGCTCATTCAGAGCCCCATCAAAATATTGATAATTCTATTGACGATATATTAAAAATATCTATTTTAGGTAAACCAAATGTGGGTAAATCAACATTAATAAATGCCATTATTGGTGAAGAGAGATTTATTTCCTATGACGAACCAGGAACGACTCGTGACTCTATAGCCGTTGATTATTATTATGAAGATAAAAAAATATCATTAATTGATACGGCAGGTATAAGAAGAAAAGGTAAAGTTGTAGATAAAATTGAAAAGTTTTCACTACTAAAATCACTATTAGCAATTGAACAGTCAAATTTGTCAGTTCTTGTTATTGATTCATCCGATGGCTTAACATCACAAGACTTACAAATAATGAGCTATATTATTGATTTAGGTAGACCTTTTATCTTAGCAGTTAATAAATGCGATATTCTTGATACATATGGCAAAAAAATATTAAAAGATTCATTGGAAAAAAAAATACACTTTTTTAGTAATTTTCAAATAGTTTACATCTCGGCACTAAAAAAAATTGGATTAAAAGATATTTTTAAATCCTCGATAACTGCTATAAACTCATCTCAAAGGAGAATTAAAACTTCTGAACTGAATAAATTTTTAAGTGATATTCAAATTACACATCAACCGCCAATTTTTAAAGGAGTCAGACCAAAGCTAAAATATGCACATCAAGGTGCAATATGTCCTCCAACGATTATTATCCATGGTAATCATCTTAATGGTATTAAAAAAGATTATTTAAGATTTATTGAAACATCATTAATAAAAACTTTTAATTTGGTCGGGACCCCACTAAAAATTGAGTTATTGGAAGGTAAGAATCCTTATCATGAGAAACCAACAAAATTAAAAAAAGTGGGTTTAGTTTCGAGGCGAAGACAAATAAATCAAAAAAGAAGTCAAATGAAAGATAAAAAAAGATCTTAATTAAAGATATCCCAAAATTCCCACCAATTCTTTTCATCGTTATCAACTTTTTGCTTATTAAAATTTGATTTTGGAAAGTTTAGATCTAAAACTCTTTTAGAGTCTGCTGCTAAGTCATCAATTCCAAGGTTTTTATAAGCACTTATTTGTATTACCAAAGCCTCTTCTTGATGAACTGATTGTGGATACTTTTCAAGTACGTATTTTGCTCTATTTAATGCTGCAAGGTAAGCCCCTTTTTTCATATAGAATCTTGCAACGTAAAGCTCTCTTTCAGCAATCTTATTCATTAAATATGTCATTCTATTAATTGCATCATTGTAGTATTGACTATTTGGAAAAAGATCCGTCATGACTTTAAGCGATTGAAAACTTTGTTCTAATTTTGACAAATCACGATCACTTATATCTTGCATTGTTAATTCTTTTATAATACCTCTGTCCCTAAATAAGACGACACCTTTTAAATAGTATGCATAATCCATAGCTGGATGATTTGGATAAGATCTTATAAACTTATCAAGCATAATAATTGCATCATCTTCTCGATAAAATTCTTTGTATGCATATGCTAAGTTAAGTTTAAATTGTGGTGCTAATTTTGAGTTAGGATATTTTTTTTCTGCTTTTTCATAAATTGAAATTGCTCTTGGCCAATCTTTAGAGAATTCTGCAGTTTTGGCTTTTTCCAAAACTTCATAGTCACTCAAACCAGAGGTTTCATCTATTTCAGTTGGTTCCCCAAAAATTGCACATGAAGAAATTAAACTTGTTATGATTAGTATTAAGATTATTTTTAAACGATATTTACTCATGGCGGAAATTATACCTTATGGCTGATAACAAGGTTGAATTAATAGTTACAGAACCTTATTTGGGAAATAGGGCAGATCAGACAATTTCCTCTCTTCTTCCTGATATCTCAAGATCAAGAATAAAGCAATGGATTGAGCAAGGATACATTTTAATTAATGATAAATTAATTAATCCAAAAAAGAAGGTCCTTACTGGAGACCGAATTACTGTTTTTTTTCAAAATGATGATAAAAATCTTCAATTTTTACCAGAAGATATAGATTTTGATATTATTTATTCTGATGACGATATTGCCGTCATAAATAAACCTCCTGGCTTAGTTGTTCATCCAGCAGATGGAAATTGGACAGGCACATTACTTAATGGAATTTTAAAAAAGTTTCCACTTAATAAGTCTTTACCTAGAGCTGGAATTGTTCACAGACTAGATAAAGATACTTCTGGGTTATTAGTTATCGGGTTAAATGATATAGCTCAACAAAATCTTATTTTTCAATTACAAAACAAATCAGCTTATAGAGAATATAGAGCTATCGTCTGGGGAGGCATTTTAAGTTATGGAAAGATTGATGAGCCAATTGGTAGGCATCCAAAAAACCGTATAAAAATGAGTGTAAACAAAATTAATGGAAAACCTGCCGTTACAAATTACGAGCCTATAGAGAATTTCACATATCATTCATACATTAAATGTATCTTAGAAACTGGAAGGACCCATCAAATAAGAGTTCATATGCATCATAATAAAACTCCAATTGTTGGAGATTCAATTTATGGATATAAAAAAATACTACCCTTTAAAAAAAATATTAACAAAGAGTTTGTTGATAAAATCTTAAACTTTCCAAGACAAGCTCTCCATGCAAAAAAATTAGGACTTATTCACCCATCATCTAATAAACAAATGATTTGGGATATTAAATTACCTGATGATTTTCAAGATTTGCTTGAGGCTATACGTGATTATTCGTCAGTGAATAAAAATAATGAATCTAGTTTATATAAACCTCATTATTTTGATGATAGCGATTTTGACTAAAATGTTAAAAAATTTTATTTTTCCAAAATTTAAAAACATTCCTAATATTAAGATGTTACAAACAACTCGTTTAGGGGGGTTTAGTAGTGGCGTTTATAGCTCATTCAATCTTAGCTCTAATAATGATGATAACATTGACGATGTAAATAAAAATTTTCAAAAACTTGAGCAAATAGTTCCAAAAATCAATTGGATTAATCAATCTCATAGTGATCGCGTAATTAAACTTCCTAGCAAAGATTTGGATGGTGACGCAGTATTTACATATGAAAAAAATCTTGTCTGTGCAGTAAGAACTGCTGATTGTTTGCCAATACTTTTAGGGAATAAAAACGGTACTATGGTCGCAGCAATTCATGCAGGTTGGCGCAGCTTAGGTCTTGGAATTATTGAAAAAACATTAGATATTATTAATTCAGATTCAGAAATTTATGCATGGTTAGGCCCATCAATAGGCATTGAAAAATTTGTTGTTGGTTCTGATGTATATAATTTTTTTAAAAAAAACGATCCAAAAATATTAAATTCATTTACGCAATATCATGACAAATATAAACTATGCTTACCAACCGTAGCAAAATATAAGTTAAACAATAATGGTGTTCAAAAAATATTTGGATCTACTATTGATGAATATTTTTGTACGTATAATGATAATAAAAGATTCTTTTCTTATCGCAGAGATAAGGTTACAGGAAGGATGGCAAGCCTAATATGGATTAATAATTAGTGCTCTATAATTATTAATTTACTTTATATATTTTTTACAATGACTATCTTTTACATTATTTTAACTTGTTTGATTATGGGAACAATTAGCTTTGTTTTTTCATATTTATTCATCAAAAATGCAAATCAAAGACTAATTACAAATATGGTAAGCCTTGCCGTTGGGACACTTTTGGGAACAGCTTTTTTAGAAATTATTCCTCATTCAATTGAATTAAGTAATGATGTTCACTTAGTTTCAATAGTTATTTTGTTAGGTATTTTTGTTCTTTTTATAATGGAGAAATTTTTCATTTGGCGTCACTGTCATGGCGCGGATTGTGAAGCTCATTCACATGAGCACGATGCAAAGCATGATAGTAATGGAGCCATGATTTTAATTGGTAATAGTTGTCATAGCTTGATCGATGGTATTTTAATAACAAGTGCATTTATGGTGAATCATAATCTTGGTTTAGTTACGGCTTTAGCTATTTTTGCTCATGAACTACCCCAGGAGATAAGTAATATATCAATCTTAGTCCAGTCTGGAATTAAAATAAGAACAGCCTTAAGTTTTAATTTTTTATCCAGTTTCTCAACGCTATTCGGAGCTGTTTTATCTTTTTATATTCTAGATAAACTTGATTTTCTGATCCCATATATATTATCTTTTTCCGCAGCAACAATGCTTTATATTGCAGTCTCTGATTTAATTCCAGATTTGCACAAAAAGACTCAATTAAATGAAACTTTTACTCAGGTTTTATTGATCTCTATTGGCCTGTTAATTATTTTCTTTTTTCATAGTTATTTACACTAATGGTTAAAAATTCCCCTAAGGTTGGTTTTGTATCTCTCGGTTGTCCTAAGGCAGGCTCTGATACTGGAAAACTCATTACCAAAATTCGCTCAGAGGGTTATGAAATTTCATCAAGTTATAAAGATTCTGATTTAATTGTAGTTAATACATGCGGCTTTATTGATAGTGCAATTGAAGAATCAATTGAAGCTATTCGTGAAGCTAGAAACTTAAATGATAAGGTAATAGTAACCGGATGTTTAGGGGAAAAAAAAGAAATTATTGAATCTCATTTCAATAATCTATTAGGCATAACAGGGTCCGAGGCATATGATGATGTTTTATCAATAATTCATGATCATCTACCCCGACCTAACTATGATCCTAAAATTGACTTAGTACCAAAGCAAGGTATCAGAATTACTCCAAATCATTATGCGTATCTTAAAATATCTGAGGGATGCAATCATAGCTGTAGTTTTTGTATTATTCCATCTATGCGAGGACAATTAATAAGTAGGGCTGTTGGAGACATCTTGAATGAGGCTGAAAATCTTGTTAATGCAGGAGTTTCCGAGCTAATGGTAATTTCACAGGATACAAGTGCTTATGGCGTTGATATAAAGTATAGAACTGGTTTTTGGGATGGAAAGCCTGTAAAAAGTGATTTATATCACTTAGCAAAAAATCTTGGGCAGTTAGGAGTCTGGGTGAGACTTCATTATGTTTATCCTTATCCTAATGTTGATAAAATTATTGAATTAATGGCCGACAATGTCATCCTTCCATACTTAGATGTTCCATTTCAACATGCCGATAAAGATATTTTAAAAATGATGAGAAGGCCTGCCTCCTCTGAAGATAACTTAAAAAGGATTAATGAGTGGCGAAAAATATGTCCTGAAATTACTATTCGAAGTACTTTTATTGTAGGTTTTCCAGGAGAGACAGAGCAACATTTTAGAAATTTAATTGATTTTATTAAGGAAGCTCAATTAGACCGAGTAGGCTGTTTTAAATATTCAAATGTTGATGGTGCAAGAGCGAATAGTTTAGGTAACCATGTACCAGAAGAGATCAAAGAGGAAAGATTTCATATCTTTATGAAAACTCAAGAGGAAATTAGTAAGGTAAAAATGCATTCAAAAATTAATACTATTCAGACAGTACTTGTTGATGACATTACAGACAAATATGCAATTGCCAGATCATTTTCAGATGCTCCAGAAATTGATGGTGTCATTTATCTAGAAAATCCAAAAGGATTAAATATTGGAGATATGCTTGAGGTAAAAATTAATAATTGTGAAAAT
>Ga0255761_10005774_pt1 | contig 10758 bp, 12 predicted proteins | sample 071ome_29_FD_179961 | JGI IMG/M metagenome (GOLD analysis project Ga0255761, IMG submission 179961) | Coastal salt marsh microbial communities from the Groves Creek Marsh, Skidaway Island, Georgia - 071407BT metaG (version 2) | ecosystem: Environmental > Aquatic > Marine > Intertidal zone >... | reverse complement strand
TGGATCTCCCTTAGGTTTTCCATTAATAAACCAGCTCCAACGCATAGGATAATTACCTCCCCCGCCAATAGTGATACATATAACAACAACTCTTTCTGTATCACCATGAAAACCTATTCCGGTTTTTTTAAGGTTATAATAGTGATTTCCCTCAACAACATTAATTACAACTCTGCTCTTAGAGCCACTGTTTATTAAAATACTATTTAATTCATTTATAAGATTATCAACAACCTGATTTAATGTACTTTTTGTTTCAAGATCAACAATTCTACCCTTTCCCTCAATATAATTGGGTTCTTGATTTAATTTCTTTACATAACAAATATTTTTTCTCGCATGTTTATTTAGAACTTTTCCTCTTATTTTAACTTCTTTACCATTAATAATTTCTTTTCTATACTTGTTTGGATCTAGATATTTACTATCCCATTCATCAGACATACATTCATTAAATATAGTTTTAGTATACTTTTTAGCATAGTCTCTTATAATAAGGACATTTGCCTTATGTTCTTCTGATAAAGTATTAAATAAATTTGTATTAATATTTCCTAGTTTATTTAGATCATATAATTCAACTTTACTCCCATATTTTTTTTTTAATTCATTAGATAATATTTTTAAATCGCTATATTTTAATCCAGAACCTTTTGTTGGTGGAACTCCAATTAATTGGTTGCCTCTGTGGTTTTCCCCACCAGGGGCACATGTCAGTGAAATACGTTGTGTATCCATATGTATGATTTTAAATATTTTAGTATAATATTATTAATTTTTTAAATTCAATTTTTCGTTGATATATATTAAAAATAATGTAATATATAATTATTATGTCTAATGTAGTAGATCTTCTGGATAAAAATATTTATAGTCATGATATGAATGAATACGGACATTTAGTTATTACACTTAAAGGACTTATTGATATTAAAACTACTAAAGATAATGTTTCTTTATTTATAGATAAGATAATAAAGGAAGTAGAAAATTCTTTAAAAATTTCAAAAAAATATAATAAAAAAAAAGGTTACGTACACTTATATTTTAATGATTGTTCTTTAGTTAATGCACCTATTTCTCTTTTTAAAAAAATAAATAAAGTACTTACAAATAAATTTGAGGATACAGTCGAGGAGATATTTATTTATTCAAATTCAAAATTAGTAAAAAAGTTATGGAACATTATTAGATTTATAGTAGATTCTGATACTAGAGATAAGATAAAAATAGTAAATAGCTAATAATTTTGTAAGGTGAAAATTCACCTTACAAAATCGTGTATATATATATGTGTGTGTGTGTGTGTAGTATTAAGGTATAGGGATATGGGTGAATGAGAGTAGTGTGTATTAGTGTGTATTAGGGTGTGATGGTATAGTATTAGGTAGTATAGTAGTATTAGGGGTAGTGTATTAGGGTGTGTATTAGGGTGTGAATTAGGGTGTAGTATAGTAGAATCCCATTAGATTGTGAATTAGGGGGTAGTATAGTAGAATCCTATTAGATTGTGTATTAGGGTGTGTATTAGGGTGTGTAGTGTAGTATTAGGGTGTGTAGTGTAGTATTAGGGAGTAGTGTATTAGGGTGTAGTATAGTATAGTATAGTAGAATACAGTAGATAGGTAGTATAGTGTATTAGGGAGTAGAGTATTAGGGAGTAGTGTAGTATTAGGGAGTAGTGTATTAGGGTGTAGTATAGTATAGTAGAATACAGCAGATAGGTAGTATAGTAGTATTAGGGGTAGTATAGTAGTATTAGGGGTAGTATAGTAGAATACAGTAGATAGGTAGTATAGTAGTATTAGGGGGTAGTATAGTAGAATACAGTAGATAGGTAGTATAGTAGTATTAGGGGGTAGTATAGTAGAATACAGTAGATAGGTAGTATAGTGTATTAGGGGGTAGTGTATTAGGGAGTAGTGTATTAGGGAGTAGTGTATTAGGGAGTAGTGTATTAGGGTATAGTACAGTATATAGGTAGTATAGTGTATTATTAGGGTGTAATTATAAATTTTGAGAAAATTGAAATGATTTTTTGTGTAATTGAGAAGAAGCAATAACCCCCCATAAGAACTAGCGAAAACATCAAGAACCCCGAACAACCCCCAACAACTGAGTTAATCCCTATTAATAATCATGTCTTTGTCTATCATAAGTTCTCGTCCTCTGGAAGTGGCTTTAATAGCAGCATGTGCGAGCTATACTGGAGAAGTAGTATCGTGGCTAGCTGAGAAGGAGTATCTAAGCGTACCGGAGGAGGAGGTGATGGCTGAACTGAGTAAGCTAGGTGCACCATCAATTGTAAGCGCACGTTCAGCAGCGATGAAAAAGGTACGAGGAAGTAAGAAGAGTGATGGAGGTGAAAGTAATGTAAGAGAGAAGCCCGAGATTCAGCTACCATTCTGTGGTGTAATAGAGGATTCATGGTGCAAGGGTATCCGTTACAATCATGGGCTATATACGCAGTGTACGAAAGGTATGGTAGATGGAGAGAAGTACTGCAAGACTTGCCTGAAATCAGCTAAGAACAGTGCATCTGGTAAGCCAATGTACGGAGATATCAGCGATCGTACTGAATGTGAGCTTTTGGATTTTCGTGATCCTAAGGGGAAACAGGTACAGTGCTATGCGAATGTAGCTATGAAATTGGGGCTGGATATGGATAAGGCTAAGGCAGAGGCAGAGAAGTTTGGATGGAGTATTCCAGAAGATCAGCTGACCGTTAAGGTAGTGAAACGTGGTCGTCCAGCTAAGAAGGCTGGGAAGGTAGTGAAGCCTAAGGGGAAGCGTGGTCGGCCAGCAAAAGTAGTGGAGGAAACTAAGAACAGCATGGACGATCAGATAGCTCAACTTGTAGCTGAGGCAGCGGAGGATATTGTGGGTGAGACAACCTCAAATAAGAAGGTGGTGCGAAAAACCGCTGAGGAAAAGGCAGCCGAGAAGGCAGCTAAGAAGCAGGCGAAGGATGCTGAGAAGGCTGCTAAGAAGGCTGCTAAGGAGGCTGCTAAGGCAGCTGAGAAGGCAGCTAAGAAGGCAGCTAAGGAGGCTGAGAAGGCAGCTAAGAAGGCAGCTAAGGAGGCTGAGAAGGCAGCTAAGAAGGCAGCTAAGGAGGCTAAGAAAGCAGAACCTAGTAAGACCGAGATTAAGAAGAAGCAGCTACAAAAGGATGCCACCGATATTGGATGTGAGATCAGCGATGAGCAACTCGCAACCCTTAAGATCGGTGAGATCCGCCAGCTGATTAAGGAACACAAGGCGACAGTTAAGGCTCAGGCTAAGGCGGCTAAGGCATCCTCAAGCAAGAAGGTAACTCATACCCTTATGGGAAAATGTACTGTGAAAGCAATCACTACCTTTCAGGGTGGGTCTGTCTCTACAGTAATTCCAGTAGCTGATTCATGCGAGAGCAAGGCTGTTGAGGAGAGCAAGGCTGTTGAGGAGAGCAAGGCTGTTGAGGAGGCAACCGAGCTGGAAGAAGAACTAGTTGTAGACGATGAACTAGTAGTAGATTCTGGTGATAATGAGGAAGAATACGATACAATTGAGATTGATGAGACCACTGAAACTGTAACAGTAGATGGTGTAGAGTACTACAAGATCAATTATGCTGGTTATGAGAACACGTTAATTACTAAGGATGGTGAGCGTGTAGGCGTGCTTAACAGTGATAACACGATAAGTGAGTTTGATGATGAATAGGATGAGGCCGCTATCTCTACAGCAAGGGTTGCGCGATTCAGAAAAGCCTGCGAGTTTATGGCGCGATTCAGAAAAGCCTGCGAGGAGGCCGAAAAGAAGCGGGAACGACTTCTTAAATATGGTGTATATGAGTATGTGTTCACTACAAAAGACGAGCCAGATGTGATAAAGGGAGTGCTTATCCCTGAATGTCGTGCGTCACAATGGGAGCACTCATTTTACTACAAAAATGGATCTCGTGAGTGTGATTACTGTTCTTATGCGAGAGAGGGGACGTGGACGGCTAGTCCAATTTACACCATAGATGAGAATACGGGTAATCCACTTAACATGGTTAAGCTTGAGCCAGTACCACGGTTGAGACTAGGATTCACTCTGGGACCCCCAATGTTTACTAGGTATAGGCCAGTAGGGATAGCGAAACTGATACAGGAAGAGGAGGACATGTATCGCGAATATGATTATGAATATGAATACTAAAAATCAAAAAAGGCTTAGGCCACAAAAAAGAAATAAAAATCAAAAAAGGTGTAGACCATAAAAACAAAAAATCAAAAAAAATAAAAAAACCCAAAAAACTTTTTTTCACTAATGTGTGTTTGTTGAGGGTGTAAAATGAGGGTATTTTTTATAGGCGGTATCTCGTTTTCTCACCGGTTTCTCGTTTAGTGGAAAAGGGGGGGTATAGAATGCTAGATAGTAGGGTATGTGGAGTATGTTTAGATATGTTATTTTTGTAGATTTTAGAGTGTAATTGGAGAGAAAATAGCATATTTATTTTAAGAATGGTAGATTGTAGAGTATAATAATAGGTATAAAAAATTAAATTATTTTTGTTTTGTGAAAGAAATAATTTAATACTGTTGGGTATAGTTTTCACGAATGGTGAAAGCATTAAGACCAAAATGATGCGGATGTGTAAATGTGGATTGTAGAGTGTTTGTATGTATACGGCGTGCGGTCCATGTTATTTTATGAAAGTCTCTATTATCTACATGCCATGAACCAGTTAGATGAAAGAGTATAGAATTTTTTGTTTTACCAGTAGCATAACCATAGGAACTGCTTACAATTTTATCGTTAATATAACTTTTTGAAATTTTGAATAGCTGATTAGGGTGGTTTGGTTTGTATAAGAATTTAATATCTCTATATCCCTGATATTGTAATTTATGTGTAGTAGGGTGAAAAGCTTTAAACCTGTTTATAACAGTTAAACCGTCAGGATTTTTTGTAATGGTAAGGTTATGAGTACATATTAGGCCATTTTTGTATTGTGTGGTAGGATCAATAGTGGCTTTACCAGTATAGTTTCCTGGAGCCAATATTTTGTATAGGTGTTGTTTGGTAATAGAGATGGGTGTATTTTTAAAGTAGTTAGTGTATAGGATGTATATTAAATATGATAAAATGAGAATAGCTATAAAAAAAAGATAATTATTAGTGAGTGTGTTTTTGAGATTTTTGTTAAGTTTCATTATATATGTTATATATATTTTAAAAATGTGTGTTCTAGAATGAATATGGTATTTAAATTAGAATACCTCTCCAAATATATAGATATTTTGTATAAAATGATTGAAATAATATAGGAGTGTTGGTAGGAAGTTTCAATAATATATGAGTTATTTATGTAAAAATGTTTGATGTGTAATTGGAGAGAAAATAGCATATTTATTTTAAGAAAGCTATATTGTATAGTGTATTATAAATAAAATTGAACTGGTATATATGTAAAGTAATATTTGTATATATGCTTATACTACTAACTAGGACATTAAATAAAGAAAAAAGAGTACCACGTATAATGCCGTATAATACTACAGGTGCGAGTCATGCAGAGGGTGTGAAAAACGAAAAAGATATAGTGGATTTCTTGAATATAACAAATGGCGGTTCTTTAAAACTAGATGAGTTATATGGAGAGCGTATATATTTTAAGAAAATCGGAGGTACAAAATCAGTGAGTGATATGGATGGATTTTCAGCTGAAAGTAAAGAAAGGAAGTGTGGTGTTAGTATAAAAAAGCACAGTGGTGTTACAGGTACATTTGATTATGTAAATACAAGTAAGCTGAATGAATATTTGCCGAGTGAGGTAGTTGATAGGATTAATAGTGGTATTAATGGTATAAGAAATAAGTATTTTGGAGATAAGAGTATGATAGAAATAGCAAGAAATGAAAAAAATGAAATTCTAGAAAGGGAGTTTATTCATCTAAAAAGTGATATATTAAAATCTCTCCTACAAAAGATAAATAAGAGAAATCCAGAGCTATTATTAGTGAATGATGTGAGAAAGAATATGTTAAGATGCTATAAGGAAAGTTCATTTGTTGAATTGGCGGAGGAGCCATATAAGGCAGAGAATGTATATACATTAAAGAAGGGTCGTGGTAAGACGAGTAGGAGTATACTTAGAAACGGTGAGCGTACGAATCTAAGAGTTAGGATAGAATTAAACAATGGTGTGAAAGCATTGTTGGGTGGTTTTGGAGCTAAAAACAAGAATTCTTCTGTAACTATAAAAATTCAACAAGATTCAGTTGATAAGGTACTATGTGAGACAGAGATGTATTCTTCTTGTAATTACGAGTGATTTTGATTGTTTAATTTAGCGGTATAAAAGATATTTTGTAGAAAATTGAACTGTTTTTTTGTTATAATGTGAGAAGCATTCAACCCGCATACCAACAACTATCATAGTCACGAACAAACACCTACAAACTACAACTTACAGCCAACTACACACCCGTTACATCTAACTACACTCCGACGATGGCTTCCCGTACTCGTACATACCGCACTAACCGCAATCAGCGTGACGTGACTCGTAACCAGCAGGGAAGGAATCGTATTTACAGGACTTCTATTCCTGTTAAGAGGGAGCATGTGGGACATCTGATCGGTCGTGGTGGTTCAGTTATTCGCGGTATCCAGCAGAAGTATGGTATCCGCTCTAAAATTGATGAGCTCAAGCTGCAATATCTCTTTTCCGGACAGAAGAGGAATGTTGATGCTGCAGTAGGAGAGATCCAACAGGCGATTGCTAAGCTCAACGCCCTCATTTGGGTGAATCCTAACAATGATGGAAGCTCTCCTTTCAGTGTGGAGAAGTCAGTAGATAAGCCTCGTCGTAAGGTATCTAAGGCTACCACTCCTACGAATCGATTCGATTTTGGTGAGTCATCTGATGATGATGATGAGGAAGAGGATGATGAGACTGAGTGCACTGTACCAATGGTTGACTATAAGGAGCACAAGCCTGAGGGACAGTGGGCCAATGGGGTAAGTACAGCTGTAAAGCAGGAGGGTCAGACACGTCTCTCAATTGGAATGCTTAAGAAGAGGCTATCAGATGCCTCTAAGGAGTTGGTTAAGGCAGAGAAGGCACTTGAATACCATAAGAGTCAGGACACAGGATCGTGGGCTGATGGTGCAGATATAGCTGATGCGGAGGCCGATGTTGAGGACGCTCAATCACTAGTTGATTACCTTACAGCGGAGATTGCGAACTATTAATTTCAAACCAAAAAATCAAAAAAGGCGTACGCCACAAAAAAAGAAATAAAAATTAAAAAAGGCGTAAGCCACAAAAAAGAAATAAAAATAAGGCACAGCCATTGTATATAGCCTTTTTTTATTTTAAAATGTGTATTTTATTTTTAATTAAATCTAGATTGTACTATTTCAACAACATCAGTATTCTGATCGATAAGCGTACATTTTCTGTTTAATTTTTCACATGCTTCTCCAGTAGTGCCTGATCCACACATAGGATCTAATACATAATCACCCTCGTCAGTGCTTATTTTAATGAGACGTTCCAATAGTTTGATAGGTTTAGCAGTAGGGTATTTTCGCAATTCGTTACCTTGTGTGATTGAATGAATATCGTCCCATAGATCAGAACAGGGTTTTCCTGGATTTTCATGTAGGTATATTTTTTTGTATAAGTTTGCACTAGCTTTTTTAGGTACATGGATTCTATTTTCTGCAATGAGTTTTTCAAGTTCTGATTTTTTTATACGCCACCCACTTTTTGGGTTGAATGTTTTATCAGCTATTTCTACTGAGTACATATAACCTTTTTTTGTTTTCTCAGTAACTATGTGTCCTAATGCATAGTTACCTATTTTGTCTTTATTTTTAAAAGAATTTTTGAGATATGTGGGGTCTTTTGGCTGCAATACAATATTGAATTTTGGTTTTGAAATTTTGTTACATTTCCATATGATATCTATAGTGGATCCTAGTTTATTTTTTACATTGTTTTTAGACCGACACTTTTTCCAAAAGATAGGTTCTACAAATTTAAATTTATTTCTGAGAATAACTTCTGGTATAAACATGCAACTGGATGAAATATGAAAGAATAAAGTTCCATTTTTTTCAAGAATATCATATAGTTTATCAATCATATTTTTAATAAATAAATAGTATTCATTATCTACCCATTTATCTGTAAATCCGATGTTAGAGTCAACATTTAATTTGTAGTCTCGTTTTGAATTGAATGGTGGGTCGAAGTATATCATGTTATATTTTTTTGTATAATTAAAATTATTTGCATTTTGAATAAACAGTTGAACGTTATTGGAGAGATTAATAGGTGTTTTTGTTTCCATGATTATGTAATTGTATTTCTAGTAATAGATTTAATATCAATTTATTATTAATTATAAAAAATTGATTCTATATATTCTAATACTTATTCATGTATGTGACTCAATATATATATATATATATCTTATCTGTAAAGATGAGTATGTTTTCAGTGATAGCTATGTTTATTCTAGTAGTCTTATTAATTACGCTAATGGTAAAGATTGCCGAGTTTCAATCACTCGAGCAAGAAGATAATAGGCCTTGTCTAAGAGGTAGGAGATCTGATTGGCTTATTTAGTAATTGATATTATATAAAAATGTGAGTACTGTGTTAACCAGTATTCCCGAACAAACAAAAAGGAAACGCTCAAGTCATGTGTAAAAAATTTTATAATTTAATCATTTTTTTTTAAAATAAAGCTAGTTGAAACCGTTGATCCACGCCTCGTCAATTTCACTATCTTTATTTACTCTTCCCATCAACATTTCGTATGCGAAACCATCTCTATCAACAAGATTCCATTGTATACAGTTAGACAACATTTCTAGTCTTGCTCGGCGTTGGTTATCAGGCTTACCATCGTTAAGTACACCAATAGCCCTTTTCTTAGCAATACTCATTAGTCTTTCTCTTTTCTTATATGGGTCTTCTCGATTTTCAGGGTTGTTTTTTCGTGTTTGTAAGGAGTTAACAGGCCATGATGGTGATAGGATTGATGGAGGAAGTGTAAAATTTTCTTTTGGGTCGCGACTTTTAATAATTAGCATGATTGCGTGATGTGTTATTGCTTCTCCCCAGTTAAGCTTAGTTCCTGAGTCTAATTTATTGTTAATTTCTGTTTCTATATTGTGTATGTCTGCTTTTGACTGGGTTGATAGCATACTAATGATCTTGTGAATTGTCTCTCGATTGAAATGAGAGTATGGATTATCTATTTGGTTAATAGATTCATTTGCGACATCAGGATGACGTGACTTGAGAACAGTCAGCCCTAGAGATGCCTTAGCACGTAGCTGTGAGGCAATAAATGATTGTTCGGTAGTCATGGTTTTCTTTTCGCCAGACATAGTGTAGTAGTTGGTTCTATGTAGTATGATATTGATAGGTGTGTGGTAGATTAAAGTATTTAAAAAGTATATAAACCCAGTTCAATTTTTTATACCGGTTTCTCGTTTTCTTACCGGTTTCCCGTTTAAGGGAAAAGGGCTATATTACAGTATGCTGGGTAATGATGGGCGTATGCTTGTGTGGTACAGTATTGTAGCTAGATTCGCCAGTATAGAGTTTACGTATGTTGTTGTACTAAATTGTACTCTTTATAAAATTGATTGTTACTTTATATTTATATTGTTTAGATAACATTAAACACATCATGGTTAGTCTACTCCAACAGATGGAGCTTTTACAAAAACAACAGGAAATACTTGCAGAAAAAATTAAAGCAGAACAAGAACGACAACAAAAACTAAATGACGAGAGTTCTATTGAAAGATTAGAAGAGCTAATAAAACCTATTACAGAATCATTAGATTTTAGTATAAAATTTTCACCAACACAACATGAACTATCTAGTAGAGAACAATTAAATAGAAAATACGAACAACTTCGACTAAAACGCCTTTCAAGACCTACACAAACACGTGCTATAAGTAGGCCACTAAATAAATTCGATATAAATTCGACACTTGCATGTGAGGAAATTTTCACTACCATTTTGAATATTCTAAAAAGGCAAGAAGAACGAATAGCTCAGTTAGAATCGTCTTAGACTACATACTAAAAAATTGAAAGTAAAAAATATTAATAAATTATTTTTATTATACCCCCACACTCACAAACTATTCACAATGCTTCTCCGTAGTGGAAAAATAAAGCATACATCCAATAAATGTTACAAGTGTAAGGAATACTATGGAAATAAAAAATTTAAATATAAGTGTTATAGATGCTATAAAAATCTACCAAATAAATACCCATGGAAAACTCCAGAATTCCGTCGTCAGGTTAACCAATGGGCTATAAATGAGCTTAATAAGTCAGATAAAATTCAAACATTAAGTATTATTAAAAAACTTATAAAGATTTGCTATACAAAAAATGATAGCGCACATCGGCTTCTGTATACATCAATACAGCAAATTCATAATGAATATAAATCAAATGGAAAAAATCTTTATATATCTGCAAAAGACGGAGCACATATACTAAGAAACGTGGGGATTGATTGTAATCAAAAATCGCATATTATTTGCCCTTTAATTTTAGATTGGTGGAATATGAAAAAATATAATTTTAATAACTCAGAATTATGTTATTTTGGAAGATATGGTGATGAAAAAGAATTTGAGGAATGTATAACCGCCATTCCACCACCAAAACCAAATGTAAGTTTCCTATTTAGTTGATGTTTATTCATCAATAATAATATATTGTCCCCAATTAGATAA
>Ga0255761_10005769_pt1 | contig 10761 bp, 9 predicted proteins | sample 071ome_29_FD_179961 | JGI IMG/M metagenome (GOLD analysis project Ga0255761, IMG submission 179961) | Coastal salt marsh microbial communities from the Groves Creek Marsh, Skidaway Island, Georgia - 071407BT metaG (version 2) | ecosystem: Environmental > Aquatic > Marine > Intertidal zone > Salt... | reverse complement strand
AATATCAGTAATAATAGTGTTTTTAATTGTAATACTAGCATTTACACCTAGTTCATATAATTACATTAGTACTCAACCTTATTATAATCAAAATAAGATTTATTAAACATTAATATATGTATATTAAATAAAATTATGTTTAAAGAAAGATTTAATATTCTTTATGAAAAATTTGTTGATGAAGAAGAAAATAAAAAGACTGAAGAACAAGAAGAAAATAAACAGAAAGAAGAATCATCAATAACCGACTCTCCTGCTTTTATACCTTTAGTTGTCTTGGCGGGTATAATATTTATTATAATTATAATAATTGTAATATACATTACAACAAGTAGTTCTTCAACTGAAAATGAAATACCAGGTGATCAAATGACACCAGGAATAACACCAGGTGATCAAATGCCACCAGGAATGACACCAGGTGATCAAATGCCACCAGGAATGACACCAGGAATAACACCAGGAATAACACCAGGAATGACACCAAGAGTGACACCAGGAATGACACCAGGAATGACACCAGGAATGACACCAGGAATGACACCAGGAATGACACCAGGAATGACACCAGGAATGACACCAGGAATGACACCAGGAATGACACCAGGAATGACACCAGATAGCCAAAATAGTAAATTGCCATCAAATACAGATTCTTCAATAAATACTGAAAAATCAATTTCACCAGTAGTAACAGATTTTAGTTCGCCAGAACCAAAAGAAGCAAGTATTAAAAACTTTGTACAGCAATAAACATATAAAAACACAATACAAATAATAAAAAAAATGGAAACAGAGATAATAAAAAAGAAAGTGGTAATAGGATTACCCGGTAATAATTTTTCATCAAAATTTCTAGTATCCTGGACTAGTAGCTTAAATACATTATGGGAAATGAATAAATATGATATAATAGTATCTCCAGGTGTATCAAGTTATGTATCATTTGCTAGAATGCAAACATTGGGACTAAGTAATTTAAGAGGAATAGATCAAAAAGCTTTTGATGGAATGCATTTTGATGTATTTGTAACAATAGATTCTGATATTGTATTTACAGCACAAAATCTAATAGATTTGATAGAAGCTACAGAGGAGAAGGATGTTGTAGCAGGATATTATAGAATGAGTGATTTAAAAAACTTAGTGGTTGTAAAAGATTGGGATATAAATCATTTTAAAAAAACTGGATCATTTAAATATCTACAGCAAGAAGATATGGAAGAATATAAAAACGATAAATATTTGAAGGTTGCTTATTGTGGAATGGGATTTATGGCATTAACAAAGAAGGCGATTGATTCTTTAAGTTATCCGTATTTTCATACGGATCTTCAAGAGTTTAAAGGAACAGATGGTAAATTAATAAGAGAGATGTGTTCAGAAGATGTATCATTTTGTAGAAATCTAACAAAAGAAGGATTTGATATAAATATATTACCAAAATTGCGTGTTGGGCACGAGAAAGCTTTAATAATATAAAAATGACAACCTAAAAACTTAAATGAATTAAATGAAGGAATATCTAATAATTGAGTTAAAACAAAGATTAAAGAATGATGTAGAATATAAAAGAACTGATATACAAAAACTATTGAACAGTATTGAACAATTAAATGAAACTCAATTATTATTATATATTAGAATACGATCAAAAGAAAAATCAAAACCTGATAATATTGAAAAAGAATATTATGAAAAGAAAAATATCTTTAAATAAATAAAATGTCATTTAACCGCTCAAAATACGATAATTGTAGTTATAAGAACGAATTAAACAGAAATGTAGGGATATTAGATTATATATTAAATATTAATAATTATGAGCATTCAAAACCGTGTAGACATCAATTAGGTTGGACAGCAGGGAATAATGTAAGTCATATTAAAGGTGACGTAATAGATCTTGAATCTGATTTAAGAAATCAAACAAGATATATATCAAAATGCAGTGGTGCTGTTTATACACCTTCAAATGATGGTTTTATTTATAACGATAAAACTGAACCAATTAATACAAAACCACTTCATTTGAATGCGTGTCAAACTATAGCATATAAATCAGTTCCTTTACCATATGCGAATTATGTAAATAATTCACGTTGTGGTCATAAATAACTGACAGATACAAATATTAATTTTTGATTAATAGGTTTAATAGGTTTTATATTAATTTTTGTATTATAAACATATTGATATATTTTATCATATTGTTTATTTTGGATATAATATAATATTAATTTATGTTTTTTGAGTAATAAATGTTTAATAACAATATAAGAATATATATTGGTATTAAATGTAGTATTAGGCATACCTAAAACATATTTAACATTTTTTAAAGAATGTTTTAATTCATTTTTAATATTACTATTAGTATATTTAATTTGATATAAAGTAGCTAAAAACTCCACGATAGCTTCATTTAAATTGATATTAACTTTAGATCTTATAGGATCGCCTAAATATACATCGTAATCTTTAAAATAGAATGCGTGATGTATAACTTCGTGTAAAGCCACTTTAAGCATTTCATCATTTCTATAAACAAAAATAATATTGTTATGTAAATATGTAAATCCTCCATTAATATAATGTGGATTATCGACAAACTCTCTTTTATTTGGACAATCAATTATAACAATATTTAAATATTTAACTTGAACCCCAAAATCCTTTAATAAATCAGTATAAAGTCTTTCAATTCTTTTTCCACATAATGAATAATTACTATTTTTTTTAGTAGAATAACCGTATAATCTAAAATGTGTATATTCTTTATAGAATACAAGTTTAGTTTTTTTAATGTAAGTAATCATACAATCTGTTAAATAATCAGTATGTTCTAAAAGAAAGTTTTTCATTTATTAAAATGTTAATATTTTTTCTTATACTATATAAGTAAAATGCAAACTAATATTAGACAAGATTATTGTAGTTATGACCAACAGATAAAAAAATCAATGGGTCCCGGATTATATCATATTAATACCCCTTGTAATGATCCTAATGCTTGTTCTCAAGATATAACACCCGATCCATATTATAGGTATCAAAAATATGGATATGCTACTTGCCCAACGGGAACAAATGTAAATGATGATAGTGAATTGAAAGGTTTAAATTATAAGAATAGTCATTGTGAGACTAATAAGTATTTACCAGGAAGTTATAAGAAGACAGGATGTAATATAAAAGGAATAAGTGAAAATTGCGGTAATTATACAGAAGATACTCGTTTATCAAATAATGCGTGTAATTTACGCGGAACTGGTATAAATCGTTTTATTCCTTGGTTTGCAGGTTGTAATGCAAATCCGCAAGATTATAAGAGTATTCAACCTTTTAACAATGTTCCTACAAATACGAAGGAACTATTTAAACAGAATCATATACCGTGTTTAGAAAAATTAGATGATCAAGAGAAGCATTTTCCTCCTTCTGAAAATATTAATTACAAACCAATGTTTAAACCAATGGATATAAAATCAACATTAGATCAATATTATCATCACGGAATGCCACCTAAATCTTGTTAATTATAAAACTAACATATATTTATTTTTATTTAATTTTAATATTAAAATTGCTATAATTCCTATTATTATATAGGCTATAATTTTATTATAAAACACTGTAAATCTACTGATAATAGTATCACATATACCAAAAATAGCTACCCATAATAAAATAACAATAATACTTATACTTTCCATTTTACTATATTTACATAAAGATAATTTGAGACATAATTTTATAGATGTATTGATGTCATTAGAAGATACTGTAATAAATGATGTTGATATTACTTTAGCAACTATTGAAAATCCTTTTAATACTATTAATACTGAAACGATTAATATTGATGGTCTAACTGTTTTTCGTGAAAATGATAAGTTTTATAAACGAGACGAAGAAACAGGTTTTGTAAGCAAACTATCAACAGGAAATGGTCAAGTATATAAATGGTATAAAATACGTGAAAGGGATGATTTAGTATATTTAGATGGTGATTTAATAGTTGATAATGTAATATATTTAAATGGTAATGTTACAAGTAATTATGATACAAGTGATTTTTCAAGTAATATAGATAATACTGTAATTAAATTTGTAGGAGTTGGTTTTGGAGCAGTAACGAATGAACTAAAAGATAAAGAAGTAACAAGTGATTATGTAGTAGTAAATGATGCGTGGAAGCAATTTAATAATAAGGTAGGTGATTTAAATGTATTTACATCAAAAACATTAGTAGTAAATGGTAATATATATGTAAAAGAAAGTTTAGATAATATTGTAGCCTCAAATATATATATAACAGACTTAAAAGAACGTAGTTTTACAGCGGAAGAAATAATATTAGGAACAAATCAATGGAAAACAATAGATAATAAATTATATATTGATAAAACTGTATGGATTAATGGTAATGTAATAGCAAGTGGTGAAATATATACTAATAGTAATTATTATGATCCAAATAATTCAAATCATAATGTATTATTACCAGATGTATCACGAAAAATAGATACAGTTAATATAAAAGATAATTTAATTGTAAATAATCATAAAAATATATTAAAAAACGAACAAATTGAAATAACAGGTTATGATATACAATTTACAGGATCAAATATATATATAGATGGTGAGTTATTTTTTCATCAAAAATATATACAAGTTTTAAAAGAAGTTTATGAACACACTGTTATATATAATGCTGCAGGATTAATGCAGAAAAGAACAGCTTTTACAGGGCAAATACCAATAACCCACGGTATAAAACACGAAGTAGGTTATGATATTATTTGGACTACAAATCCAACAAATTATGATATTTTTAAAGTATCGGGAGATATATTTTTAGCAGATACATTAAAAACAACTGAAAATGGTTTCCGTATTATTACTGATTTTATTTTAACAATAAATCCTATAGATGATGGATTTAATAATCCAGGTTTAGATGCTATGTTTGATATTAATAATCGTTATAAATTAGGTATATTACAAAATCTAATTGATGTTAAAGTTACTAGAGTATCAGCAAAACACGTAAGACTTAGTATGAATTGGGAAACTAAACCACATTATAAAGAACTATATTATGCCAGTATGGATATAACTGCGGTTGTTCCACAAAAATTAGGTAGAAGACTTTTAATAACTCCATATCATCGTATATATGATGGTGATGATGTAGAAATTGTAGATATAAAAGATTTAACACCATTTATAAAATTAGATTTAAGTGATTATGATGAAACTGAGAATGATATATCTAATTTACATTATCAAAATATTGATATAGCAAATGTAAAGATCTTAGGTGAAGGAGGAGTAAATGAAAGAACATCTTTAAGTGTTTATAAAACATCCTTAGATGATAATATTCATATTGCGGAATTTTGGGATAAAAATGCAAATAATGCAAATACAATACAATCTACCGATTGTCTTCATTGTTTTGATAATCATTATGGAAATAGTGTTCAAGGTGTAGTAATAGGAAAATCTGGTATAGTATGTATAGGAATAGAAGAAAAGGATAAAGAATATTCAGTAGTTGATGGACATCCTAATTCTAATTTAGCACAATTGAATGTAATGAGTAAAGATAAAGGTATAAATAGAATGAAAATAACTGGAAAACATAATAGGACAACAATAATAGATAATAATGCTAATTTAATAATAGGTAATTCAAAGAATTTTAATGAACGTAAAAATATTGAAAGACCGATGGTGAATGATTATGCATTAGATATTAATGGTCATACATTAATAACTGGTTCATTAATGTTAAATCATAATAATATAATGAGATCATATTTTAATGTAAAAAACGTGCAACCATTGAGAACAACACAGAATATAATAGAATTGTATGTTACTTGGGAAATAAATGTAGAAAATAGTTATGATATTTATCAACCAATTAATTTAGATATTAATTATTATATTAGTTCAATAGAATTATTTCCAATTAAAACAAGACAACAAAGTTATAATATTTTAATTAATCCACGAAATAACGTTGAATCAAATATGCCAAATATAATTACAGTTCTAGAGAAAGAGGGTCAAACTACTAGTTTATATAAAAATCTAAATGTTATTGGAACAAGAGAAGATTATAATACTGTTAAAATTGAAATTGATTCTACATTTGCTACATCACCAACTGAATATCCATTTAGTACAATAGCATATGCAAATGTGACAATAACAGGAGAGAGTTTTTTAAATCAATTTTTGGTGAATGATAAATTAGATTTTTTTGGTATATTAGAATTACCAAGTGTAAATGATATTAATTTATTATTAACAGTAGGTATATATGATATAGATTTATATAGTTTATTTAATATAACTGATATAGATCGTGCTAATTTTGAAATAGTTGAAGAATCAAGTAGTGATATAAATGCTTTTATGCAAGATGATCTTTTAAAAATTAATACAAATGCAAGAGGTATAGATTATAATTTTAAAATTAAAGTTCTTAATAGACGTAATCAAGTTGTAGATATACCTTTATCAATTTTTGTTACTGAAATTCCTTCAATAAGACCTTCAAATACATATACTATTCACGTAATAGAAGATTTAGTGATAGACGAAGTATCTTTGTATCTTTATCAATTTTATAATTTATTTGATATAATGGATGGTAATGATCAAAAATATTCTTGGGATTTTATTAAAAATCGAGTAAGATTTCAATCAACTTTTAGTATAGATAATGAAACTTCAATTTTAACAATAAGAGGATTTCAATCAGGTGAATTGAAAAATATTGAAATAAGTGCATATTATTTAAATAATGAAGGAACTGATTATATTTTAATTGATTCTACATTTAACATAAGATATACTGAAATTAAACAAATAATATCTTTACATATCAATCCAGTTCCAATATATTTAGAAGGTCTTACAGAAATAACATTAAATTTGTTAGATTACTATGATTCACCTAATGCAGATAAAATACGTTTTAATTATACAGGTATTGATAGGGTTAATATTATAACAAATAATATTAATATAACATTTGATCAATCTGATATTGGTCGCACTGTTAATATTACCGCATATTACGAAGGTCATTATAATACGACATATAATATAGGATTAGTATTTAATATTGTAGATTCTACAACATAAAACATCTAAATAGTAATTAAATGGATAATTTAAAACAATATCAAAGAGAATTACGTGAAAAATATAAAAAACAGGAAAATAATACTAAAATACAACCCGTTCCTAGAGTAATTAAACCTAAACGTAAATTAGTTCAAGAAATAATAGTAATTGATAGTAATACAAGGAATAAAGATAATTATAGATTACCAAATGAGTTTGTTATAAATATATCAGAAACACTGAAGAATGTTGTAGCATTAAGATTGATAAGAACAGAATATTTATTGAATGATGCTTCATTTACTGCAGCGATAATAAATAATCAACCAGTTCCTTTACAATTGTTTAAACATATTCAGGCATTTATATATTTGAATGGTTATAGTAAAATAAAATTAGCAAATAAAATGACAGTTCCTATTTTTAGTCAATTATCTCCAGGTGTAGAAACATTACCTGCTTCAAATGATAATTTAAAATTAGATCCTTATGCTTATATTTTAAATCCTATGGAAGAAAAATTAGATAAGTTTCACATAAAAATATTGGACGGTCAAGGTGAAATTATACCTATAATAGATCCTGAAAAAATAAGATTACTTTTAACTTTAGCAGTTTATAAGTGCGTTTAAATGCGTTTATTTTTGTTATCATTATAATATTTTAATGCGTTTAATTGTGTTTGAAATAAGCAATTTACATTATTTTTTATGCTCTTTTATTAAAATATGTCTAAGTATTCTAGTTCTGTAAATAATCTATTACATATACGACAATCTGGAAATGATAGGTTTCTCGCAATTGGTAAAGATCGTAATAGTTCTATAATTAATTTAGATGATGATAATATTCAAGCACAATTTAGGGTTTTAGATAACATTTGGACACCTAGTATTAATTTAAATAATATTGAATCAACATATAATTCTAATGTTATTAATATTGGTTCTGGAAGTACTATAATACAACTTAATCCTCATATAGGTATAGGAACTAATGATCCTTCTGTATCTTTTGAAATTAATACTGTAGATAGTATGAAAATACCCAAAGGTAATACTAGTCAAAGACCTACTAATTTAACATCTACGGATAAAGGTTTTATTCGTTATAATAATGAATTAGATCAATTTGAAGGTTTTGGTGCTAATGATAAATGGAGATCTTTAGAGGGTGTTATGGATAATGATCAAGATACTTATATTATTGCTGAATCAAACTTAGGTGATAATGATGAACTTCAATTTTATACTGCTGGTGATGAACGAATGATTATTAAGAGTGATGGTAAGATTGGTATAGGAACTTCAGAACCTAATGTTTCTTTAGATGTATCGTATAAAACAGATGCTATAAAATTACCAAAAGGTGATACTACTGCTAGAAATGCGATTGGTGCTAGTGGTATAGAAGACCAAGGTTTAATACGTTATAATACAGAATTACAACAATTTGAAGGTTATGGTGCTGGAAATGCTTGGGGATCTTTAGGAGGTGTTATAGATATAGATCAAGATACTTATATTAAAGCCGAAACTAATGCAACTGATAATGATGAACTTCAATTTTATACTTATAGTAATCAACGTATGATTATTAAGAGTGATGGTAAAATAGGTATAGGAACTTCAACCCCTTCTGTTCTATTAGATATATATGATTGTAATGAACATATACTTAAAGTTGGTTATGATAATATTGAAATATCAAGAAGTATTATTCCTAGTAATTCAAATGTAGATATTGGTGATCCTGAGAATTTAATACGTGATATTTATGTTTCTGACAATTCACTGTGGATTGGTGATACACATAAGATATCTCATTCAGATGGTAAATTAAAGTTTAGAAAAAGAAAGACATCTTCAATACCGCAAGTTATTTTAGATTTACCGGCTTACAGTGGATCTACTGAATCCCAAATATTACAAGCTATTGCTGATTACTTTAATGATAGCAGTTTATTAACAGTAAGTAATATTAAATTACGTCATTGGTTTAAATTTTATAGAAATCAAAAAGGTGCTGATAGAACTATATCTGTTCAAGAAATTTTCAGAGATAATAGAGAAGATTATGAACAAGAAGTTGCTGCGGATTCTTGGTTATCTACAGAAAATAATGATATATACTTAGGAGACGATTATAGTAAAATTGGTATAGGAACTTCAACACCTAATGTTTCTTTAGATGTATCTTATAGAACGGATGCTATAAAATTACCAAAAGGTGATAATTTATCTAGAAATGCGATTGGTGCTAGTAGTTTAGAAGACCAAGGTTTAATACGTTATAATACAGAATTACAACAATTTGAAGGTTTTGGTGCTAATGACAAATGGAGGTCTCTAGAGGGTGTTATGGATAATGATCAAGATACTTATATTAAAGCTGAATCTAATGCAACTGATAATGATGAACTTCAATTTTATACTGCTGGAGATGAACGTATGATTATTAAGAGTGATGGTAAAATAGGTCTTAATGTATCTGATCCTTCACATCAACTTCATATTAAAGGTAATACAAGGATTGAAGGTGATCTAATTGTAAATGGGACTCAACGTATTATTGATACTGATACTTCTACAACAGAACAATTTGTAATAACAAATGATGGAACAGGACCAGCTTTAATTGTAAATCAAATTGGTGCTCATCCAATTATGGATGTTCAAGATGATAGTAATTCAGTCTTTTTTATAGAAAATGGAGGTAATGTTGGTGTAGGAACAATTACACCAAATGAAAAATTACATATTAACGGTAATATTAATATTGTAGGTAATATTATATGTGATAGTTTAGATACTAGATTTGCTGATTTACAAGAAGTTTTAACTATTACACCTGGATCAATAACAAATGATCAATTAGCAACTTTGGTTAAACCTGATTTAGTATCTGCAAAAGCTATTAATATTGATTCAACGGCTACAGGTGGTTTAGATAATTCTACAGATGATCTTAAAATAAAAGCACAAGGTGTTAATAATAATCATATTCTTAATGGAACTATTGATTTAACACAAAAGGTTACTAATAATTTACCAGTTGCCAATGGTGGAACAGGTGCTAATACTGCTAACAATGCTAGAACTAATTTAGGATTAGCTATAGGAACTAATGTTCAAGCTTACAGTGCTAAATTACAATCTATTGCTAATTTGGCTGCATCTGCAGCTAAAATACCAATGTTTTCAGGATTAACTTCAACGACTTTATTAGATTTTGTAGATGACGAAGAAATGTTAGGTAATAGTGCAACTGCCGTTCCTTCACAAAGAAGTGTTAAGAAATATGTAGATACTTTAGTAGGATTTTTGAATATTGTTATTTATACTTTACACGCTTCTAATTTAGATTCTAATGTTGAACCCTTAGCACCTGAAGCAGAAGCAACTTTAACATTAGATGCTGATTATAGTATAGTAGGTGCTGAAGGAACTGAACAATATGATACTTTTATTGTTGATATGACTACTGATCTTGCTGATACATTAGGTGTTGATGAAAGTAGTATTGAAATAACTGAAGTATCTGAAGGTTCTTTAGTTGTTGATTTTGTTTTAAAACCTTCTGAAAGTGATAGTAATTTTAATCCATCTC
>Ga0255761_10005738_pt1 | contig 10795 bp, 11 predicted proteins | sample 071ome_29_FD_179961 | JGI IMG/M metagenome (GOLD analysis project Ga0255761, IMG submission 179961) | Coastal salt marsh microbial communities from the Groves Creek Marsh, Skidaway Island, Georgia - 071407BT metaG (version 2) | ecosystem: Environmental > Aquatic > Marine > Intertidal zone >... | reverse complement strand
CGACCCCGGCCACCGGGCTTTCGATCGGATCCAGACCGATCACGATCTGGAATTCATTGAAGGCGTCCTCGGCAGCCTGAAAATCACATGCCGTGGCCAGGAGGGCGATGAAAAGCGTGGCAATCAGCCGGGTTGGGTTCGAAAAGCGACGTGTCATAACAACAAAAGGTTCGCGGAGATGGAGTGTCGTGGGCCGAAGAAGCAGCCAATCAGATGCGGAAGCCGATACCGATCGTCAGAACCGGGTACCATTTGAACGACTCAAACCCATCGTTCAATGCCTGAAGATTTTCGGGCTCGGTCGTGGGCCGGAACAGGCCATTGTTTTCCAGGCCGATTTCCGGAGCGCCGGTGTAGAAGACGCCCAAGTCAAAAAGAACCGTCACAAGCGATTCGCCACTACCCAGATTGCCGAAGCCAATCCCCATGTAGGGATGAATGGATGACGGATACGTGATATTGCCTTCGAGCACACCGAGCTTATCAGGAGAAAACTGTTTTCCATCACATCCACCATTCTGGATCTCGTCACCAAAACACACCGAGTCCAGCGCACGTCCAGTGGCGCTGACATCAAAATTGTTTTTACCGGCGCCCGCCGTCAGGCGAAAGGAGTTGCCGAACGGGTGCAAATCGAGAAAAGCGGACATAGCCCCGATCCCTGCATCTGCATCAACGGTCAAGTTGGGGTCCTCTCCGGTCGTAGTTTCAGTATATCCGTAGGTAAAGGTTGAGAAATGGCCACGGATGTTGAGCTTCCCGGTCAACCCGATGCCGACCTCACCACCGATACCTGTCGTGCCGGCTCGAACGGCAAATCCAAGGTTTTGCGCTTCGGCTGAACCAGAGAAAAGAAAGAGGAGGGCAAAAACGGCGGTAGCGTATCTCATCGGATTCGGGCGGGAAAATGCGAAAAACAGCGTGTAGCGAGCGACAAACACAGGCCTGTTTTTGCCGCGCGAACACGATCCTTAATATCGATTATTTCGAGACCAGAATTCAGCTTTTCCCCAGATAAAAAGCTCTGCTACTGGTCGGATTCGAGAATATTCAACAGCCAACCCCTTTTAAGATTCAGGCAGCACCAGACGGCCAATTCCTGGCCTAGTCAACGGGAAGGTTTTTCAAGATTGATGGAAGAATGCCCCAGATGACCCTTCTGGGGACCGGGTGGGACACAAAAAGTCCGCTCAGACGTGTGAGAAGGCCTTTAGACCCCAGGCGCAATTGACCCATGCGGGCAATCGTCGTATTTTAGGCGTCTGCGTCATTTTTCCGGCACCCCACCGATGGCACGCTGCCATCACGCCGGATATTGATAACCGAAGGCACTTTCGCCTTCAAAATGATCCCGAGTCCCGATGGACATCAACAGCTTTAAAACAGTCAGCGCCAAGCCCGCCGAGATCGAGCGCGCCTGGTATGTAGTCGACGCCGAGAACATGGTTGTCGGTCGTCTCGCTTCTCCCATTGCGAGCATTCTGCGCGGCAAGCACAAACCGAACTTCACCCCGCACGTCGATTGTGGTGATTTCGTAATTGTGATCAACGCTGACAAAGTGCGATTCACCGGTCAGAAAGAGACCGACAAAGAGTACTTCCGTCACACCGGCTACCCGGGTGGAGGACGCGTCCGTACACCCAAAGAGGTTCGCGTCAGCAAGCCGATCTTCATGGTCCAGAATGCCGTCAAAGGCATGCTCCCGAAAGGTGTTCTTGGCCGTGAGATGTTCCGAAAGCTGAAGGTGTACGCCGGAAGCGAACATCCACACGGTGCACAGCAGCCGGAAGCTCTCGAGCTCTGATCTCTCCCCCCGAGTAACCGCAATATTTTTCTGATATGGCAACAGCCCTCACACAGTTCAACGCAGTAGGACGACGCAAGAATGCCGTCGCCCGCGTGTACCTGCGCCCGAACGGTTCCGGCAAGATTGTGGTCAACAAGCGTGACTACACGGAATACTTTCCGACCGTATGGCGCCAGACGGCCGTCACCTCTCCTTTCAAGGTCACCGAGACTGAAGGACAGTTCGACGTCGTCGTCAATGCACGTGGTGGTGGCATGACGGGTCAAGCCGAAGCCGTACGGCTCGGTATTGCCCGCGCACTGGTCTCCTTCAACGACGAGCTGAAGAAACCGCTTCGCGATGCCGGCTTCATGACGCGTGACCCACGTATGGTCGAGCGTAAGAAGTACGGTCAGCCAAAAGCTCGCAAGCGTTTCCAGTTCTCGAAGCGTTAATCGACTTTTTACGACCGGATGGTGCTCATGCACCGTTCGGTCTTTTCATCACACATACATCTGGATACCCACCGGGGTGACCAGGACTGCGGTCCCGGTTTCGGCGGGTGTGTGAAGGATGTAGCGGATCAACCCGATCAAAACAATGAGCGAAAGCAAAGAACAGTCGACGCATCGCGCGTCGATCGAAGACCTGCTGAAAGCAGGCACTCACTTCGGCCACTTGACGAGCCGGTGGAACCCCAAAATGCGCAACCACATCTTCATGGAGCGCAACGGGATCCACATCATCAATCTGAACCACACGCAGTCCTATCTGGACGAAGCTGCCGAAGCTGCAGCCCTTTTCACGCGTCGTGGCAAGCGGATCCTCTTCACTGGAACGAAAAAGCAGGCTCGCGAAATCATCCGCAAGCACGCCTCTGAATGTGGTTCGCCGTACGTCGTCGAGCGTTGGCTTGGTGGTACGCTGACCAACTTCCAGACCATTCGTCGTTCTATCCGTCGCATGGAAGAGCTGGCCAAGATGGAGGAAGACGGTACCATGGAAGTGCTTAAGAAAAAAGAGCGCCTCATGAAGTCGCGTGAACGCGAGAAGCTCGAGAAAACGCTTTCAGGTATCAAGGACATGGCCCGCGTCCCCGGCGCGCTGTTCATCGTGGACATCAACCGCGAGCACATTGCCGTCAAGGAGGCCCAGCGACTCGGCATTCCAATCATCGCCATCGTGGACACGAACTGTGATCCGGATGTCGTCGATTTCCCGATTCCAGCCAACGACGACGCGCTCAAGTCGATCGACCTGATCACCTCTGTTATCGCTGGTGCGGTAGCCGAAGGCAAGAAATCACGCGAGATCGCTGAAGCTGCCCAGAAAGCAGAAAAAGAAAAGCGCGCTCAGGAGAAGAAGGACGCTTCGGAAGAAGCGTAGTTCTTCGGCGAAGATCCTGGAGGCAACTACCCGGGATTTCGTCATGGTAACAATCTCCGATCAGCGGACTCCCATGCCGCTGACAACCATAAAAGAGAGACAAGAGAGATGTCTATTTCTGCAGCTGATGTAAAGAAACTGCGCGAAGCCACCGGCGTCGGCATGATGGATTGCAAGAAAGCACTCCAGGAAGCGAACGGCGACTTTGATGCAGCCATCGACCTGCTTCGTACGAAGGGCCAGAAAGTGGCCGCAAAGCGTGCTGACCGTGATGCCAAAGAAGGTGTTGTCGCAACGGGAACGACCGACGACGGCGCTACGGCCATTTTGGTCGAAGTGAACTGTGAGACCGATTTCGTGGCTCGCAACGAGGACTTCCAGGCCTTTGCCGCTGAACTCGCTGCGCTCGTCTTGGCTGAGAAGCCAGCCGACCGCGATGCCTTCCTGGGTGGAGCCATGGCCAGTGGCCGCACCGTCGAAGATGCGCTCACGGACATGACCGGTAAAATCGGTGAAAAGATCGATGTCCGCCGCACCGCTGTCATGAGCAGCGAAGGGGGTCAGGTGATCTCCTATATCCATCCGGGCGCTCGCCTCGGCGTCTTGGTAGATGTATCCGGCGACGGTGATCTCGCTGCCGCTGGTCGTGACGTAGCCATGCAGGTTGCTGCTCTGAATCCGGTTGGCACCAGCCGCGACGAGGTACCGCAGGACGTTCAGGAGAAGGAAATGGAAATTGCCCGTCAGGCAGCCATTGAAGAAGGCAAGCCCGAGCAGATCGTGGATCGTATCGCGACTGGAAAACTCGATCGCTACTTCAAGGACAACGTCCTGCTCGAGCAGCCCTTCGTAAAGGACTCCTCAATGACAGTAGGTGACATGCTCAAAGGAGCTGGTGCCAGCGTCAAAACGTTCGTACGATTCGCCCTCGGCGAGTAACCCGCGAACGAGTGACTTCCAGCCGCTCACGACGTAACGATGGGACGGTTTAAAGGCGGGGCTGCGCATGCAGCCCCGCCTTTTTTATACGCTGCACGTTGATCACACATGGCCGATTGGCGGTACCTCGTCGACCTGTGCGAGTGCGTCAACACATCAAATTCAGCACGGTCAGCAGCTTGAATGGCGAATTCCGGATTCGAAATGGCAAATTCTCTCGAAGGCAGGGCAAGGCGTAAGCAATGCCTTCAGAAACATTGAATTGCCGCAGGATCGGCGTTAGTTTGTCCCGATTGCACGGCCCCGATCTCCCACCCCCGAACCATTGACCGATTCAGCCTCCAACGGACGTACCTTCAAACGTATTCTGCTCAAACTCAGCGGTGAATCCCTCATGGGAGACAAGGCGTTTGGCATCGATGAAGATGTCCTGCGCGTCTATGCCCGTGAAATTCGCGAAGCGACCGAGGCAGGCATCGAGCTGGCTCTGGTCATCGGCGGAGGCAACATCTTCCGCGGTGTCAACAACGCCACCAAGGGTATGACGCGTTCCCATGCGGACTATATGGGTATGCTCGCAACCATGATCAATGCCATGGCCTTGCAGGACGCCTTGGAGCAGGAAGGCGTGCATACGCGTCTTCAGTCGGCCCTCCACATGGATGAGATTGCAGAGCCGTTCATTCGTCGAAGGGCCGTTCGGCATATGGAGAAAGGCCGCGTTGTCATTTTTGGTGCTGGTACGGGTAATCCATACTTCACTACCGATTCAGCTGCCGCACTCCGGGCCTTGGAAATTGCAGCTGACGTGATCCTTAAAGGGACGCGCGTCGATGGCGTCTACACGGTCGACCCGGAGAAAGACCCGCAGGCCGTCCGCTACAGCGAAATCCATGGAAATGACGTGATTTCAAAAGATTTGAAGGTCATGGACATGACCGCTTTCACGCTGTGCCGTGAGTCGGACATGCCTATTATCGTTTTCAACATGGACACAGGAGGAAATCTCCTGCGCCTTGTTCGGGGCGAATCCATCGGGACGCTCGTTCATTGGAATGACGACGCCGCTGAACCCGTTCTCGCCTGAGGACCCAACACACCCTAGCTACCTGTCGACATGATTCACGAAGACCTGCAACTCATTCTCGAAGACGCAGACGAGCACATGGACAAGAGCATCGAGCACTTGCGCCATGAGCTGATCTCCATCCGCGCGGGGCGGGCTACCCCAACCATGCTGGAAAACATCAAGGTCGACTACTACGGGTCCGTCACCCCGTTGAATCAGATGGCCAGTATCAGTGCTCCACAGGCTGACCTGCTTATCGTTCAACCTTGGGATGCGACAGCACTGAACGACATCGAAAAGGCTATCCAGTCGTCGAATCTGGGACTGAACCCGTCCAACGACGGAGGAATGATCCGCTTGCCAGTTCCTCCGCTCTCGGAAGAACGTCGTCGCGACCTGGTCAAAGCTGCCCGCTCTCTCGGTGAAGAGACAAAGATCTCGATCCGAAACGTGCGGCGTCATGCCAAGGACGATGTGAAGAAGACCCAGGAGTCGGAAAATTTACAGGAAGACATGCGCTATGAAGCGGAAGAAACGCTTCAAAAAATGACCGACACACACACAGAGAAGGTCGACAAGCTGCTCGATCACAAGGAAAAAGAGATCATGGAAGTGTGACCTGGCGCGTTTGATGGCGGGTTTTTCGCCTGACAGCGCCCTTCAAGATTCACCAAGCCTGCACGAGCGCCCAGAAACAAGGCCCCGCTGCTGGCATTGGTGGAGCTTGCCCCGGAGAGGTGCCCGAGTGGCTGAAGGGGCTCGCCTGGAAAGCGAGTATGCGGGTTGACCCCGTATCGAGGGTTCGAATCCCTCCCTCTCCGCATGCGACGAGAACCCTGGTTGTCTTTTGACAGCCAGGGTTTTTTGCTTCCAGGCCTTTTATGGGGACGGTCAGCTCCGAATTTCACCCGTGCGAGGCAAGCGATTTCCTATCCGGGAATGAAGTACCTGCTCCGTTCGTCATAGCTTCGTTCGCAGCGAACTTTCGGTTCTGCTGCGTGCACAAAAAAGCCCGCTACACCCGACCGGATTGTTTCGTACGTTCCGACGCTCCATCCCATCCACTTGGATTCCGGCCTGATCCTCATGATTAGACTGACACTCGGCCTTGTCGCTGTGTTTCTCGTCGTCCCCGACGCTTCTGCGCAGACGTTTTCCAACGAATTCTCCCGGCTGAACACAAATCCCATCAGTGACCGCAGAATTGAAAATGTCTCCGTTGCAGATTTCAATGCGGACGGGCGCCTTGACATCTACCACACCGGGCGGCTGTACCGCCAGAATGAGGATGGTAGTTTCGATGACGTGCTTGCCCGGGCTGGTATTCAGGTGGAAGGCAGCTCCGTTCAAGGAGGCATTTTCGGAGATGCCAATCAGGATGGACTACTGGATCTGCTGATCCTCGATGCCGAACCCGGAAGTCGGTTTTACCTGAACAGATCGGGCGAAAAATTTGATCTGGGTAACAGCAAAACCAATCTGATTTTTCAGCAACCTCCCGTCGGAGCCTTCTGGGCGGACGTCAATGAAGACAACTTCGTTGACCTGGTGGCCGGTTCTTCAAATGGCCAGAACCCGGTATTCCTGGGAAATACCTCGAACAGCTTTACCAATGTGGGCGATCTCATGTTGGCAGGCACCGAGCCGGTCACCTGTGGTCTTGCCGTGAGTGACTTTGATCAAGATCAGGATCCGGATTTTTTCGCTGCCAGATGTGGTGCCGGCAACGAACTGCTCGTCAATAATTCCTCCAGGGATCGTTTCTCAACCAACTTCAGAGGCTCGGGCGTCGAGAGTCGCCGCGTCAGTCAGGATGGGCATTGGTTCGACTACAACAACGACGGTTGGGAAGACCTGCTGGTGGTCAATCATTGGGCGGAATTCAATAATGCGGAAACGCACCTATACCGAAATGATGCAGGACAGAACTTTGTCGATGTAGCGGCAGAGGCTGGCGTGATTGGAGCGGTGAATCTACCGAAGGGTCCTGCGACCATCGGTGACTTTGACAACGATGGTTGGCAAGACATTTATCTGCCCTTCAACAACCAGGGACGGCTTTACCGCAACATGGGCGATGGCACCTTCGAGGATATTTTTGATATCAGTATGGGCCTGGACTCCGTGGGTACGGCCGTAGCAGCGGGAGACATCAACAATGACGGTTGGCTCGACTTGGTAATCCCACAAGCTCAAGGCACAGCCATCATGATCAATGATGGAGGTACGAACAACTGGGCCTCCATAGAGCTCAAGAATCCCTCCCGTAATCGATTGGGCGTGGGATCCCGGATTCATATCCAAGCTGGTGGGATGCATCAGATGCGTACGATCACGGCTGGAACGGGGTCTGGAAGCCAAAGTGACGGTTTGCGGGCACATTTTGGTCTCGGAACGGCATCTACCATCGACGAGGTCCTCATCGTATGGCCTGATGGATTCTCAGAAACGATCACCAATCTTCCCGCGAACGAGCAGTACACGTACGTGCGCGGAGTGGGATTGAATGACGCGCCTCAAGCGTTCGCGCTGGGCGCTCCGGTCAACGCGGGTTTCGTTAACCCTGACGCCGACACCATCACCTTTGAGTGGGCCGAGGCAGTTGATACGGACGCAGTGACCTACACGCTAACCATAACCGGGCGCGGATTGAAACTCTCTTTCCCCGATCTGACCAGCAACTCACTGGACGTATCGACGGCATTAATGCCCCCGAATCAGATCTACGAGTGGTCTGTCGTCGCTTCGGACGGCTATTCCTTGCGATCCGGGTCAGAGGAGCGCTCCTTCAGTTTTGGCCAGCCTGACGTGGCTAATTCAACCCTGCAGTTGCCGGCACTCTACGACTTTGGGCTGCCGAATCTTTCAAGCGGAGTTGCTGAATTTGCAGACATTGATCTGGACGGAGACCTTGATCTGTTGGTTGGAGGAGATGCTACTGGGACAGCGGTGCTTCGGCTATACCGTGCGGATGACGCTACGGTCGTAGCTGATGCCAACGGTGGAGAATTCATTTTCAAAGCTCTCAATCCGGCTGGTGTCTCCCTCGAGCCCGTCTCCCAACCAAACATCGCATGGGGTGATATTGACCGGGACGGTGATCCGGATCTCCTGGTTACCGGTATCTCTCGGGAAGATGGTCAGCCTCTGACCACCGTATATCAGAACCTTGTAGGGCAATTCATCCCGCTTTCCGTGGATGGTCTCGAAAATGTGTGGGGAAGCGGGGTCTCTTTGCAGGACATCAACGGAGACGGCTGGCCCGATATCGTTTTGGCCGGAAGCTCTGAGACCGATGCTACCTTGTCCACGATGGCTGATGTCTGGATCAGTCAGAACGGTTCGGGATTCGTGAGAGCCAGTGCCGGAATACCCCCACACATGTTTGGGGAGTCGGCATTTGCTGACATGGATGGAGACGGCGACCTGGACATGGCACTCACGGGCGATCTCGGAGGTGGCCGTTTCCACGCAGGTATTTACCGCAACGACGGGGTTGGCTCGGGTGGGACCTTCACCCTGATATCCTCTCCGCTCGCTCAGGTATCGGGTGGATCTGTAACCTGGGGTGACGTTGACGCAGATGGCGATCCAGACGTCCTTCTTTCCGGTGGTGCCTTCTCGCCTGAATTGCTTCGCGGTATCACCCGCCTTTATGTCAATGATGGCGGCTCATTCAGCACACATCCCTTTCCCTTCGACGGGGTAGTGACAGGACGCGCCATCTGGGGAGACTATGAGAATGATGGCGATCAGGATATCTTCGTGGTCGGTGCGCGTTCTCCTCTTGGCGAAACCGTGGGTCGTCTGTATCGAAATGTTGATGGGCAATTCGTTGCCGAACTCGATGTCAAAGGATTTGTCTTCGCCACGGCGGCATTCGGTGACTACAACGGAGATGGGGATCTTGATTTCATTGCCTTTGGGATTGATGCTGAAGGAAACGTGGACACCACGTTCTACATCAATCAGCAGGTACCTGAACCCGTACCGGTAACTCGGTAAGTCCACGAAAGAGCTGGCAGTCAGCGCCGTATATTCCCTTCGGCGTCCAGGTGCACGCAAGGTGCCCGACCACCAACTTTTTTATCACCGGACTACCGAACCAACATGATTGCCAGCATGACCGGCTACGGCCGGGGCGAAGCAGAGGTACGAGGCTACGAAGCTGTTGTGGAGCTCAAATCCGTCAACAGCCGCTACTGCGAGGTTTCCCTCCGCTCACCGAAATCGCTCAACGCGCACGAAGCCGATATCCAGCGGATTATCAAACAGGCCTTTTCGCGTGGCAGAATCTCCGCTTTCGCCCAGGTCTCCGACCCAACTCCCGATGAACTGCCCGTTCGGGTAAACGCAAAAGCCGTTGTGGCCTACCGAGATCTGTTGGAGACGGTGCGGACATCGGCAGGAATCGAAGAACCTGTCCGTCTCGATCACATCCTGAAGCACTCGGATGTTTTCGAAACGGATGAAATGGAAGAAGATCTCGAAGCCGTATGGGAGGCCACGAAGCTGGCCCTTGATGCGGCTTGCCAAGGCATGACCTCCATGCGTCTTCAGGAGGGCCTTGCGCTCAAGACAGAACTTGACGAGCGCCTCGACGGCATTGAATCCAAACTGCGTGAGGTCGAGCGCTTGGCGCCACAACGCGTCGCCTCTTCAGGAGAACGGCTGCGGGAGCGGCTCGCGGAAATCATCGAAGAGGGCCGCATCGACTCAGAGCGCATTGAATTTGAAATGGCCATGCTGGCCGACAAGCTTGATGTACGCGAAGAAGTGGTCCGTATGGATTCCCATCTCGGACTATTCCGCGAAGCCATGGCCTCGGGTGAGCCCGTGGGCCGCAAGATGAACTTCTTGTCCCAGGAAATGAATCGCGAGATCAATACCATTGGATCCAAGTCCAATGATGCTGACATGGCGCACCTGGTGGTGGGGATGAAGGAAGAGCTGGAGAAAATCAAAGAGCAGGTCGAAAACGTTGAGTGAGCGGGCCCACCATAGCCCGTGCGTAATTATAGTAGCCGCGCCCAGTGGATCGGGCAAGTCGTCCCTTGCTGCCAAACTGATAGCTCAGATGCCGCAGATCCGCTTCTCAGTCTCCGCGACTACGCGGCCACCTCGTGAAGGCGAAGTTGATGGCGAGGCCTATCACTTCCTGGACGAGGAAGCCTTTCGCAAGGCTATCGCCGAGAATCGATTGCTCGAATATGAGGAAGTCTATCCGGGTCGCTTCTACGGGACACTTCGGAGCGAAGTGGATGCCTCGTCTGCCAATCAGCCAGTGCTGCTCGATGTAGATGTCGTAGGCGCGCTCAACGTCAAGAAGCAGTATGGCCGACAGTGTCTGGCCGTTTTCGTGCGCGCGCCCGACATGGAGACACTGGAAAAGCGCCTGCGTGGTCGTGGTACCGAGGATGAGGCCTCCCTTCGCGCCCGGCTCGACAAAGCGGCCTTCGAAATGTCGTTCGAATCCTCCTTTGATCACAGCGTCATCAACGATGATCTGGATGTGGCTGCCGCCGAGCTGATTGCGCTAACCCGCTCCTTCGTGGCTACCTTTGACCATGGCTGAATCGAATCACATGACCGGCCGACGCATCCTTCTGGGGGT
>Ga0255761_10005714_pt1 | contig 10810 bp, 14 predicted proteins | sample 071ome_29_FD_179961 | JGI IMG/M metagenome (GOLD analysis project Ga0255761, IMG submission 179961) | Coastal salt marsh microbial communities from the Groves Creek Marsh, Skidaway Island, Georgia - 071407BT metaG (version 2) | ecosystem: Environmental > Aquatic > Marine > Intertidal zone >... | reverse complement strand
TCAAAAGAGCCAATAATCACCCAAATGGATTAGCAGCTTATGTTTGCACTTCTTCTATGAATGTCGCTCATGAAACATCTGAAGCTTTAGAAACAGGAATGGTTGCGATTAATACACCTGTAATACCGACTGCAGAAACTCCATTTGGAGGAATTAAACAAAGTGGATACGGAAGAGAGGGTGGTTCGATGGCAATTAAGGATTATCTAAATATAAAGTATACCCATCTCGGCTTAAAAGGTTAGTTTATGAAAGTTGGAATTATAGGTACAGGTCTGATGGGCTTTCCAATGGCTATTAATATAGCTAAAAAGTTTGAGCTAAAATCTTTCAATAGAACTTTTGAAAAAATGAAGGATCTTGAAAAATATAAAATTACACTTTGTAATACTTTAGAGAGTTTATCAAGGGATACAGATGTTATTATATCCATGTTACCAGGAGATAAAGAAGTAATTGAAAGTATTAATCAAATAAAAAATTTTGTTAAATCTGGAACTGTGTTTATAGATATGAGTTCTACAAAAGTTTCTACAGCTAATGAATGTTATAATATTCTTAAAGAAAAAGACTCAAACTTTATAGATGCCCCAGTTTCTGGAGGTCCAGAAGGAGCAAAATCTGGCTCTTTAGCTATTATGGCCGGAGGTGATGAAGATGCATTTTTAAAAGTGAAAAATGTATTAGAAACCATGGGTAATCCAACTTTAGTAGGTCCAACTGGCAGTGGTCAAGTTTCTAAATTATGTAACCAAATTATTGTAGGAGTTACAATTGGAGCAGTAGCAGAAGCTATAATTTTATGTGAAAAAAATGGAGCAGATCCAAATAAATTTATAAAAGCAGTATCCGGAGGATTTGCTGATGGAAAAATTTTACAAAATCACGGTCAAAGAATGATCGACAAAGATTTTGTTGCTAGAGGAAAAAACATTACTCATTTGAAAGATATGAATAATATTCTTGAATGTGCCTCACAAAAAGGCATAAAACTTCCAATTTCAAAGCTTATTCAAAATATGTTTAAAAACTTATGTGACTCAGGTTTTGAGAACGATGATCATTGCTCTTTGTACAAGGAAATTTCAAATTTAAAATAAGTGGTGCCCACAACCAGAATTGAACTGATGACCCCGTCCTTACCATGGACGTGCTCTACCAACTGAGCTATGTGGGCATTTTCATTATTAATATATTTTCCATTGTCTAATAAAAGTCTTTTTTTAATCAAAAATTAAACTTTTTTAATTTGTATTTATTTTGGATGATAAAAAAAATGTCTAATATATTAGTTCTTTTAGCTTTCGTATTTGTAGCTAATTGCGCTCAACACTCAGTTAAATTTGGTAAAAAATGTACGGAAGTTGCAAAGGATGGAACTTACGAAAAATCTTATATTTGGATTGTAAACAACAATACCAATCCAGATTTTGGAAAAAAAATTACAAAACAAAACTGTATTTCTGCAGAAAGCTCATAAAAGCCACTTAATGTAGCTGTCCAATTTCTTGACAAAATCTTCAGATATCTATTTAAAGTGCTCAGCATCAAAGTTGATGCTGTAATTTAAGAAGAAAGTAAGTATGAGTATAAAAGGTAAAGTAAAATGGTTTAATGGAACTAAAGGTTATGGTTTTATTGAACGTGAAGACAAAGAGAAAGACGTCTTTGTTCATATGTCTGCAGTAAAAGATTCAGGAGTAGGTTATCTAGATGAAGGTGATTCTTTGACTTTTGAAATCGAAGAAGGAAAAAAAGGCCCTTCAGCAGTTAACCTAAAAAAAGAATAGGTTAAAAATTTAACGTAGGAGGCTCGGTCATGGGTATACATTATGATTATAAATCCAAAAGAGGAGAAAGAGCTATGCTTAAGGAAGCTAAGAGAAAAGAACGTTTAGCTCTAAAGAAAGCTAAAAGAGCCTCCACGTCAGATATTGAAGAGAAAAGTGAAGAGGTTAAAATGCACGATATTAATACACCTATCACTTTAGATGATTTAACCAATCCAGATAAATAGCTATGCAATTATTATCCAAAAAGGATGATAAAAAACAAAAGCTTGCCGATGCTTTGAAGCAAAATTTAAAAAAGCGAAAAGAATTTAAAAAAAAATTAGAAAATAAATAATGAGCGTTCTTTCAGATAAATGGATTAAAAAAATGTCATTGGAACATGGGATGATAAGTCCATTTATTGAAAAACAAGAAAGATCTAATAATATATCATATGGCCTTTCTTCATTTGGATATGATGCAAGAGTCTCAAGCGAATTTAAAATATTTACTAATGTAAATTCATCAATTGTAGATCCAAAAAATTTTTCAGATAATAATTTGATTACCAAAACAGAGGATGTATGTATTATCCCTCCAAATTCTTTTGCTCTTGCCTCGACAGTTGAGTATTTTAAAATTCCAAGAGACACTTTAGTGATATGTTTGGGAAAAAGTACTTATGCTAGGTGTGGAATTATAGTAAACGTAACTCCATTAGAACCTGAGTGGGAAGGCCATGTGACTTTAGAGTTTTCAAATACAACTCCATTGCCGGCAAAAATTTATGCTAATGAGGGAGCATGCCAGTTTATTTTCTTAAAAGGAAATGAGTCTCCAGAAACTTCGTATGCAGATAGAAAAGGAAAGTATATGAAACAAACTGGCGTAACACTTCCGAAAATCTAATTATCAATGAAAAAAATTGTTATTCAAGGAGGAGTAAAGCTTCATGGATCAATTAATATTTCAGGATCTAAAAATGCAAGCTTACCAATACTGGCAGCAACATTATTAATAGATGAAAAAATAATTTTAAGTAATGTTCCAATTGTCAAAGATATATTGACTATGGTTAGTCTTTTGGAAACATTAGGCAAAAAAGTTAAAGTAAAAAGAAATTCATTAGAAATAACTTCAAAAAATAAAAAAAATTATGTAGCCAAATATGAGCTAGTTAAAACAATGCGAGCAGGCATTTTAGTTATTGGACCATTATTAGCTAAATATGACAAAGCCAAAGTTTCTCTACCAGGCGGTTGCGCAATTGGAGCAAGACCAGTTGATATACATTTAGATTTTTTATCTAAGTGTGGATATGAAAATAAAATTTCAAAAGGTTATGTTATTTCTAATAAGCAATCTATTAAAAAAAAAATTTTATATAAATTTAAGAAAATATCTGTCGGAGCGACTGAGACTGCTATTTTAAATTGTTGTTTATCGAATAAAAAAGTTAAATTAAAAAACATTGCAATCGAACCGGAGATAATTGATCTGATTAATTTTTTAAATAAATCAGGTGCTAATATTAAATTTACAGCAAAAAGATCTTTGTTAATTAAAGGGGTTAAGAGTTTAAATAGTACAAAATACAGTATTATGCCTGACAGAATAGAAGCTGGAACTTATATGATAGCTTCTGGTATTACACAAAGTTCTTTGACTTTAAATAACATTTTAATTGATCATTTAAAAAATATTATAACTGTTTTAAAAAAAATTGGCTTTAAATTTAAATTTATTTCAAATACGAGTTTAAAAATTTTACCTTCAAAATTAAAACCTATTAAAATAAAAACAGTTCCATACCCTGGTTTTCCAACGGATATGCAAGCTCAGCTGATGAGTTTGCTCATTTTAACGAAAGGCAACTCAGAAATTAAAGAGGATATTTTTGAAAATAGATTTTTGCATGTTTTAGAGCTGCAAAGGATGGGAGCTAATATTCAAATAAATAATAATGTAGCAAAGATTACAGGTATAGATAAGCTTTCGGGAGCTGAAGTTATGGCAACAGATTTAAGAGCCTCTGTATGTTTAGTGCTAGCTGGTTTGGTAGCAAGAGGAAAAACTGTAATAAACAGGGTTTATCATCTTGAAAGAGGTTATGAAGATTTAGTAAAAAAATTAAAAAAATGTGGAGCTAAAATTAAATTTTTAAATGCTTGATAATCAAGGTTTTCTAAAGCTAAAAGCTGATGACAAAAATGATCTAAAGGTATTTGCTGCCTATTTACAAGATAGTATTACAACTCCTAAAGAAATAAAATTTTTAGAAAAAAATAAAGCATTTATTTGTATATTTAATAGATTTATGTGGGAAGATGCTGAAAAGGGTATTTTTAGAGATAACAAAAGAATTCGATCAGCATTAAAAATAAATGATGTAAGATCAGTAAAATCAAAAAATCTTAATCCTCAAGAAGAAAAAGCACTAGAATTTCTAACAATTAATGTTGAGCAGGGTGATCAAGAAAATATTAATATTAATCTTTTATTTTCAGGCAATATGACTATATCAGTAAATGTAGAGGCAATTAATGCAACGTTAGAAGATTTTTCTGATAGTTGGAAAACAAAGATTAAGCCTGTTCATAAAATTTAATGAAAATATTAAATACAAAAAATAAACTATTTAAAAAAAATTTTGATTTAGTTCTTGGTTCTAAAAGAATTCAGTCAAATAATAGTCAAAAAATAGTAAAAAAAATTATTAGCGATATCAAAAAAAATGGTGATTTAGCTTTAATTAAATATACCAAAAGGTTTGATAAGGTAAATTTTGGTCAATCAAAAATTAAATTAGATGACAAGTTAATTAGCAAAAAGATCAAAAATTTAGATGTAAAAATTAAAAAGTCTATTGATTTGGCTTTTAACAGAATTACAAAATTTCATAAAAAACAAGTATACAAAGGTTTTAAATTCAAAGATAAATTAGGTAATCAATTAGGTTACAAAATCTTACCTTTAGACAAAGTTGGAGTTTATGTGCCTGGCGGAACGGCAAGCTATCCAAGCACATTATTAATGAATTCAATTCCAGCAATGGTTGCTGGTGTTAAAAATATATATTGTGTGATGCCAACTCCTAGAGGTGAAATAAATGCCGGCGTATTATACGCAGCAAAAAAATGTAAAATAAAATCAATTTTTAGAATAGGTGGTGCGCAGGCAGTTGCCGCTTTAACGTACGGTACAAAAAATGTTCCAAAGGTCGATAAGATTGTTGGGCCTGGAAATATATTTGTAGCTACAGCAAAAAAAGAAGTTTTTGGAACTGTTGGTATTGATATGGTTGCTGGACCATCAGAAATAACTGTAATCGCGGATGATCATAATAGAGCAGACTGGACTGCTGTTGATTTATTATCGCAGGCAGAACATGATATTTTATCTCAATCAATTTTATTAACCACAAGTGAAAAATTTGCAAAAAAGGTTTCTTTAGAAGTTAAAAAAATATTAAAAAACTTACCTAGAAAAAAAATTGCATCTAAAAGTATTAAAAATTACGGATGTATAGTCGTGTGCAAAAATAAAAGAGAATTAGTAGATTATGCAAACATTATTGCACCTGAACACCTTGAAATAAAAATTAAAGGTTCTGAAAAATTAGAAAAACTAATTAAAAATGCAGGCTCAATATTCTTAGGTGAATTTAGCCCTGAAGCTATTGGAGATTATTTGGCTGGCCCAAATCATGTATTACCTACATCTGGTTCTGCAAGATTTGCTTCAGGTTTATCGGTTAATGATTTTTTAAAAAGAACATCTTTAATTAAGTGTACCAAAAGAGGTATTGAAAAGATTGGTCAAATGGCTATAAACCTCGCAAACTATGAAGGTTTGCATGCACATGCATTGTCAATCAGCAAAAGGATAAAAAATTAATGGCAAAAGAAGAAATGATTGAATTTAAAGGCAAGGTAACAGAATTGTTACCTAACGCTACATTTCGGGTAAAGCTGGAAAATAATCATGAAATTTTAGCCCATAGTTCAGGAAAACTCAGAAAAAATAGAATTAGAGTGTTAGTTGGTGACACAGTTTTGGTTGAGGTCACTCCCTATGATCTGACAAAAGGTAGAATAACTTTTAGACTTAAATAAAAGAGTCTGAATGTCTAAATTAATATTAGCAAGCGCATCTCCAAGGCGATTAGAATTGCTCAAAAGTACAAGTATTTTTCCTGATATTGTTGAACCTGCAAACATTGATGAGAGTATTAAAAAAAAAGAAAAATCTAAGTTTTATTTAAAAAGAATTTGCTTTGAAAAAGCTTTGAGTGTTCAGAAAAAATATAAACAAGACATAATACTTTCAGCGGATACAATAGTTACAACAAATCAAAAAATTTTTGGCAAGCCATCTGGCAAAGAAGACGCAGTTAAAACATTGAAATATTTATCAGGTAGAAATCATAACGTCAGCACCGGTATTTGTGTTTTGTATAAAAATAATAAGAAAATTAAAATTATAGACACTAAAATAAAATTCAAAAAACTTCATAATGATGAAATAGATCAATATATAAAAACGAATGAATGGACTGATAAAGCAGGTTCATACGCTATCCAGGGTTATGCAGAGAGATTTGTTGTCAAATTAAACGGATCATATTCAAATGTTGTAGGTTTGCCACTATACGAAACAGTCAATTTACTAAAAAGTATAAAGAATTTTTAATTGATTATTTAATCATTATATGAAAAAAGCCTTTCTGTTGGTCTCGTAGCTCAGTTGGTAGAGCAGAGCCCTGAAAAGGCTTGTGTCGCTGGTTCAATTCCAGCCGAGACCACCACTTAGATCTTGAAATTATTTTTTAAATAAGTATTTATCTCCATAATGAAAAATATAGTTTTAAATCATGTACACCATCACACACATGCTAAGCATGGGCTTGGCAATTAACTATATATTTAACAAAAAAAAAATAATATAAACTTTAACAAATGCAGCTGTAGCTCAGTTAGTTAGAGCGCCTGTCTGTGGAACAGGAGGTCGTTGGTGCAACTCCAACCAGCTGTACCAAAAAAATGAATAAAAAAACAAGTAAGCCACCTGTAGATTTACCTGGTGGCTTTATCGATAGAAAAGAAAAAGAACTGGTTATAAGAGATTTCTTAATTAAACAGATTAAGGAAGTTATGACCAAGTATGGTTTTGAGTTTCTTGAAACGCCTAGTTTTGAATATACTGAAAGCTTAGGGAAATTTTTACCAGATAAAGACAGGCCATCAGAAGGAGTTTTCTCGTTTGAGGATGGAAAAAAATGGTTATCTTTGAGATATGATCTAACAGCACCTTTAGCAAGATTTTCAGCAAAAAACTTTGACAGTTTACCAAGGCCCTTTAAGAGATATCAAGTTGGCACAGTTTGGAGAAATGAAAAACCAGGACCAGGTAGATTTAGAGAGTTTTTGCAATTTGATGCTGATTATGTTGGTACAAATAATTTACTAGCTGACAGTGAATTATGTGTGTTGATTTCAGAGATATTATTAAAATGTGGACTAACAGAAAAAGAATTTAATATTAAAATATCTAATAGAAAATTATCAAAAGGACTATTAGAAGATTTAGATATTGTTGACCAAGATCAGCAAGGCATATCATTACGAGCAATAGACAAATTAGATAGAGTAGGCTTGGATGGTATTAAAGATTTATTAGGCAAGGGTAGAAAAGATAAATCTGGTGATTTTACTGATGGAGCAAATCTTGAAGCCTCTAAAATTGAGAAGATAATTAATTTTTTAAATTGTAAAGGAATTGAGGATTTAAAAAAAATCAGTCAAAATAAAATTTATAATGAAGGAATAACTGAACTTGAAAATATATGTGAATATTTCAAGTTATTTGATTTTAAAACTTTTAAAATTGACCCTACAGTTGTACGAGGGCTGGAATATTATACTGGTCCAATTTTTGAAGCAGAATTAACATTTAAAGTAAAAAATGATAAAGGGCTTGATATTGAGTTTGGTTCAATTGGTGGTGGCGGTAGATACGATGATTTGGTTAAAAGATTTAAAAATCAAGATTGTCCTGCCACTGGAATCTCAATTGGTTTAGATAGGTTACTATACGCATTATCACAAAAAGATATTTTTGATTTTAAGCAAAAAAGTCCAGTTTTAATTTGTGTATTAGATGAAAATTACAATGATTATTATTTTAAAATTTTAAATTTATTAAGATCAAATAATATTAATGCAGAAATTTACACAGGTTCTTCGGGATTTAAAGCTCAACTAAAATATGCAGACAAACGAAATTGTAAATATGCAATTATATGTGGTGAAGATGAGGTTGCAAAAGAACTAGTAACTTTAAAAAATTTAGAAATTGGCAGTAAAATTTCAGAAGAAATTGATTCTAGGGAAGACTGGACACAAGCTAAAGATGCTCAAAAAACGTTCCCATTAACTAGTCTAATTGAAGAAATAAAAAAATAAATGTCTGTAGCTTTAAAAAAGAAAAAGAAAAAAGAGGATATTTCAAAAAAAATTTTAAGCTCATTTAAAAAAAAAGGTTTTAATTTCATAGATCTAGATATGGTCATCGATACAGATCTTTTGACCAGAAGATCAGGAGAAGCTTTTAAAAAGTATGCTTTAAATTTTAAAGATAACTCTGGAAAAGAAATTAGTTTAAGACCTGACTTGACTATTGCTACTGCCATACAATACATCCAAAATAAAAGACAAGTATTAAACAAAATTTCTTACTATGGATCTGCTTTTAGGCTAGATAAAAAAGGTAAACTTAATGTATTTGATCAAATTGGTTGCGAAATTATTAACTCAAAGTCAGCACCGGAACAGTTAGTTTTAACAACAATTTTATCATCTTTTCGTAGCATTCAAAAAAAGGAAATTATTATAAATGATTTAAATCTTTTCAGTGTATTGGTTAATTTATTAAATTTACCCAAAAGATGGAAATTGCGTTTAATAAGACACTATTCAAGAAAAGATTACTTTAACGAATTACTAAAAAGACTTGAAACTAGTTATGACCTTGATCAGAAGAAAATCAAAATCGATTATAATCGACTTTCAGAACTAAAAAGACTTAATCAAAAAAAAATAATCGGAGGAAGATCTGTTGGTGAAATAGTTTCTAGATTTGAAAAGAAAATTAAAGATCCAAGGGATAATTTTAATGGTAGTCAAAGTGTTAAAATTATTCAAGATTTTTTGAAAATAAGAGTTCCTTTCAAGAAGCTGCAAATTTCCTTAAATAAGTTTTTTATAAAACATAATTTAGATAAAAGTAAATTTAACAATAATCTTAAAAAACTTTCATTTTTGAATTCTAGTATTCAATCCAATGAGACTATAATATTCGATACTAAGTTTGGAAGAGAGACGCAATATTACACTGGTTTTGCATTTTCATTAATTAAAAAAAAGAAAGAGTTAGCCAGAGGTGGAGAATATAATAATTTAATAAAGACTTTAGGTGGAAAACAAACACCAGCTTTTGGTGCAGCTATAAACATAAATAATTTAATATGAGTACGATTAAAATAGGATTGCCAAGCAAAGGAAGATTAAAAGAGGATTGTTTAAAGTTATTCTCTAAGAAAAAATTGAATGTGAAAAATTCAAATTCTAGAAATTATTTCTTTCAATTTGAAAATAATAAAAAATACGAGGGTATATTTTTGCATGCAAGAGAGATCATTGAAAGACTAAATGATGGAACCTTAGATATTGGTATATCTGGCCTTGATCTTCTTATGGAGTTACCCGAAGAAAATCGAAAAAATATTAAAATCATGAAAGAGCTAAATTTTGGCTTCGCAGAACTTGTCGTTGCGGTTCCGAACGACTGGCTAGATGTTCAAAACATTGCTGATTTAGAAGAGGTAAGTTTTGAATTTAGAGAAAAAAATATTAGAAGAATGCGTGTTGCAACAAAGTATCCAAAATTAACTGAAGAGTTCTTTTTATCGAGAGGAATTACTGAATTTAAAATAGTTGATAGTTTGGGTGCAACCGAATCTTATCCTTTTACTGGTTCCGCAGAGTTAATTACAGACATTACATCTACAGGGACCACTCTAAAGGAAAATAATTTAAGAATAATTTCTGACGGTAAGATATTGCAAAGTTCAGCTTGTTTTATGATATCGAAAAAATTTAAGGGTAAAGAGAGAGATTTATTTATTTAAAAAAAAAGCCCGGAGTTACCGGGCTTTTTTAGTTGAATAGTTTTACATTCTTTTTTTCAGTTCAATATTTACTGATTTACTTGAGTTTTCTCAAAATTGTTCATCACTGTTCATCACTTTTATCAAGGGATTCAAAAGGAATTCAAAAGATGATTTTATAAAATTAAAAAATAATTAAAGATAACTATGTATTTTAACTTTACACTCATTTCCCATTTTTTATTGGATTAAAAACTAATTTTTTCCAGTTATAATTTTTATGAATAGCATGCACTGAAACTATTCGAGACCTATCAAAGTCAATTATTATTGTTTGTCCTCCATAACCATCCATTCCTAATATTTTTCTTTTGCTTGCACCAGGATAATCAAAATGAAATTGCCCTCCATAACTTTTTGGAAATCCAAATGATGAATTTGGATTTGTATCTGGATCATTTTTACTTCTTCTGTTTTCATAAACATCTTTTAGATATTTACCTACACAAGTATCGTTATTCCAATCATCCATTATTGCTTTTGCAATTCTTAAATAATCATATCTATTTGCTATAAAAGAATATCTTGCAGGTCCCACTTCATCTTTTGAGTTTTTTTGTTTAAAAAAGTGAACATTTCTCTCGACTTTTGCTTTATCAACAAAAATTTTATCTAAAAGATTTTGGAAATTTCCATTTGATTTAAAAATAACATAATTTAATAAAATATTAGTTACTAGTGGGTTGTAATTATATTTTTTATTTTTGCTAATAACCGAACCCTGAAAATCTAATTTCATAATCCCAAACAATGTTCTATTATTTGGGTTTGCGCTACCTCCTTTTTTACCAATTATACCTATACCTTTTTT